>Ga0247843_1002094_pt1 | contig 37716 bp, 29 predicted proteins | sample LaCruzMarch2017__FD_192420 | JGI IMG/M metagenome (GOLD analysis project Ga0247843, IMG submission 192420) | Freshwater microbial communities from meromictic Lake La Cruz, Castile-La Mancha, Spain - LaCruzMarch2017_8m | ecosystem: Environmental > Aquatic > Freshwater > Lake | place: Spain...
GCCGTGACCTTTAATCACAAGACAGTTGCATAGCAGGTTCCTTCTTAGCTCCGTTTGTTTGCTTTTTGAGTGCCCATTAAATCCATCCGATAGAAGCTTTAGCTCGTCAATTAGGGAAATGAGGAGCGTCTCCATGTTCCCAAGTCCGTCAACCACGTGTCCGTCATTATCTGTTTGCGCCTGAAATAGCCCAATAAGAAAATCACTGGCAAATCTGCTCAGAGACCAAAGAGCACCTTCCTCTGTTGACGATTGAGATTCTGCAGGTGTGAAGACTTTACTAGGTGAAAAAAATGGCTTCATACTGTACATAGGAGTCTGAATGCTGCTGTTGTGGCTCTGCTCTCTCGACGAATCCTGTTTCATCTTGCCAAAGCAAGCCGGCGGCATCATGGCCTGAAGGATTGTATGAATATCTATTGTTGGGTCAATGTCCATACCTTCCTCATCGTCACTCAGCATCACCGGCGCGACTTCTGACGGATGAGGAAGCTTGGAGATAATGAAATCAAAAGGTATCAACAATGCTTCCGTTGGGAATTGAGGGGCTCGTACCGACAACGTGTGAGATTCGGTAAGATTAGCAGATGCAATAATTTGGTTGTCGCTGCTTTGTTCCTTGGTCATGTGCTTGATGGAGTATGTTCTAAGAGCTACCGCGAGTCGATGTGCATCCAAGTATCTTGCAAAGACGGGTTTGGGTAGACCAAGGAAGCGGAAGCCACCACGGACTCTCTCCATGGACAATTCATTGTATGGATAACTCTGAATGTTGTATTCGGACACTTCTATTCTGTCAAATTCATAGGAAGGTCCAAGAGAGTAGATGTCTTTCACACCGGTAACTTTCAAAGAGGCAGGCCCATTCCAGAATGGAGCCAAGAAGGCAACCTGTATCTGATTTTTCGACGAATTTCTGCGTACGTTACCAGAAGCAGTAAGATCCTCTGTAAAATGCCGAACGCGGGCAGGCCAAAGTACACCCTGAGCTGCCTTGCTTGTTGGCACTGCAAGGATTATGCCGTTCTCGATTCCATCAACAGTGAAGTTTGCAGTTGCAGCAAACCGTGTACTCGTGCTGCCACCAGGCTTGACAACATCGTTCTTAGTACGTTTCCTACCTACATGCATTTGCCTTGCTTCCCACGTTCTTATGCCTTTATTCAACTCTGATTGCTCGAGATCAAACGTCTCAAGATCTTCCACGTACACTCCCTTATAGAGACCGCCGTATGCTTCATCGGGTGTGAACGCCACAATTATGGCTTCATGCCGTTGCCACATGATTCTACGGCCAATATGATAAGCTTCGCCTTCGTCGGGTGTATTTGCCTTTTTGATTGTCCATCCGTCTTGGTGGAGGACAGCAGGGTCATACGATGCTCGTTTGATTGCAGTAATGATATGTCCAAAGCGCTCGTCAGCAGATTCAGCAGGTCTTCGTAGTGCGTAGGCTAAAATTTTCTTTGCTGCGACAGGTATATCCCTCATATTATAGATGAAACGGAACAAAAGCTCCAATCCTCTTAGGCCATTGGCATCCGCAGCATTCGATACGACCCAGTCACAGAACTTGACCTCGACGGAATTTGCTTCATTGGCGACGACTTCCTTGTCATAGAGCAACAAATTACCTGCCCAGTCTTCCTTCCATCCATTATCGTCGTCAACGCTATGTGTGTCGCCGATCTGCAACGCAGATTCGAGTTCTGTGTATAATTATTTAGTCATAGACAATTAAGATTTGATAAACAAGGAGGATTGATATTGAACAAGGAACAACTCGACTAGAACCACTGGTCTTACCTGCAATGTCTCGAAATGATAGGCACTCCAAAGGCTCGACTTCAGGAATGAATTCTAGATTGATGATTTCAGCAATGGACTGGTGAATGATACTACTGTAATCGACATTACAGTCATCAAGATCTGGAGTGCTAATGGCTGATTCACAGGCATATGATGTGTTAGGGTCTTGTGGTGCTGAAACAGCACTACAAATTATGCTTGAAGTTGGTGCATCTGGAGACTTATCCTTCTGTGAGTCATCCTGCTTCTGCCTCTTGACTGGGCGCAGATCATCTTCTATCAATTCTTCAGTCAATTTGGACTCTTGTTGTGTGCTGCCATTGGATTGAATGATTGCAGCAGTGGGCACCTCGATTGTTGGTTCAGACTCAGTACCAGACACTGGAAATAGATCATCTTGTTTGTCATCAGGAGAGATTTTTCCTCCTGTCAAATGTTGAGTCTCGTCTACTTGGTCTGACATGGCATCCTCACCAGCTTCAGGAGGAAACGACCCCATCACCTATGAACATGGAGCAAAAAATGTTAGAGAATATTTGTTGAAGGACACCAAACAAAGGAGCCGTCTGTCCATCATCCGCCAACAAAATTCCTCGTGAAAAAAAGACGTGCCACCCAAGCACGCCCACAGCAATAAAAAAGCAAGCAACCGGAACGACGGCAAGGAAAACTTACGATTATTATTCACCGTCCATGATGCAGTAATGGTGGCGTGCTTTGAGGGAGGGGCGTGGGGTGTTGTAGTGCAGGCGCACCAAGGCTGTTGGAGGAGGTCGCGTGTCGCGTGTGATGTGGGGAATCCTCAAAATATGAAGAACAACTTCTCTGATTCTACGTAAATATATCTACGAATTCCTATGTACAAAAGTGGAAACCGCAGGCTCGGGCTAACACAGGGGAGAGTAGGACACGATGCTCATGACGATATTGCTGGTGTTTATCACCGCATTCAGCGCGACTCTGTCCACCCACGGCTTCTCTCATCCATTATCATTGTTGCCTTTATCAGTACCATCTTCAACATCATCTTCTTTTTCGCATCGTCTTCGCGTTCGTCGACCACCATCATCATCATTCTCCGCATCTGCAGCATCGTTAATATCCTCTTTTCGAGCAGTGCTCTCATCCACCTCGTTAGACAATGCCGAGACAGTCCGCCAATCCACGACAGCACCCAATTCGTCACTAACGCTCTTTAGTCCATGTAAAATTAATCTCTTTTTACGTATCCTAAATAAACGATCGGATGGGTATCATAATTTAGCATCCCTCTTTCAATCTGTGGGATTTGGTGATACGCTCCATTTAGCGCTACTACCACGAGCACAAGAGGGCAAGGGTGGGTCAGATGTATTTTCATGTAATATGGCAGGGGTACCCACAGATTCATCAAATTTAGTTTTACGTGCATTGGAATTAATGCGACAAAAGTTGAATATACGTGGACAATACTTTACTGCCAATCTTATTAAGCGTGTACCCGCACAAGCAGGATTAGGGGGTGGGTCTGCCAATGCCGCCACTGCCATGTGGGGTGCCAATGAATTACTAGGCCGTCCGGCCACATTACATGAATTAATTGATTGGTCTGCCGAACTTGGATCAGATATTACCTTCTTTCTATCACAAGGGACGGCCTACTGTACTGGACGAGGTGAAATTATGACACCAATAGTTCCACCATTACCATATGGTACCAAGTTATCAATTGTGAAACCTGATTTGGGATTATCAACACCAATGGTATTTAAGGCACTTGACTATAATCAATTAAGTAAACGAGATCCAGAGGAATTACGTGATGCATTCTTATCACAGGGAGTTGTAAACATTGATGATGAGTATTATATCAACGATCTTGAACAACCAGCATTCGATTGTCTACCCGAGTTGAAGGCACTGAAGGAGGAACTGGTATGTGTGGATGGGTTTCATCATGTTATGATGTCAGGTAGTGGAACTTCAGTTTATTGTATTGGTGAACCCAAAGATATGAAATCTTTCATGTCGACTTTTGATGAGAGAGTTGGCATAAGTGTCTTTAATACGGAATTTATTAACAGAGAGGATGGACAATGGTTCGAAAGTCCAAAAAACGATTGAAAAGGTGTAAAATATTACAATAATTAACAATTAGGAGTATTGTTATTGAAATAATTCAGCATTCGATGTTGCAGTCTCTGTCTGCATCTTATATTGAATCTACCGCAGATGAGTATGGAGCTGTTGTAAATTTGATGCAATCTCCTTCTTTCTATTTTTCCCCTTGATGTAGTCATCAAAGTGAGCCCGAATTTCCTGTAAGCAATACTTATCTGTACTGGAGTCGAAATTAAGCAACGAATCAAATAGTAGACCCCATAGCTCACACTGCCAATAGCGGCGAAATGATTTATTCGGACGCCACTTCCCAGTACTCCTTTCTTGTACAACTTCCATGTGTGATCCAAATAATAAAAGATACGAAGATGCAGCAAGGCCGAAGAAATCTAGATCTACTCCCCAACGACGACCCTCTCGCATGGCACCACATTCCATATCCTCGGCTGCAATATTGCCTGTAAATTGAGAATACAATGGATCCGATCCTCTTATCGTTGTTTTGTCAAGATCGATTGCTCGGCCAAAGTCGACTAGCATCAAGTCAGCACCCCCTACTGAATGTGAATGATCGTACTTCACATTGTTGGAGGTTGTCAATACCCAATTATCTGGTTTAATGTCACAATGCTGCAAAGTACAAGAAGGTAAAATATCCAAGTGAGAGAGGGAGAGGGAGGGGAAAGTAGTTTTTCAACAGAGATTTCTGTAAGAAACAAACTCACCAGAACTCTGCCGTTTTGATGCAGGGACTCAAGGTGTTCAAGCATCCTTGAAGTGTAGTAAATTGCAATTAACTCAGGAACGTTGCCCGTGAGCTTCTTGTATGTGTTGACAACATCAATCAAAGTAATGCCAGATTCAGAGCCAGCCGTCATAGAGAAAACCCCTCCCTCCTTGAAGGCATGTAATGCCCTCGAACGTGGAAAGGGATAGAATTCAAACGATTGCGGTTGAATTCTATCTTCAACAAGCAGTAATATTGAGTACTCATGCGCCAGTGATCCAATCGGAGCTTGAATTTTCAGTGCATCGCTTTGGCCCTTTTCATCCCTGCAGAGCAAGACTACACCGTACACGCCCCTTCCTAATTCATTTGCGATGGTCAACGTTTCTCCTCCAGGGAGATCAATTTTAGTCCCAGCTGTGAATGATTGACGAAGTAAAGCTTTCGGCATCATGCTCCTTCGACTATCGAAGATGTCACAAGATTTTGCGGCGGCCGTCATGCATTTTCTCATGGCAGATTCCATATCTTCCTTGTGACGACGCTCGTATACGATAGGTTCGTAATTCTTCGACAAGATCTCATCAGCATTCTCATCCATAATATGAAAATGTGATGTCTTTTCATCCTCAATTCGACTTATGTCTCCGAACGATGGCTCCGCATTAACAAAACGTCGCGCCTTCATAGGAGGTGATATTACGTCATCAGAAAAGACTTCAAATCCCAACCCTGTAGACTTGCCTGCAGATTTCTTAGCATTAACATCTTCGTTGTAAACTTTAAACCCTGATGGATCTTTACTTGACCGCTTCTTATCAGAGATGTCATCAGAATAAATTCCGAAGCCAGGCTTCGTAACAGGACAATTTTTGATGCTACTCATAACACCATCTATCAAGGACAAATCAGCAGTATCATCTACGACCTTCTCCATTTCTTTAGACATTGTCCCTCTTGCTACGGAGGTACGAAGATTGTGGTAAGTTGTTTTTGAATTCATTTGCTTGGATGATGTCTCGGAGTCTACATATATACCGACACCCATAAGGGTTGATTTTGAATCATCACTGTATGTTACCGTCTTAGACTCATCATCACCGAGACAATCTAGTACATTTCCAATGATAGATAGAGATGCGGTATCCTCCCCGGAACTACGAGATTCGGGTGCTGGTGGAGGCCGCCTTTCCGATCTCCCTTGCCAAGACGCAAGTCTATCACTTTTGTGCTCGTTCTCATCATGAACGGCAAATGACAATCCATTTGAAACTTTCGCAGCTTTCTTCTCATCGACACTGTCGTCTTGATAAATGGAGTAACCAGTAAAATTGGAGTAATTCAAGCTGCCAGCTTGATGATTTCTCTCGCCATGAAACAATTCTTCGTCGCCAGGCGTTTCAACCAACGATACATTTGCATTAGGACTTGAAAACATCATGCTAATATCAACTTTGGCAAGCTTGGTATTGATCGTCTCTTCCGCTCTAATGAAACTCCCATTCAGCTGAGAGCTAGCAGTGGAGGTATTCACCGATGATTCGGTCGGGAAGACTACATTGGTGTTGGCACCAAAGAGAACTCTACGTGGATTCATTAGTCCCGTGTTTTCATCGTGTATCGGTGGTGTGTTTGCTGTACGTAGGCTAGACTTTAGTACGCTCTTGATCGGACGTATTACAACGTCTTCCGTTATATCCTCCATATTCACCTCTTCGATTGACTCTTCTTCTTCTTCAATCAACGATTCTTCAATGTCCATTAGAGACGAATTGTTGTTTTGGACGGAACAATCTTCTCGTTTGAGTAAATTGAAGTCACAATCACCAGACACCAATGTGAAATATCGTCGATTCAATCGTCGTTCCTCATAGCAGCGTTCGTCCCCTGACCTGTCTTGCCTCACGGGCTCCGGATTACAATCACCGTCGACTGACAGTTTCGCATTAGGAATGGGCATCGGCGCGTTAGAAACGTTTGCAACAGCATCGACTGGACTGGCATCATACTTTAATAGGTCAGACTCAATCTTGCTTGGATTCCTCATATAACGCAGAGGGTCGCGAGTCAAACGATCAGCCTGGATGCCACGTAAAAGCATAAATCAATAAAGAGAGATGAGGATGAGGCCAAAAGTTATGCATGCACACGCAATATTTCCATCAGACTTACAGCACCGCCATCTAGCCTTTGTCTCAAAGACCGTTGATCAATTATCTTCTCATCATTATTCTCCTTGATGGTTACACCCACATCCTCTTTCAAGTCCTCATCTATAAAAACATCAAAAGCGGCTGCCGATCCAGATCTACTATGTCCACCAAAGGGTGGAGGTCTGCCAATGTCAGTTGCTGGATGGTCATTTAATCCATACTCACGTTCATTCCAATGCTCAGGTCGCATGCTATTTTCCTTCGACCGTTCACGTTCCGTTGCCAAGAGTTGACGTCCCGGGACATGTTCATCATCATCTAGAACATTAACTGGACCAGAATTACCTCCGTCTTGAAAGATATTGAATCCTCCAACCATGGTTCCATTTCCTTTCTTTCGCTGATGCTGCTGTTGTTGTGGATTGCCAGACTGTTGATTGGTCGTGGTATGGCGATTTGAAGTAGTCGCACTCCCTCCTCCTCCTCTTCCACGATCATTCCTCGCAACACCCTCGGATGAAAGTGAATTTAATGCCCCCCTTCTACCATCCTCATCGTTGTCCCCATCCAACCCATCCTCTCCATCCTGTGCCTGACTTGCATTCAACCAATGTCGACTCATACGTCGTACGAATTGTTTCTGTCGTTCCTCGAGGAAGGCTCGCGGTTCAGCATTCACACTTAATGCCTTTTGAAATATCTTCTCGGTAAATGGAAAGTCTTGTGCCTTCTCAGCCACCCATGCCCAAGCCACCCAGAATAATGCCACCTTTGTCCCCACCTTGATTTTACCCATGAGTTTGAAAACATCGCTTGGGTTTGAGGATTTGTCAGCATACAGTATACAGGTACGAACGAAGCGTACATCATTAATGTAGGTGGGTATAATGAATGGTCGTGCCATGAAGGTACGAGCACATCGTTCCATAACTAAAAATTGACGTTGTGAGTCTGACGAGTAGGCATCACGTATGTGCTTGATGTATAGTACCCAATAACGGAGTGGATCGTAGTCCACATTGTCACGATCAGTAGTTGACGGATCAAATCCTAATTCCATTACCATGCGTTCACGTAGTGATTGTGCCTCATTATCAGTGAGTTCACGACTACTAATTACTGCTCCTTCGTCGTTAGTGTCACCATCACCGTCGCTACGCTCAAGCAATGTCCTCGTTTGTTTCTGCAGCCATTCCACCGCCTTTTCACTCCGTTGGACTAATCGTTCATACTTTTTAGTCTTTTCTTCAATCATTGACAACTCGGCAGTGGATGTCCCGAATGCACGTTTTGATAAGACTTTCGTTGATCGACCGTATTCGAGTGGTGCAGCATTCTCCTTTGAATACTCCCAATCGTGCTGTGGATTATCGTCGCCATCGGACGACGACGACGCCATCGTGGAAAAACGCAACGATTGAGGAAACGAAATAAATTGGCGCAAGGGCGAGAAGAGCACTTCGCCTCGCCCTCACATGCCACAATGGCGAAAGTAGTGAGCCGGTTGTTCGCGTCATTTCTGGTATGGGGCGTCATGATGACGATGCTAAACCATAGTAAAATGATGCAACAAAGCGACTCAAAGTTGTCGCAGCATTTACAAGAAGATCAAGCACCAAGCGATAGAAAAATAATGAGACAGAAGCGGAAGCATGGTGGAAAAGAGCCAAACTCGGTAAACCAATTTCCTCTCATCCAATCATCTTTGGAACCCTTCGAGGAATCCTCCAATTCCTTTTATATATACATTGTACATTCCAAGTCAGCGTCGGGTCCATTGAAGTGGAATGTAGTACAATGGGGCGATTTGTCGACAAGGTGGGGCCCAAGCACGTCGTTTACTGACCTCCTTCAAATATCTACCAATCTTCACGATGATGACGACGACGACGACGACGACGACGAGCATGGACTGCAGTCCGCATCGACGTTAAGTGTAACGAAGAAGAAACTTGTCTTGCACTGTCTACCAAAGACTGCAAGTACGACACTACGTGAAGCATGTCGACATGAATTTCGACGCAAATGTTCTGCATCTGCATTGCCTGTGGATAAGGGGGGCTTTGCCTTTGGATATCGCAATATAACCAACTTCTTCATGGCTATTAATGAATGCAAAGATATGAATCATTTTTGTGTTCAGGGTGGATCTCTCGAAATGGACATAATGAATTATAAAGTGAATGATGGCGATGATGATAATAATGATAGAGAACATTATCATTTTATACATATGGTTCCATTTCGACAATTCAATGAGTGGGTCGATTCAGCGATAAGTCATATATTCTTCATCGATAAACAATGCAATCGAATTGAAAAGGTGCTCAATGAATGTCTTGGATTACGCGAACTATACATGGAGCTTTATACCAAGTCGGTACTATCAACATTGATTGGAATGGCTTTGCTAATGCCAAATCGAAAAGACATGCATCACATCGTACTATACAATTACAAGGATACAGAAAGCATACTTTCACAGGTTAGCAATTACTTTAGTATGGAACCATTACCTAGAGTCAATCAAAAGTACAAAGTAAAGTCAAGTAATGAAACAACTTGTCCAGATACAATAGCAAAGAAATTCCATAATTGTCATGACAGAACACTTATGCAGTCAAATGTTGTGACAAATTTTACTGCCGAAAAGGAACGACGTGCATCAAATCACAAACAGTTAATATCAATTATTAGAAGTAGTAGAAAAAATGGTTACTGATGTACAATACTACATATTCTTTGTTAGGTACGTAAGTACCTTACGCTACGTAGATACACCTGGTCAAGATAAGAGATGATGGAGCTTGATCCATCCCTTGGTGGCATGATCTGGCGATACTGACCATGCACCGCTGCATCCGTATCCTCGGTGCACCACCGAAGAGTGTGTGTCTATTTTACAATTCTACATCTAGTGAGTTATCTAACAACGTTGTTAAAGTGAGACGACGGGCTGCTGTCGCCACAAGCAACGAACAACGATGGTCGTCTACGTCATCATCTTATGACCATCGTAGCAAATTGCACGTTGGATTCGCATCGTCGTTATTCGACTCCCCACCTCTTAAGTCAAATGATGGAGAGTCGTCGACAGACGCGCCTATCATCGAGGCAATGCTTACTGCGATACGAAGTGGAGTGTCAAACTTTGACTGTCCCGCTCCTCCTTCGCCTATGAATGAGGGTGTGACGTGCTGGCGTGCCAATCGGGAGTCGGAAGTCAGGATCATCACTGCCCTCGAACATGCTTTAGAGAAAAGCACAAATGACGGCACCAATCGCTGTCAATTGGGTGTATCATTGACGAGCAGACTGGGATATCGATCGGCGTTGATATCATCTTCAATCGATGGACGATCCAAAATGGCGGAGGTGGACGACAACAATCGCAGAGAGGCTGAGGGAACATTCGATGGTGATTCGCGTGCGGGAACGACAACGACTGAACATGTGGCTTTGGTCCATAATCTAAGTGAGGACTATGTCCTGCATTCGTTGCAAACATCTCCGCTGGTCCAAAAGTATAGAGATAATGACAATATATCATCCAGGGACAAGACGATACAGCTGGTTTCTCTTGCCCACAATCCTGAAACTCAAATCGCTGCGTTCCTCTCGTCGAACCCGACAGCTACCATTGAGAGTGCTCGAGCACATATGAAACAGCGTCTTACGTCGGCATTTGTCGGGTATGAGATTGCTGTCGATCGGGGTTGGATTGACACATATGGCGTGGATTCCAATGGTCTCGTCCTCCCTAATTCTCACGATATGCATATCAACTGGCGAGATGTCTTGGAATGCGCTGCTGAAGCATACCTCGAAGCGTCGGTGCGATGTGGTGATGATAATTCAGCTATTTTCGACAGGGATGGTCGTGGTCGATCTTCGTGTATGGTTATTCGACTTCCAGGTAACTTGCTTGAAACTCGTGGACTCATGGTAGCAAAAGAGATACGCTCCTTCTTATCGGCGGTCGCTGATGACTCTGACAAAGGTCCGTTGTCCGATGAATTACAAAGAATACGTGATGCATTGCCAGGATCGGTGGACGTAATCATGACACGACCACTCTCGGCATATCCTCACGGAGGGACTGGATGGGGAAGTAATTCGGAGGGAGGATCCTCACATAATGTCGATGCATCAAATCCAATACGATTGGTCGACTATCACGTTGATCCTATTATCGAGGTGGAATCGACGGGGAATCAACCCACACAAATTTGGACCAATGAACATTACAGTAAATACGGCGTACGGCCAGTGGCCTACCAATCTATCTTGAATACTGCTTTGTCCCACTTTGACGCGGACGAAATCCTAGAAGTATCCCGTGATAGAGAGCTGACCGTGGAGGAACGAGAGACGCTAGACGGATGCAAGTTGCTCAGAGACTTGATCCATGATCTGGACGCGAGTTTGGACTCGACAAGGAGTTTTGATGCGTATGAAGCCCATCTAATTAATGTTGCCGTGCCACTAATACACGGGACATTTGAGGAGCTCGACGAGGAGAGTGCGAGGATATTGCAGCTATTCTTCCGAGCGCATGGTATGGCGGCGAGACTGGCTGTTGCACGATGGACACGAGACATGGTACTCGCAGGATGGAAGACGAAGAAGGATGGTGACAAGAGTAAGAAGGATCCAGAAAAGGAAACGGAGATCTCGCACTTATGGAAGACGCTCGGCTTTGATAATTTTGACGGTGGATATGATCTGCCGGATGATATCACATTACAGGAGTTTGCGCTGAAGCAACTCTTGAAAGATGAGGCAGTAAGAGGCGTGGTTATCGGATGCTCAAACCACGAGCATGTTTCAGAGGCAATTAGAGCAGCCGACATGATAAAAGCGGTATGACTAAAGTGAACAGCAAATTAAGCGAGTTACTAGTATCAGTGCATACACTGTCCTCACCCTTCCAAAGAAGTGTGACAATGAATTGCTCCATCAATTCCTTCGTCTCGCTTATTGCCCTGTATATGAATGTATTACGCTATCGAATCCTGTGTTTGCCCGTCTCTCTTATCTCAATCCCTCGATTCAAGAGAAAGCACAGAGTCAGGCTAATGTTGAGAATCAAATTTCAACCTCTGCTTTGGTCGGTGGTAAATCGAAGACGATGCGCAAATTCTCAAGCTTGACTCCTGCAGGTTTGTGTTTGAGGTTCGTGTCGTCGAAGATAACTTCGGCCCGAAGTCCTGTTTTGGATTCACGGGCATATATCACTTGCCCTAATTTGCCATTGAGATGAGTTGCACCAGTCAATCCATGACAAACAACAGGGCAGCCTTTGTTTGGAATGACTAAATCACTCGTGACGTGAAACTCTCGTTCGTCATCCACTTGTCTCGGATCTTGGATGGGACCATTCACAACTAAGGTATCCCCATTGTCTTCATATCGAAGAGCCTGGAAGTTATGTGTTTTGTCGGGCAAGAGTAATACAAAGCGTTTCTTGCATTTATTCATCAGATGAGTAGCGTCTTTTGTGCAAGAATGATCTTGCCCAAGAACCTGATGGCTGGATGCACTCAACTTCGTTATGAGGCGTTCAGTATCGATATGGTCAAAATCGCGAAGCATCGTCATCGTCCGGGCAAACTCGATACCTGTACGAATTGTACGATGATCGTGTTTGCCGAATGCATCAACTTCAAGCTGGTATCTTTCAGAAATAGATTTTAAAGCACTAATTTTTGTATCTTGACGGATAGGAGCTGTGGTATCGTCCCTGACCATCGCAAGATTAGTTGCCGTAAAATTGGATTCACTTTCACAGCCGATTAATTTGAAGATGACTCGAGCCTTCTCCAAATGTTTGATTGCAATCAGATAACTTTCTTTTGTACTATCGAAACGGTAGAACATTCCAAGTCTTTCGTAGGAATATGCTTCATAAGCATAAGAAAATTGTTTATATTCCTGATATTCCTTACTCGCCTTTGGCATGTGGACCCAACTGGCAATGTCCGTGTCTTTCTTTACTTGAAGAGTCATAGATAGTAACTTGTTCAGGAGATTTTCGCCCTGAACACGAAGTGCCGGCTTCATAGCGTCAACACGCATCAACTTACTCGCATTTTGACGATACATTTGAATTAATATTTCAAAGATAGAATCAATGTTGACTATGAGGGCATTCATTAGCTTCCTTTTATCCAAGTCTCCGTTGTTGTCAGGTTGGCCGTACGTTGTCTCCGCAAATTCTAAATATGCAGATGCTATGTCCAATCGTAGCTGATTTTGATACTGTTGATTACAATTGGGACAAGTATGCCACGCCCGTTCGAAGTCATCTTTATCCTGCTTGCTTTTCATTGTGGCGAACTGAATGATGCACGATTTGTGTGCATAGCCCGCCGACTCACCGCGACAGGAGCAGTCGCGAACGAGCGGCTCCTCCCCGACAGCATCGCCTCCCTCCTCGAGACAAAAGTAGCACGTCGCAGGTGCCATGTTGAGGCGATGGAGGCACGGTGGGGGGAACACCGCGTGGGGGCAAGGCAAGAAGACGAAGGGGAGTCACGAGATTGCCGCGCGATTTAGATTTGAATTTTGTTTGTCCCGCCACGAAAAGAATCTTTGGCCGCTCCCGGCTGTTGGCGTTTGCGTCACGCGCATTACTTACTAGTCCTGGGAGTCGAGTCCGTGGTCCTAGACAGTCAGACTGAACCGTTGAAATGTTGGCGCAGGCCCCGAAGACGTCTCATCCGCTGAGCAAAATTAATAACATGGCGATGTTTGTTGTCGCAAGAGGAACTCGCCAAGCAGTACGGCAACGTACTACTGTTTCAATACCGCATACTTCCAAGTTGGATACAGATTTAGCTAGGGCATTAGTAGGGAGTAGTAGCGCCGTATTCTATAATAATGCAAGCATGAAAAATCCATCATGGACTGTAGGATTGACCGACTTGAATTTGCAGCAACAACAACAGCGGTGTTATTCGTCAGCGTTGCCTATCACGATTATAAAAGAATCTATTAAATCGTCACTGTTAGAAGAGGCATCGAAGAAAGATTCATCATTTTGGTATGAGAAAAGCGCTAATGGTTCGTTAGAGCTACCCAGGAATGGAATCAGTACTTCTTTTGTTGATATCAATACTCACCCAACTGTGGATCTCGAGAAACGCCTTAGCGAAGTAGTAGATGTTGACACACCAATTAATAAGCCTGATCCACTGGATGAATGGTACCTTGATGCCGTATCGCCCAAGTACCATCAAGATCATCCATTGAATGGCTTTGGAATGGGAAAAATCTCACCCCGGATACCGTTAGGCGTAGCTCCCTTGAACTCCGAGCTCAATGATCCATTCGTGCTGTCTCATCCCGATGTTCATGATATCAGCGCAACTATTGGTAAGGACCTTGTTGGGACTGATCATCCAGTCCTGAATAGTGCTGCTCGGTACTTCTTTACTTGTGAAGAGGATGGTAAAGGTAAGGGCAAACAGGTCCGTCCTGTCATGGTCATGCTCCTATCCCGTGCAATCATGTCTCATATCGGAGCCGAGCAACGGTCGGGAGTGACAAGTAGTTCCTCCCCTCTTCTAGTTGCACACATTCTCAAGTCCCAACGTCGACTTTCGGAGATTACTGAAATGATACACACTGCCTCACTATTTCATGATGATGTAATTGATGATGCAGATACCCGACGTGGACAACCGGCGGCGCATCGTGCATTTGGTAATAAGATGGCCATCCTTGCCGGGGATTACCTCTTGGCCCGTGCATCGATTTGTCTTTCACGGTTACGCAATGTTGATGTCGTCGAATGCATGAGTACAGTAATTGAACACCTCGTGCGGGGTGAGGTACTTCAGATTAAGGATAGTCGAACTGGTGTGGCAGATATGGAGGGGTATTTACGGAAGAATTTTTACAAGACTGCTAGTTTGATGGCCAATTCCTGTAAAAGTGCTGCATTATTAGGGGAGAATGTATCACCTGAAGTTGTCGATGCTGCATATACATATGGCAAGCATATAGGCGTGGCATTCCAATTGATTGATGATGCATTAGACTTTGAGGGTAGTACTGCTAGTTTAGGAAAACCTTCGTTGGCTGATTTGAATGCAGGATTATCCACAGCTCCGGTATTGTTTGCGGCCGAGAGTCATGGACAACTAATCCCAGCGATGGCACGTAAGTTCAAAGATAGGGGCGATATTGAACTGGCATTACGATGTATTGATGAGGCAGATGGGGTGAACCGAACGAAGAAACTTGCGGCGATTCATGCTGAGAAGGCAATGGAGGCTATCATGACGCTGGAGTCAAGTCCTTACAGAGATGCGTTGGTTCATTTGGCGTGTCGAGTGGTTGATCGTTCTCGCTAGAAGACTCAACAGTTTCTCGAAGCTATGACGAGTGGTCGTTGTCCAAATGAATTTATGATGGGTAAATGTTTCTAAATGTGTTTTATGTTTACATTTTGTTAGACAAACAGTCAAAATAATGCCAAGACTATCTCTTACACCCTATGATTAGTTTATTGCCTCTTGGTGCCAAAGAAAAACAGATTTATATATATACCAGAAATAAATTCTCTGGTGCTCAACAAAAAAGCTCCATTCAATCCTATTACTAGTAATCAGCCTCGACACTATCGGCGTTGATATTCATATCGAGATCCTTACCAGTTACCCTTTTATACAAGCTGAGGAGATCCTCAACATCACCCTCAAAGTGCGAGCTTGCATCAAAGCTCGACGAAATGTAACACTTATCAGTATTCCCGTCACTCACGGGCTCATAGGTGGTCGCTACCATTGTAAACCTCTGCATGATATGCCCTAGCAGGGCTAGACCTGGAATGACTTCCTTATCCGCCTCCTTCCCCTCCATTTTCGTCGATACGATGGCAATGTAAATTCCTTTCGCCGACACGTTGTGAGTGCTCGCAATCGAACATACGAAAATGTCATTCTTACGGTTCACCTGTGGCCCAGGAATGATAATTTGGACACTCTCCAAGTCACCACAGTTCGGAATCGGATGGTTCAAGAAGCAAATGCATCGTACAATTTGTCCAGTGGCACGGACCTTGTCTTTGGGGAAGTAGGATGGATCGCCCACGACGAATTTGGCACGTGCCATTTCATTCCCACTCTTAACCCCGATTGCCTCTCCACTATCATTGTACATGATTTCATCAACATCCCTATTGAGCATGAATGTCCCACCATGGATGGCACATAGACGTGAGAAGCCCTCCGGTAGTCCCCCTAATCCGTAGACTGGATAGATGTACGGACTCGTTCCATACCGCGATAATGAGTAGCAGTAGGTCTGTAATCCCTTCACCGTCTCCAACGCGGGTTTATCCATATGATCCTCATCCAACTCAAGACACATGGCATGTGAAATGAATTGGTGTGTGTCGGGTACAAGTCCAAACGATTCATAAAGCGCCCGCATGGTCATAGTCGTTAGGTCCTTCCCTTGGGTAGTCTCTGGCTTCATTTCATCATACTGATCCACGTAAATGAGAAAGTTACGGAAACGACGTTTTTCAAACAATCCCATAAGTGAAGATTTCAATGCCTCCTCGGGTGTCGCGGGAACTTTAAGGATTTTACCCCCCTTGTACACATAACTTCCCTCAATGGACTTAAATTCGAGGTATCGTGTAACCTTGGTATGAAGGAGCATCTTTGTTAAATTCCCACATGCCATGATGAACTTTGGGATAAGATCAACATTAAAGTCACGGTTCGCACCGAGAGACTCGGAGGGAGTGCCAGCATTGAACTTGTTATATAAATTCGTCAAGTTCAGTGAGGCACAATCACCACCATAAAAATTATTCCGATCCATTTGGAGTACACGCATCCCCTGGACACTTAGCAGGCCAGAAATGACACATTCCTTGAGTCCCGTACCCATGATAATGGCGTCATACTCACCATCGGCAAGTGGCTCCATGCCCTCGGGGAGCCAATCAAATGTCTGAGAGTAAATAATAGATGCGACGATGCATAATATTTTTATGTATGAGTGTGTTAGAATCGTGGAAGCAAGCGCAGGGCGATAGGGTAAATATTCACGTATCGAAGTTCCTCCTTCCCCAGAACAACGCCCCATCAATTCCTCTCTCTAATCTTTCCTCCGTGACAATCAAATTGATCCACAAGGGGAGGACAAACGAATGGGGACAAGTCGTGGCTGGATTAAATCGGTTCACTCCCGTCTCGCGTGCCGTCTTTGGGAAGACCCGCCACGATGACGGTCGATCGCTGAGCGACGCAGGACGCTGAGACAACCCCATCCTACACCACATGAACATACACCCCTCGCTCCTCCTGCTTCACTACAAGCACCATGAAACCGCTCACCTTCTTCTCTACTTGCTCTTCCGCCATCTTGTACCTACAAGAGGGTGACACAAAGACCAAGAATCCCGCCAAAACGTAAAGGCAACAGCATCATGGTGTGGCCATTCTGTCCCAATTGTCATAACACGCTAAGTGTCAATGCTACCGGTGCCGTAAATTGTGGAGTATGTACCTACACGACCAATCTCTCGACATATGCATCAGCGGGGACTTTACCATCACGTACAACTGTATCGGCGGATCGACCAGTCCCACTATGGGCCAAGAGTGATGAAGAGCAGTCGGCATTACGGAATTCAGAATCTGGATCGTCGAAACGTATGGTCGTGGAGGAACCATGTTTAAAGTGTGGAGCTAAAGAGGTTGGGTTCTATACGGTACAATTGCGTAGTGTTGATGAGGGACAAACGGTCTTTTATGAGTGCCCGAATTGCACGTACACTTGGTCAACACACAATTAAGGTTGGCTGAACACATTGAAATAATTGATTACTAATGCAAATATGGCGTAGTGTCAAATCAAGCCGGTAACATGAACTGTATAAAACAAAAATTGCAACATGTTAAGTTGATTTGATACTTGGCTCGCTATTGTGATCACTGACAATTTTCCATTCCTCTATAAAGTGTTCAAGTTTGTGAAATGTCTCTCTCGCACTATGCAAAAGCTGATCATCCCCCAAAATATGACATTGATTCAAATATATGATAATGATAGCACTACCGACTGTGTCTCGTAACAATCTCACAAAGAGAGTTCCAGTGCGATGGAGATATTGCTGAGCTGGTACAAACTCCGCTCGCTTCTTTATTGACCATTTATTGACATTAAACTTAAAGTCATTGAGACAGTCAAACTCGTTAGGATCGGATATATGCCGTCCATCATAAACAAAATCAAAGCTATTCGTCAAGGCTTCTTCGATCGCATCGACACACTGTCTGTCATGGACTAATTTTGTTATTGACACTATAAATGGATTCATGAATGTGGACTTCAAGCATGAATGATGTGGTACACAAACAAGCTTCAGACCGTACTGGGAACATCGTCGGTGAAGTAGTTGAGCCTGTTGGTCGATTTTTGATGCGACACAAACGAGCCACTGAATAGTTAACCGGAATGTTCGACGAGTGTCACAGTTAGAGTCGTGAACAAGTTCCATCCATTCATACTTATCATCTCGTTTTTTTCTCAAGTCTACTGTGAAACGTTTGTCTTCGGAGCTTGCCTTAGGACTGACATCACTGCCGGCCGTGAGTAGTTCAATACTAAAATTCTTTGCTTCATCTTTCGATGGATGTATCTTGCCTAAATATTCAACAAAACGCTGAAATTTTGCAAGGTATTCATTCTCCCCGTCTGCATCGACAAATAAGTCTGGAATAATCACAAAGCTTATCCGTGGCTGTCTCATCCCTTCCACTATATTCGTAACCGGATCTCCACTGATAATCATGTCCAATTCATTCCACTTGTATGGAAGAGTGTACTTAGTAAACGTTTGAATGACACTTACATAATCCTCTATCAGTGATGACCATATAAAGCAGTGATAGGTTTGTGGAGTTTCATCTTCGGCAAAGCGAGCATAGTATTGAACGACATCAACAGAGTCTGTTGAGGGATTATAGGCTAATCGATGTATTTTATGACCCATACTCAGAGTAGCCTCGAGGATATTGTCGTCTGTGGAATCACGTCGTGCACTCTGTTGTATGATGGCCCTAGGAACAATTTGGTAGTCTTGCCTCATTCGCTGCATGAGTAAATCATCGAGAAGCTCTTTGTGGCTCTTGAACATTGTTTCTTCCATATTATATGGCAAAACGACCGAGTACTGTTTGATAGAAAACAAGTTTTGATCTGCAAGTTCTTTCGGAGATGGATGAAAGTCAATTGTAAGGGGCAGAATAGCAGGCTGGCAAAGACTTTTCCAGTTTGGACCAGCGTGACGTTTAAATTCATCCTCCCCTAATGGAAATACATGCGACCATCGCCTCCGGTTGTGTGTACGCTTAGCCAAGACTTCCTCCTCGTCCTCCTGTCTAAATGGGTTAAGTACCCATCGTTGTCGTCGATAACGATGTGACTGCTCTTGTTCAGAAGTCTTGACACGATCATCATTTGTGCTACTCTCATTAGCTAAGTTTGCTGGGCTGTCCCATTGAGACTTGCGTCGTGGACCGAGTCTGCTTTCTATAATCTTTTTCGCCGGAGTATTAATCTCCTCTTTAGACACGATTGATTGGCTGAGAAGATGAAATGAAGTCATCCGTTGGATCCGTGACGCTAAAGGATTAAATCCATCTGCATGAGTCAATCTAGCGTCAGCTTTACCCAAGCTCATGCTGTTAGGGCGAAGCCATACATTCTGCCGATCAAGACTGGAAGACATCATTCTTTCTAGACCAGGTCGGGAGATAGGTGCCATCAGAGGAGAGCCTTTGCTCTCAAGACGTTCAGCTGCGTTATCTGGATACCCCCTGATGGACCCAGTTCTCAGAACGTCAGATAACATGCCCCTACTTCCTTTACTTTGGTTGGTCAGGTCATATTGATCCAAAGACGACTCGATTCCACCTTTCAAAGACGTAATTGTCTTTGTAGATTGATTGCGAATTGGGCTTCCGGACTTCTTATTGCCAGTACTTCTACTGCTATCTGCAGAAGATCTGCGTGGTTTGACCCTCTCCTTGTCACGATTTTTGGGTTTGACGGAGGAAAAGACGTTCTCATCATGATCGTCCATAAATTTCGTAAGTGCTGACAAAGTATCTTCTTCGTCTTCTTCAAGTGAAAATGATGATGAATATGATGATTGTCTTCTACGTTTTCCCATCTGAGAATCGCCATCACCACTTGATACGGACCCATCAAGTGACGGAGGTAATTGCAGGCTAGTTATGTCCGCTTTGGAACGTGACTTGTCAAATATGAAACTCCCCATACTGTATTCGCTCTCTTTTACATCGCGAAAGTCATTATCAAAATCTACCGCACCCCATTCAAGGTCTCTCCAATTAGTGTCGCTGGAGGAAGTATCCTGATGACGACATGTGGTCATTTGCGAAGGTTGTCTCATCTCCCCGTGACAAAATTTACATGAGTATCGATGAAGTAGGTCCGTCAGCGTCTCTGGAAGATATCCATATTCACCTCGAAATGTAGGTCTACATGCCCGAAGAATATCTTGAAAACCCCTATCGGCGATCAATTGTTTGTAACTCTCTCTTGCTGGATTTGTCTCGGTGGTTTGAATCTCTGGCGCATAAAATGATTCAGGGATCTCTCGTTTCAGGAAGCCATTAGATGCACTCCACGTTTGAGCATTAGCTTTCTTATCGTTTTTTTCTCCTTGATTGGGATTGTCAGTATCTGTTACCAAGTCATCTACGAAGATTTTTAGCAGCATCCGGGTTAAAATAATGTCAATGGATCCTCACACTTACCATTTTCAGCGATTTCGTTGATCCGCGTGGATTCCTCGTCGTTGTCGTAATCAACAAAAGAAAGATTCATCCAATGAGGGACTTCAAAGAACGATTTCCAGCCATCGAACCCATGAATTTCATCCTCAGAACTCGGTGTTCCTTTCTCCTTGTATAGAAATATTGGCGCTACGTGTAAAGGTGGTAAACTCAATGACAGCACGTCTGAGCCAATGCCGTTATCCATCATACGTTGCTTTGTGATGCCTGCAAGATTCTTTTCAATCTCGAAGACACCATTACCCGGTGTGATGACGACGATGCTGTTACCTGTTCGATTAAGATCACGATCGATGTAATGCAAATGGAGAAGATTCAGAGTTATGTTGATTGCTTCAAGTACATTTCCCTGAGATGCTGTAGAAGGAGTCCTCTCGTGATCCTTTTCCAAATCCCATTTCACCTGTTTGGGAAAATTCATGAACTCTTTCTTAATTCTGTAAATCAGATTAGTGTTGGTAATATTCTTTTCGTTCTCGAGTACAATTTTGTAGTGATCCACAAACATCCTCCCATCTGAGTCAACCTGCACGGCGGGCGTCATACATCCATCCCTCGATTCATAATAACGACGAATGTACGTCCGACTGAAAAATACCACAGTAAGATTGTGTGATAACTTTATATTCCATTGTTGTATTGGATAAATAGTAAATGTAAGAGAGATAAGACAATACAAATATGTCTGCCAGACGAAAAGTACTCACCTGCAATGTATTCCATTTGTCAAATAAGCGTCGAGCGAAGTCAATAAACTTGTAGAAATAAATCTGACACGGTGCTTCTTCGTTTGAGTCATCTGGAGGAGCATAGTCCCACATTTCAGAACTCATTTGGACAAGCCATATAATACGCGCTGATCTACTTCTGAAAGTTAATTTTGTGTGATCTGCAATAAGAGCCGACCGAACTATATTGTCACCGTGTCGTATAACTTTTGCTACAGTCCGAATTCCATTGAAAGATAGTCTCTTTCCCTCGTATACCCATGACTTTAAGAATTTTTTTTGGAAACTGTACATCTCTCCTCTACTAACGAATTGGTCCTTAAACGTAATTGTGAGGTAATCTGCCGATATTGCTTGACGAACAAGTGGTTCCTTACTACTAGTGATTTTAGTGACAGTGACGGTGTCATATGTTGTGATATTGTGCAGATCTGCGACCTGCTTTAACAAGGATATCTGAGTCCTAGCTCCACTCTTGATGCTCGTTAAACTACCTTCTGAAACGGGCATAATGCACGTTACTTTAATGAAGTGAGTTTTTAGTAAAATTTCATCAATGTTTTTGTTGCAATGTTTATCATGAGGCTTTTGGTTGTCAGACCTCTCGAATACAGGCAGTGACGAAGGAGATATACTGTCAAAAGAACCAGAGGGTATCGGTGGAAGGTTGCTGTGGTAACGACGGTGAACGGGAGTTGTTCCCATGGGCATTTGAGGAGGCATCTTATTGTTCATAGGTATGCTTTGACTGCTGGAAGAATTGTCTTGTGACACCATTGAATCTGAAGAATTTATCGACATATTTGATAATTGTAATGATGTGGGATATTTTGGCGGCGTAGCAAAGGCTGCTGACGGATTGATTTGATTCATGGGAGATTCAGATGATGGTTGCGATGACATTGAAGGACCTGAAGTTGTCACTTTAAGTGGGTACGTCGGTGTGAGAACAGAAAATGGTACATTTGTATTCAAGGCGACGCCCGGTGATGACGAGATATTGGACGTCATAGAGTTATCCCGACTATGAGACAGCAAAGAAGCATTGTCTGTTGACAAAGAGGCATTACCTGTTGACGGAGAGTCTGTAGATTTCCAAAATGAGGCAGCGCCCGAAATCAAAGATGATGATGTGTTTGTTGGGGTCATGAGATCGTCGGGTAAAAGAATGTTCTCTCCGACAAGTCTGTTTTCTGATTCTGTTGATATCATATTGCCATAGCCACTGCCAGGACTCACGCCATGTTCATTACCGATATCAGGTGACAGAGTTAATATAGACGACATTGTCGCCAAAGATGCATTCCGAGAATGACGAGGCGATGACCTCTCAACTGGTTTTATTGTAACTGGCATGATGTTAGATTTCAAGACGGCGTGGCTCGCCTCTGCCTCCATACCAGGACGAACGCACCACACTCTTATCTCTACAAGATCACCAGGTCTAATGCGATTATTATTCGACGATGCTCCGTCATCACCAGTACCAGCGTTGCCATAATTATCAAACAAATCGGGATGAAGTGCCAATTCGACGCCATCAAAGGTAAGTGCATCGTGCACACTCAACGTAATGAGGTCGGTAGTAAGTGCCACCTCTACTGGGGGAACAAATGATAATAATGAGGGCGATTGTGCATCGACGTCGGATTGATAGTCTTCGTACTGATTGATTTGATTTGATGGTATTGGTTGTGGTGGATTGTATGTCATATGTTCTCCTCTCTTCATTATAGAGCTACTACGAATCGGCAGCGGAGCGCCATCCCGAATGCTGTTATAATCACTTGCAAATTTTACACCTGGATCAGCCAACGCTCTTAATCTGTTTGACATCATTGCATTAGCTGTTGTAGGGATCCTCGCACCAAACGTTGCAGGGAAATTACTCGTGGTGGAATTTGAATTTAATGGTACAAATGGCGTTTGCTGTATTCGCTGTTGTTGCGGTAGATATTGTTGAAAACGAGGATCGAAAGAAGAATATGCATGTTGCGGCATCATCGTGTTTCCCATCGCGATTGATCCCAGAGGCACACCACCAACGCTAGCAATACCATCATTTTTTCCAGCATTCGATGTCACAGGCGTAGAATGCGACAAGTCACTACCCATCCTATTGGGAGTAATAATAGAAGATTCTGATCCATCGTTCGTCTTCGTCGGCGCCGCGATTGCGGCAGCTTCGTCAGAGGTTGGTAGTTTGAGGATAGCCATATCCTTCTTCTGTTTATGAAGTCATTGTCGTCAAAATATTGTCACGCGGCAGCTTGTCAGAGGTTGGAGGCTGGTCGTCGGAGGACAGCCAAACTCTGATTGATCATGTTTGCCTACCACCTACCCGTCGTAACCGTATCGACCTCTTGTCTCTTGTCCCACAATGTTTATCGTTAGTCTCACTAGTATCCACCCGCCCCTCAACGATGCCGTTCATAATAGATTAAGTTTCATTGAGCGGGAACAGCGTTGCCTCCCCCCGGTCACCCTACCTACTATCATGTTGGACAACCTAAACTACAACGTCGTCCTCAACGCAATTGAGTACCTCAATGTGATCGACTCCGGCCGACTCTCCGCGACGTCGAAACGCTACCTTTACCTGGTGTCCGAATACCGGCGTCTGCGTGGTCCGGAGGTAGTCGTTTCGTCAAGTTGGGATGCGAGCAATCACAGTCATCGATCGGCGAAGGAGGTCGTCTCCGATGCGATTCGAAGGATGCAAAAGCCTCCAAATATGGTGCTGGATTTCAGCACCATAAAGTCAATGCGCGAGGGCGCGTTGAGTTCGGTATTGGAAGAGGCGCTACCTCCGAACGCAGTGGTGTTGGGTGCATGCGCTCGCAATATACAGGTGAATCTCGGCAGGAAGGACGAAGAGCCGGTAGAATCGTCGTCGCATTGTTCGGTCATGTTCGCTAGCTTTAACGATGCTGACATTAGACCATTTAATTTTGAAAGGAGTGAGTTTCTTGGTTACAATGGAGAGACAGAGGTGCGTCGTGCCTTTGAGGAATTTGCTGACAACCTTCTACTCGATGAGGATCAAATGCACTGGAAATCGATAATAGTGTATTCAGCGGGACAAAACGCAAGGCCTATACTTATCCATGACTTCGTGGAAATCGTGCAGTCAAAGCTGCCGAATATTTCCATCGTTGGTGGCATTTGTGGTGGTGGTTACGTGAGTCATCGTAGTCGTAGGATTTCCTCCTGTGTGGATCTTGAGACCAAATCAATCAAACAACTGCGAGCTACAATCAGGGATATTCATGGCAGTGAATCAGAAATGAATTCTGCAGTGGAAAAGTCGGAACTTGTAGACCTCGCCTTTCAACTCAATGTGCAGAGTTCACCGGTTGATAATGTTTGTGATGGTGTTTATGGTGTTGTACTTGGCGGATCTGTTCCAGTCAGGAGCGTCGTCTCTCGCGGCGTAATGAGTATACCGACGTCACCCTACGTGGTATCTAGCTCGGAACTTGTTCCTTTTCATCGTAATTCTGGTGGAATACACATGATCTATAATTTCGCGAATAGAGACACTGTGATGGATGTGCTTACACGGCAAGAGTACACCAAGGCCAATTTTATCGGCGTGAGAAGGCCTGATGAAGATGGATTCGAATTGATTGATATGGATTGGGTAAACTATCTAGAGCATCAAGCGCTGATGGTTCCTTCAGACGGATCATCTATTCAAGATAATTCTTTTGTTGGGGCTGAGGTTGATTTCTTCTATCTGGATGGAGAAGCATGCTGTCAGGATGTCGATCGTACTCTCTCCCTGCTGCGTGACCAGACGCAAGGTGAGGAGATCCTTGGCGCAATCATGTTCAGCTGCTCGGGTAGGGGTCCGCGTCAAGGTCACCTTATCCGCGAAGACATGATGGATGCGACACGATTTGCAAGGGCATTCCCTGATGTTCCATGCCTGGGATTTTACGCCGGCGGAGAAATCGGCCCGAAGCCGCTTGTGGGCAATCAAAACGTTTTCCGTAAAGGAAGAGCCGCGGTACAGGGTTTTACCGCCGTATTCTCTCTGTTTATCGTCCCAGTTGTCAAACGGCGAGAGTATGAGATGGATGACGGTCCAGATGCTGTACAAGCCTTCATGGAGGAACGCCTGACTAGGAGTTGAAAAGAGGGGACTCATTGTTCTGTCTAATAAGTATTTAAACGTAAAATCAAGTTAAGGGGAACCACATTTTTTTCTACCTATTCATATGCAACGCATTAAAGAGAAGAATTCATCATCAGTGCCTTCAATACAACTGGCAAACAATGCAAAAAGGGTTAGTCAACAGTGACAGCCTTAGCAAGGTTTCGTGGAGTATCGGGATTAATGCCCCTACGTCATAGCAAAAAAGAAAACAGCGAGCAAACATTCAATGAGATAAATACACGAAATCAATAAATCAGCATTGATATAGGACAACTCACCTCATAATTGCTAGCTCAAATGCCATTAGCTGGATTGGTAAGACTGCACCAAGAGCCGTCAATGGACCATTTGAGGGAATCACAAGTGGATCATCATCTAATCCCTCAGCCAACGACCTCTTGTCTGTAATGATTATCACATCTGCACCACGTGCCTTAACTTCTTCTGCCACCGTGCGCATGTGATGAGCATGGTCATCATCGAAGATAAGCATGATAATAGGCGTGGCACCGTTCTTTCCATTTTCATCACTTTCAATGAGCGCGAAGGGCCCATGCTTCAACGCTCCTCCACTGTAACCTTCTGCGTGCAAATAGCACATTTCCTTAATCTTCAGTGCTCCTTCCATAGCAACTGGCTCGCCATAACCCTTTCCTAGCACAAAGCAATGATCCTTCCCGTTCAATCGCTCAGCTATCTTCTGGCATTGGTCCCGTGTCTTTAATGCCATGCCAAAACAAATGGGCAGCCTCATTAGTGCCTCTCTCAAGTTATTTCCTTCGGCACTTGCAACTTCTGTGCCACTCATTCTGTCCTTGAGCTCGCGGAACCACAATGCAATCAAGGCGAGAACAGTGACTTGCGTAGTAAATGCCTTCGTAGACGCCACGGCATTTTCGCGACCGGCATTACAATATACTCCAAGCTTGGTCATACGTGCAATTAATGATCCGACAGCATTCACTACACTCATCACTGTCACATCTTTCTCCTGAGCAGCCTGAACAACACGTGCTACATCCTTCGTCTCTCCACTCTGTGACACAACCAAGAACGCGCTCCTGGCGGCTGCGGCGGGGTTCTGAGGAAAATCAGTTGTCTCAATCTCGGCCGCATCAATTGAGTGGACAACATCGAAGCTCCCAACATGTTTCATAAGCTTCTCAGCGTAACGACTAGCATTGAGACTGGTACCACAGGCGCAGAGAGTGAGGAAGTCAACCTTTGCGAGTTTGTCTTGTTTCATTTCAAGACCACCAAGAGTGATTTTGTCAGCCATGAGCCTACCTCCAAATCCAAGAGATCTTCCAATCGCTTCCGGTTGTTCGTACATCTCTTTCAACGTCCAATGAGAATATGGTGCAGGACTTAATAGAACCTCCTGATCAGGCGCCACTTGCATCCGTCCTAAATCCAAGGTAGTACCATCTGCATGAAGAACACCAATCTCTCCGTCCTTCATACTGATGAAGTTCTTCGTATATCTATTAAAGGCTGAAGTTTCAGACGCAATGAACATACGATCGGTGCCAATACCAATGACGAGGGGTGAACCATTGCACGCCACAACGAGCTCATCGGGAGCATCAGTGCACATGATGCCCAATCCCCACGTTCCATCACACCTCGATAGAGCTTTTTCAGTGGCGTCCTTGAGCGACCCTCCATCCTTATCATATATTTCACCAATAAGCTTGGCGATGACTTCAGTATCCGTCTGGCCCAGGAATACATGCCCCCTAGACTGTAAGTCACGCCGAAGGTCGTTCGCGTTGTTGATTGTGCCATTGTGAACAAGAGCGATTTTTCCCGAAGTGTCAAGATGTGGATGAGCGTTTTCGTCCGTCTTACCACCGTGTGTTGCCCAACGTGTATGCGCGATGCCTACTTGATGACCTTTGGATGCCATGGAACGTTGACGAACGAGTTCCACGCCATCTGCGTTCTCGCCCACTGATGCAAATTTCGTTACCGTCTGAATCGTACACATGACAATGTTGTGATGAGTGAGCATTCCAACTTATAAAAACTAATAATCGAAGCTACTTACAAGTCCATCCTTAGGGTCACCAATTGTTGCAATACCGGCACTATCATATCCACGATTCTTCAAGATTGTAAGACCCTCCAGAAGAAATTCCCGAGCATCTCCAGACCCACCAACAACGCCCGCGATACCACAACAGTCCGCACGTTCTTCGTTCTTTGCAAAAGCGATAGATGCTCCCATGGCAGCAGCGGCTGTAGCGATCAATCCACCTAAACGAGATGAATTGGCGACTTCTTCTTCGGGATTGCGAAGACGTTGAGTGGTAGCAGCAGCAACGAATCCTCGCTGAGATACATTTTTGACGACGACCGATGACCTGCCAACGGAGACGGTAGCCACCCGCCTGCTAGCGGTGGACATGACACGTGATAGATTCATGCTGAAGGAATACGGGTGTTGTTGCGGTTAAGAGTGAGGATATTGGTGACAACAAGAAGATCGATTGAGCCTGGTTGAATGGCCCAAATACCAAATACACAAAGCAGCCCTCAAAGATCGAGAAGAGATTCTACAAGGCGAAGCTCTTATCTTGCACTAAGCATGAACACCGTCAAGAAAAGGTGAAATCAATTTTATAGTGTCCTTAATCTCACATGATGAAGAAGGTGGTCATTCTGACGGTTAATTACCTTGTAGTATCACTAAATGGCACCTATCTTTCCAATCGTAATTTTGTATATCCGCTAATTGTGTAAATCCGCTTACACAGCCGCAGGCATATTCTGGAATGGAAGCTTGTCCCTGTTCCTTTCCTTCCCAACGATTTCGAATGGCACGACCTTCGCATTAAATTCCACAAGCATCATTTGGAATTCCTCAGCACTGACGACCTCCTGTTCTACCAATGTCCTTGCCAGGTGATCAAGCAAATCCCTGTTCTGACTCAAAATGTTCTTGGCCGTTAGGTATGAATTATTTACAAGCCTCTCAACCTCTGAGTCAACATTCGACATGATTTTGCCTCCCCACTGTGTCTGCCGTTGGCCCATAGACCGTCCCATAAAGGGCCGTGCACCCCCACCACTGGACAAGGCAATACGCCCAACGACGTCAGACATACCCCACTCCTTCACCATGCGCTTGGCAATGTTAGCCACTTGCATGATATCGTTTGATGCACCGGTAGTCACCAAGTCCTCGCCATAAACAAGCTCCTCCGCTAAACGTCCACCCAGCGCAACGGCCAACTGAGACTCAAGGTACTGCTTTGAGTACATGCCAGATTCAAGACGTGACTCCTGGGGCGAGAAGAATGTGAGACCACCAGCACCGTTTGACCGGGGGATGATCGAGATCTTCTGCACCTGATCGTAGTCGGGGATGAGTGCACCACAAATGGCATGTCCAGCCTCATGATAAGCCACGAGTTCATTCTGACGCATCGAGATCATGGCAGTGCCACCCTTCTTCTCAAGTCCGACCATGATCCTATCAACGGCACCGTCAATTTCTTCCCATCCAATGGTCGACTTGGACCGCCGAGCGGCGGTAATCGCAGCCTCGTTCATTAGATTCTCTAGCTGTGCACCAGAGAAGCCGGGAGTACGACGGCCAATAGCCTCGAGGTCGACATCTGGCTCGAGGGGCTTGCCACGAGCATGAACACCAAGGATGCGAGTCCGGCCCTTAAAGTCGGGGAGGTCGACGGTAATCTTCCTGTCGAATCGTCCAGGACGGAGCAGAGCCTGATCGAGGATGTCCACTCTGTTCGTCGCGGCGATGGTAATAATGCCTGGGTTGCCATCGAAGCCATCCATCTCAACAAGGATTTGGTTGATTGTTTGCTCGCGCTCGTCGTTACCACCCGCAAAGCCAGCACCACGCTGCCTTCCAACAGCGTCAATCTCATCGATAAAGATGATGCAGGGCGCGTTCTTTTTCGCCTGGGAGAAGACGTCACGGACACGACTAGCACCGACACCGACGAACATCTCCACAAATTCGGAACCTGAGATGGAGATGAAGGGAACGCCCGCCTCACCAGCCACGGCCTTGGCGAGGAGAGTTTTACCTATTTGATGTGGGAGAAATGATTATAAAGTCAGCAGAATAGGGGCATGATAAATCTAAACATTTATATCGTCAAGAGATAGAACTCACCAGTACCGGGAGGACCATCCAGGATAACTCCACGGGGGATACGACATCCATTCTTCGAATATGTCTCTGGCTGCTTCAAAAAGTCGACAATCTCAACCAACTCAATCTTCGCACCGTCACACCCGGCCACATCATCAAAGTTCACACCCGTATCTGGGATCATTTGTATCTGTGCCTTGGACTTGCCCATGGCCATGGGATTGCCTGGTCCACCCATGCCCCCCATTCCCGCACCGCCCCCCGCCCTGCGAGAGAGGAAGAATAGTCCAGCAAAGAGAGCTGCTGGTAGGATGAGTGATTGGGCCAAATCCCCTAATCCACCGGCGGCCTCATTCGCTGGTAGGACGGTAACATCGACCTTGTGTGACGTTAACTGCGTTAGTAGGTCGGGATCATTAGGTAATGCCTCAAGTTTGAGACGTGTCCCATCAGTATCCACACCAAGGAGCTGTGTCCCATCAGCCGAGAATGTTACCTTCTCAATCCGATCACCATTCACAAGACGTAGAAAGTCGGAATATCGTACATCCACTGGAGCACCGCCACGACTTTGGATGACGGGCATCTCAATGGAGGATTCTGCGGCAGGAGGAGGGGTATCCATGGCCATGAAAAGACCACCACGTCCACTGCTGATACGTGCGGCATTTCGGGAGGGGGCGAAGGCAGATGCACTCGCAACGAATGATGCAACGACGGCTATTGTTGTAAACTTCATAGTTGATATTGTTTTCTGTGAACGTAGATGGATGTAGAAACAATGAGTTCGGCAATTCGTGTCGGATGATAATGTAACAATAATAATGTCAACGCAAAGGAATAGAATGTAAAATGCAATCATCTACCACCACTACCACAGCAGGCCATGACTCACCACTTTGTCAACCCGTCCCGATTTGATGCCCCTTCCTTGTCTCTGACTTCGGAAGCGACGCTGACTCCACACCGACGCACAACAACACAACTAAATATCGTACTTACTTAGCTACATTATTTTTTTGCGGGATCAACGCCTCTTTACGTTGAGCAAGAAAGCTGCCGAAGATGATGAGCCTCTGATACCTACGAACGAACAAACCTAAACCATGTCGTCATCCAACATCCTATACAGCATAATCTGGGCTTTGCTCCTCTTCTTCATCGTGTGGCCCATCTCCTGGTTCCTTGCATGGTACGTAGTTCTTTTCATAGCTTGTTTCTCACTGGATTCCGACGTGTAACAGTGTTGCAATTCGTTCACAAATTCGAGTTTGATATTGATGTAACTCATTCTTATTGTTAATCCTCTCCTTCATTATTTACGTCAACTATCCTTCCTTTCCACACGTTGGCGATACGTTATTACGTATTGAAATAGGTTCTGGTGCACCCTCATTGCCTTCGAGACTCTTTTCCCAGTCATCAAGCCAGCCACCGATGCCCTCGAAAAGTTCATTAGTTGGCCACGAACGGTTGGCAAGGCCATTGTCAATGGAGACTCGACCTTTCCCATGCCGTAAATTATTATCGAATACTCGTGATGGTGGTGATTGTTGTTTTGAGAAAGAGGTGTTGAAGACTAATGTTGTGTAAAGTATTTGTTTGGAGTGGGAGATTGATTGAGTACCTAGTGCACATTTGGGGCTTGATGGTAATAATGAACTCTTTCTACAAGTGATCAGTGATCATTTCGTTCTTTTTTTTTCATCCATGAAGCATCATTGGTGATTGCGGAAGAGATCTTAACGTTGATAAACTAATAATTCATTGCGTTGATTCATGCCTTTTTGCTTAGAAATTACATCTCATGTTTGTACAAATGTCCGTTGGATACTATGATCTATTTGAATATGCCTCGTTCTTCCACCAGACCAACCGAGAAGATCTGTAAAAATATATATTTAGACACTTATTCACCATACGCTACACAACACAAAACGGTGGATCTACCCTGGAAACACACATCACGAAACTCCATTACCAATCGAGCTATTCTTCAGCATCAACAACTTTGAAATGACACACGTAAAAATCTAATAGTACTTAGACTTGGCATAGTCTGGCATGCGAATATGGGGTGGGAATTCATTCTTCTCTTTCCCACCATCAGTCGTGTAGATGTAGTTAAAGAGGTGAGGCTCAATCGTAGGCTTGGGGGATGCCTTGGCTGCCTTGCATTCGTTGGCTACATGCTTCCTGATGGCCTTCTCAGTTTCCTTCAGCTGCTCGGCATCGGCGAATCCAGCGTCGATGAGGGTTTTCTTGACAAATTCAATGGGGTCACGAGTGGACCGGGTCAATGCGATTTCCTCACGATTACGGTACGTGGTACCAGGATCGGACATGGAGTGTCCATGGTAACGGTACGTCATCATCTCGACGTACATTGGCCCGTTACCGGCACCCACCCACTCCTTCACGAATCGCATCCCCTCCTTAACAGCAAGGACATTCATGCCATCAATCCTTAGTCCTGGAATGTGATTCCCCATCTGGTAATAATCCGAGTGGGATGAGTGACGTTCCTTCGTCGTGCCCATACCATAGTGATTATTCTCAATGCAGAAAATCATGGGAAGGTTCCACAAACTGGCCATGTTGGCACTCTCCCAAATCTGTCCCTGATTCGCTGCACCATCACCGTAGCATGCAATGGCAACATTCATCGGTTTGCCGGGAGTGGCGTTGTATTGGTTAGCGAACGCAAGACCAAGTCCGACGGGGACTTGTGCTCCCACAATCCCCTGTCCACCGTAGAAGTTGGCCTTCTTCCTGTAAAAGTGCATCGATCCACCCTTGCCCTGTGTGGCACCGCCAACGTTGCCGAACAGTTCGGCCAAGATCTCGGACACTGTCGCCCCTCCACGACAGAGCATGACACAGTGACAACGGTAACTCGTGATCCATGAATCCTCGGCATCGAAAGCTGCCTCGATGCCGGTAGCCACGGCCTCCTGTCCATCGTACAAATGGCAGAAACCACGAATGTTACGTGCCTTGTACTCATTATCGCACGTGATTTCCATCCGACGCATGGTGTACATTAACTCGAAGTGCTTAAGAAGCTCCTCTTTCGTCATTTCGATGGAGTTATTGGGTTTGAGATCGCCGAGATTATGTGTTTCAAACGATCCTGTTAGATCGAAGGTCATCTTCGATGACAAGTATCGCTTCGCGAAGCCATTGCTTAGAGCGGCAACGGATGTAGTAGATGATGAGGACGACGACGATGCTACTGCCGAGATGGCAGACGAACGCCGGAGGAGTACGGAGGCCGCGTTTCTAGCAAACATCTTGAGGGTTGTCGAGAGAAGCGAGCAGAAGAAGATTTTGTCGGGACGGTGAAGATCCTGCTGGTGGCGGGACCGATCTGTGTGGAGTGCACTTTCACTTCCCTCCTGCCTCCCTCCACAAGCTCGGGAAAGCGCAACATGGTGAAAGCCAACGAAGAGCCATGAGGCGGCGGCACCCAATTGTTCTAGGAATGCTGGCATCCTTGATCGTCGTCGCACCATCAGATGCTCTAGTAAATCCCAGCCGATTACATCTTGTGAATATTGCAACGCGATGGTCTCCACACGTCGTAAAAGTGAGCCATTTAACTCATTCACATCGATATGACAATCATAAGCCGATGAATACGAGATCCAAATGTCTTGTAACGACCATGACTGACGGGAATGATGACCAGCCGTTGAAAAGACTGTTTCATTGTCCGGAGTATATCCAAACAGCAATTGACAAATTTAAAGCTCGACCAAAGGCCTATCTTCTCATCCCAGCTGTCGCGGCATTCGTCGGTTGGTTTACGAACTACTTGGCAGTGCAAATGATTTTCTATCCCGTTAAATATCGAGGTATACCTATCTGGCGGTGGGACGAGCAGCCACTAGGCCTGCTGGGGTGGCAGGGGATCGTACCATGTAAAACACGCGCCATGTCAGATACAATGGTAAATATGGTAACCACACAGTTATTGAATATAGAGGAAGTATTTCGAAGACTAGACCCTGCCGTGGTAGCAACACTGTTGGGACCAGAGGTACCGAAATTGATCGAAAGTATTGCGGCTGATAATCTTCCATCATCTGGCTATGCACAAAAGCTATGTCGGGCCTTCTTCTTTGCTTTGCCAGGCAGAGCAGTATCCACCATGGCAGGTATAAATCGCACATTCTTAGAGGGGTTGACTGTTGCTATGCAAGATAATATTGGTGCTCTATTGAATATCAAAAATTGTGTCATTGATCAAATGATGCAGGATAGAGCTAAACTGGGCGAGCTCTTTCGTCTATGCGGACAAATCGAACTTGACTTTCTAACCAATAGTGGGCTATGGTTTGGATTTCTCCTCGGGGTTATTCAAATGATCGTGGCACTATTTTGGGATAATCCATGGCAGTTGAGCATCGGTGGTGCAATCGTCGGAACTGCGACAAATTGGTTGGCACTAAAGTGGATCTTTGAGCCCGTCAATCCAACAAAGATCGGTCCCTTTACCTTGCAAGGAATGTTCTTGAAACGACAGAATGAGGTGGCCAAGGAGTTTTCTGCCTTCTTTGCAAACAATGTGCTAACGAGCGAAAAACTGTGGCGCTCAATACTAAATGATCCAACGACAAAGCCGACCTTTGACCTTCTCTTCAAGAACCATCTTCGAAAATTCACATTCTCTTTAGCTGGTGGTTTTGGACTTATCCCTGGAGTTAAATTATTCACAACATTCTTGGCTCCTCAGGCCATTGCTAAGCTGCCGAATCATTTGCATGTGCTCCATCCATACGTCGATAAAACACTTGGTCTGCAAGCAACACTTCAAACGCAAATGGAACGAATGACGAGTGCAAAATTTGAACGAGTCTTACATCCCATCTTTGAAGAAGACGAGTTGACTCTCATCTTGGCAGGGGGGTTTCTAGGTTTTGCTGCAGGACTGATACAGCAGGGTTTAGAGACTGGTTATTTATGGACTTGGTTGGGGAAACGTAGGGCTGGATGTAGAAAGCTATTCGGCCGATGTTGGGAGCTAGTGGGACTCAAGGGGAGGGAAAATGACACACATGAACATTAACAGTTAATGTTTTTACTTTATTCTCATGGTCTCAGCTCAACTCCATCACAGACCAAGCATTAGCACTTATCTTATATCGTGATTTATGGTACAGCACAAATTTTCATTGAGGCGAAATCGGCGGTCAAGATATCGCATGACGTCTCTCTCGTCAGAACGACAACATTATCACCCGCCTGTACCATACCAAACTGTTTAGCATACTGAATTGCCCTCGCCGGACGCTTAGGACTAGGTACATTCATCAGAAGGTCGTCAATGTGGATAGGATGAACTCCTCTATGCAGCATCAGCTGTCGGGCTATCTTGGCACTGGAGCAGAATGCCAAGATAGGAATGTTGGGTCGGTAGGCCGATATGAGACGAGGCTGCCCGGCACGGGAAGGAGGACAAAAAAGAATGAGAATTTCATATGAAAATACAAATCAGCCTGGTCTAATGCACTCTCACCAAGACTCCTCCTGATGTCAAACAAACAATCACGGCAGCATCTCGTTCTTCTGCAGCAGTCACGGCTGCCTTGGCAACAGCACCATCAACACCCCTGTCATTCCTATCATTCTGTCCCTGGATAAAACGATCCCGGGCTTTGAGATTAAACTCTGGCATGGTCGTCTTCGTAAAGCGTTCAGCACTGGCAATAATTTCATTCATAGTCTGCACTACCTGGACGGGGTATTTCCCTTTCGCAGTTTCTCCTGACAGCATGACACAGTCTGCACCATCATATATTGCGTTGGTCACGTCGGCCACCTCCGCACGTGTCGGACGAGGATTCTTTGCCATCGATTCAAGCATCTGTGTTGCAACAATAACCGGCTTCCCAGCGGCATTACACGCAGCGACCATTTCCTTTTGTGCGTTCGTCACTTGCTGTATCGGGATTTCTACGCCTAAATCTCCACGTGCCACCATAATTCCATCACTTTCTTCCAGAATCTCATCAAAGTTCCTTAATGCCGAAACACTCTCAACCTTGCTAATCAGCAGTGGAATAGGATGGTCTGGTTTCCACTTTCCCTCCGCCACAAGCTCCTTAGCACATTTCTCCATGTACGCTTTAATCTCGCGTACACCTCCACCCGTCTGAATGAACGATGCTGCGACAAAGTCAACATCCTTTGTCATGCCATATCGAATGTCAACTTTGTCCTTGTCGCTCATTGCTGGTAGGTCAGTTACTGCACCTGGCAGGTTCACACCTGCGCGAGAACGTAATTCACCTGTATTATCAGCGACGCAGACGACAGAACCACGATCGATATTCGACTCCACCGACACTACTGTTAATGTGATAGCGCCATCGTCAAGTAATACCTTCATCCCGGGTTCAAGACACTTGGCTAATTTTGGATAATCAATGTACAGATCGGTGACAGTGCACGATGTGGCATAGTCCTCCGACGTGCGTAGCGTTACTGTACTTCCCAAATCAATAGTTATATTCTTATGTCCAGTATCATCCCCAGCCAATTTGCCCATTCGTACCTCAGGTCCACGCGTGTCGAGTAATACAGCACGAACATTCTTATGCACAAGACTTTCCCCCGTCGTTGTTTCAATCTCGGCACCCTGATTCGAATCAAAGACACTATGCCGTCCCTTACATGCGGCTAGATTGCCCATGCGTAGTTCGACTTCGTCAACGGTTGCATGACTAAAGTTTAGTCGCATAACACGCATCCCCGATCGTACAATTTCCTGTAGTACAGGACGTTGCTCGGAGGTTGGGCCGATCGTAGCAACAATTTTGGATAGTTGAGGAGACCACTTCTTCGATGCTGTGTAATTCATCCCATCCTTGTAATCCATGAGCGTTCGTGGATCTGGTAAATCAAAGCTTGATCGAGAACTGTGAGCGCGGAAGACCATCGATGCGGTATCATGATGTGATACAGCGATGGTGCACCGCTTCGTTGCTGATCGAGCGACGACATTGCGGATGGCAAACATTACAACAAGCACTGCAGTCAGAGAGGATGATCGTTGGTTCTACAATTCTACAATTGCGGACGAGGAGATCTTGTTGATCTGAATCTATCGTACTCGTTTGGGTGGGTGTGGGTTTGCTTTTTCGCTCGGCTCTTCTCCTGTCTCGCTCGCCTAAGTAGTACGTAAGAATCTTGTTAAAGTAGGTAATGGCGGGATACTAAGCTGCGGTGGCGAGTGGCGAGGGTCGGAAGCAAGACAGAACCACGAATACAACCATGTGCTCATAAAATCAACATCAGTTAAGTAATTATCAATATGAGCATCATGGGCGACGAGTCCATCATGAGTAAAAAGAAACACGGAACAAGTAACGTTCCAGTGCAGACAAATCTCCGATGGAAGGTAGATCAAACGAAGGCTGATGAAATCTGTAACTTCAATCGACATTATGCCGAACACTCAGGTTACTTTCAGACAATTTCGGAATTCCTTCAAGAGGCATCCTCCACTCCGCTCAATGGAGAAATTACATTCTACGATTCCAACACAGGCAAACCACTCTTTCATGCTCCCCGTGGTCGAACGATGGATGACTTTCTACATGAGAGTCGTAGTCATGGCTGGCCTAGCTTTCGTGATCAGGAAGTCAACTGGGACGTTGTTCGAGTGTTGGATAATGGTGAGACTGTCAGCGTCGATGGCACTCATCTGGGGCACAATTTACCTGATGGCAAGGGCAGTCGCTACTGCATCAACTTGGTGTGTGTCGCCGGTCGTCCAACGGACGAAATTCAGTGAGTGTTGCGATAGAGAAGCACATATACCTCTTTTTTGATCTGTGACTGCATTCTTGGTATTATTCTGGGCATCTGTTTTTCATATAATCCATCCCATCACCATTGCTAGTTCAACGAGTAAAGGGGATGCAATACGAGTTTAGGCGGCTTTTTGGGTCCGGGAAAATGTAACAAATTCTGCGCGCAAATGAGTAGTCTGACTAGTAGTTGAATATCGCGTTGAATACTTGGTGGTTGGATAATTCCGTTGGGTCGATT
>Ga0247843_1002095_pt1 | contig 37715 bp, 38 predicted proteins | sample LaCruzMarch2017__FD_192420 | JGI IMG/M metagenome (GOLD analysis project Ga0247843, IMG submission 192420) | Freshwater microbial communities from meromictic Lake La Cruz, Castile-La Mancha, Spain - LaCruzMarch2017_8m | ecosystem: Environmental > Aquatic > Freshwater > Lake | place: Spain...
TAAAGCGTCGCGCCCAATCCAGCGTCTATTTAGGTGTCGGTATGGGGTGCAACGCACCTCCTTAACTTCACCTCTGGCTTTGCCAGAAATAGGACGTGATCATGGCTACAACTTCTTCTGACTATCTCTTTACCTCTGAGTCCGTTTCCGAAGGGCATCCAGACAAGGTCGCCGATCAGGTCTCAGATGCGATCTTGGATGCGATCTTTACTCAAGACCCCAATGCACGTGTCGCGGCTGAAACGCTTTGCAACACAGGCTTAGTCGTATTAGCGGGTGAAATCACCACCACCGCCAACGTCGACTACATCCAAGTCGCGCGCGACACCATCAAGCGCATTGGCTATGACAATACCGACTACGGGATTGACTATAAAGGTTGCGCCGTGTTGGTGGCCTATGACAAACAGTCTCCCGACATCGCCCAGGGTGTAGATCGCACCTCTGAGAATTATCTCAATCAAGGCGCAGGCGACCAGGGTTTGATGTTTGGTTACGCATGTAACGAAACGCCTGATTTGATGCCTGCACCGATCTGGTACGCACACCGTCTGGTGCAGCGTCAGAGCGAGTTGCGCAAAGACGGCCGCCTGCCTTGGCTGCGTCCCGATGCAAAATCGCAGGTTACGTTCCGCTACGTCGATGGCAAGCCTGTCGAGGTCGATACGGTTGTGTTGTCGACACAACACGCTCCAGAAATTTCGCAAACTGCGATCCACGAAGCCGTGATCGAAGACATCATCCGTCCAAGCTTTCCTGCTGGTTTGTTGACACCCAAGACCAAGTTCTTGATCAACCCAACCGGTCGTTTTGTGATCGGTGGCCCCCAGGGCGATTGCGGTCTGACAGGTCGCAAGATCATCGTCGACACGTATGGTGGCGCTTGCCGTCACGGTGGTGGCGCGTTCTCCGGCAAGGATCCTTCAAAGGTTGACCGCTCCGCTGCTTACGCTGCACGTTATGTGGCTAAAAACATCGTGGCTGCTGGCTTGGCCAGCAAGTGCGAAGTGCAGGTGAGCTACGCGATCGGCGTGGCAGAGCCCATCAACATCACGGTTGATACGCATGGCACAGGTGTGGTGTCTGACGAGCAGTTGTCCAAACTTGTGCGCGAGCATTTTGACTTGCGTCCTAAAGGCATCGTCAACATGCTCGACCTGCTGCGTCCAATCTACAGCAAGACAGCCGCCTACGGCCACTTCGGCCGCAATGAGCCCGAGTTCAGCTGGGAAGCCACTGACAAGGCTGCTGCATTGAAAAAGTCAGCCTAAGGTGACGACGCAGCCACCTTCATTAAACTGGGATGAGGCGCCTGAGGGCGCCTCAAATGGCGCAGATTCGCCATGCGTGGCGATTTGCTCCACTTTGTTTGATGATGTGTGTCGTGGCTGTGGCCGCACGGTCATGGAGGTCTCGAACTGGGTCTTCATGAACAAAGAGGAAAAGCAAGCAGTTTGGGTGCGGATTCTTGCGGAAGGTTATCCAAAAAAGCCTGGTGAAACCTGAAAGAAAAAAAGGTACTCATTTCTGAGTACCTTTTTACGTCTCTTTACTATAAATTACTTCTCTGTTTTTTCTGACAAGGTATCGCCCGCTAAGGCTTCCGACAGCTTAGCAATTGCCGTGTGGTCCTGGCCAGGTCCGAGCATTTGTGCACACGAGGCCCACATTTCACGGCACAGCGACGAAAAAGGTGTCGGTGTGTTGGTGTCGCGACCGATGCCCAGCGCAATGGTCAGATCTTTGACCATCAGGTCTAGACCAAAACCGGCGTTGTACTTGCCCGACAAGACGAACTGTTTGAATTTCTTCTGTGTGGAGTTGTTCATCCCAGTCGAAGAATTCAGCACGTCGACCATCGCCGAAGGGTCCAAGCCAAAGCGCTTGCCGATCAGCAGTGCTTCGACGCCGATCAAAAAGCCGCCAGCAGACACGAGGTTGTTGAGTGCTTTCATGGCGTGAGCCGAACCAACATCACCGGTCGGTGTAATCGAGGTACCCATACAGGACAGCACGGGACGGACGCGCTCGAGGATCTCGGCGCTACCACCAAACATGATCGCGAGTTCACCTGTCTTGGCGCGTGGCACACCGCCAGAAACAGGGGCGTCGACGAAGTGACCTTTGGCCGCTTTGACTTGCTCGGCCAGGGTGCGTGTGATGGTCGGCACACCAGAGGTCATGTCGATGACGACTGAGCCTGGGCGCATACCTGCCAGTAGACCATCAGGGCCGTTTAGGACTGCCTCGACGATGTTGCTGGTGGGCAGGATGGTGATGATGAGCTCGGAGGCGGCAGCCAGTGCGCGGTTAGAGGCGGCAACGGTGCCACCGATTTCTTTAGCAAAGGCTTGGGCGCGTTCTTTTGAGGCGTCGATGACTTGGAGTGGGTAGCCTGCTTTGTGCAGCAGGGAGGCCATTGGCCATCCCATGCTGCCCAAGCCCACAAAACCGATCGTGGGCAAGGCGCTCATTTCTTAACTGCCTTTTTTGCGGCTGCTTTTTTAGCAGGTGCTTTTGCTGCGACGGCTTCAACGGCAGCGGGCTGAGCTGCGGCTGCTTTTTTCGCTGTCGCTTTTTTGGCAGCGACCTTTTTCTTGGCGGCTTTGGCGGCCGCTTTGGTGAAAGCGCCTTCTTCTTCGAGCACCTGGTTAGCGGCTTTGAACGCATCTAGACCAGCTGGGATGCCACAGTAGACGGTAGCGTGCAGCAGCACTTCTTTGATTTCTTCGACGGTGACGCCGTTGGCCAGTGCGCCTTTGACGTGCAGCTTGATTTCAGCCGATCGGTTCAGTGCAGTCAGCATGGCGAGGTTGAGCATGCTGCGCGTCTTGCGGCTCAGGCCGTCACGGGTCCAGGCGTAGCCCCAGCACCACTCCGTGGTGATGTGCTGGAAAGCCATGGTGAAGTCGTTGGCTTTGGCAATGGAGCCGTCCACGTAATCCGCACCGAGCACGGCACGACGAACGGCTAAGCCGTCTTTGAATAATTGAGCGGTTTCGCTTTTAGCAGACATGTTAGGCTCCAAAATCAGTATGATGAAAAGTAAATAAAGTAAAACGTGTCAATAAATGTGTAAGACACACCACGAATGGTCTTGATTGTCTGCGCTTGTCTTTACCTATGTCAAGCTAGATTCATCATGGAGGCATTTAAGGAGCGATCAATGAATTTGCCTAAATATGAAATTTACGCGTTGCGTTACGCAACGATTCAGCAACGCATGCGGCGCGAAAACTTTATCTCGCAGGATCCGCATGATGAGCCGATGCCGATGGATTATTTTGTATGGCTCATTCGAGACGGGGATCGCAACATCTTGGTTGATACGGGCTTTAACGCACGCCAAGCCAAAGAGCGTGGACGTACGCTGTTGCGCTGTCCGATTGGCGCACTGTCTTTGCTGGGTCTTGCGCCAGAGGATATCAATGATGTTGTATTGACGCATTTGCATTATGACCATGCGGGCAATATCGACTTGCTGCCGAACGCGCGATTTCATGTCCAGGAGGACGAGCTTGATTACGCCTGCGGCAAGCACATGTGTCATGGGTTGTTTCGTCATGCATACGATGTGGAGGATGTGGTGAGTTTGGTGCGCCGTGTATATGCCGAGCGCGTGCATTTTCATCAGGGGCGTGTCGACTTGGCGCCAGGCATCGAGCTGATCAAGATCGGCGGCCACACCAAGGGCTTGCAGTCTTTGCGCGTACACACCGCGCGGGGTTGGGTGGTGCTGGCTTCGGATGCGAGCCATTTTTATGAAAATATGGAGAGGCCGTCACCCTTTCCGATTGTGTTCCATGTCGGCGATATGGTGGCTGGATATGCGACCCTGCGTGCGGCAGCCGCTTCGGCACAACACATCATCCCTGGACACGATCCTTTGGTGCGGACGCGTTATGCCTTCCACGGCAACCCTGCGGATGATATTTTGGCGTTGCACTTACCACCAAAGGCTTAAATCTTAAGGGGTTGGCGGGTAAACCCTGTCGTAATGTCTAAAAACGGGCTACAATTGTGGTGCTTTTGAGGAGCGTTGCGACGGGTCACATCCCGCCAGGCTCATAAGCTTTCCCGTTACCGTCGGCCCTTTTGTCGACCTTAACAGCGCTCACCCAATCCTGCCAAGCAGCGATTGCGGTGGTGCTCAAGACACAGCCGTTCAATCGTTGTTCCGCGGGCACAACGGAGCTTTTAGACATGAACGCTATCAAAGAAAAATTCGCAGATTACATTGTTGCCGACATTACGCAGGCTGATTTTGGTCGTCGCGAGATCGCCATTGCTGAAACAGAAATGCCTGGTCTGATGGCCACGCGCGAAGAGTTTGCTAAAACCAAGCCATTAAAAGGCGCCCGTATTACGGGTAGCTTGCACATGACGATTCAGACCGCTGTGCTGATCGAAACCTTGCAGGCACTCGGCGCTGAAGTGCGTTGGGCCTCTTGCAATATTTTCTCGACCCAGGACCATGCTGCTGCGGCCATCGCTGCAATGGGTACGCCTGTTTTCGCTAAAAAAGGCGAGTCACTGGTCGAGTACTGGGAATATACCCACAAGATTTTTGAATGGCCCGGCGACAAGCAGGCCAATATGATTTTGGATGATGGCGGCGATGCCACACTCTTGTTGCACCTCGGCACAAAGGCTGAGAGCGACATTTCGGTCCTAAATAACCCCGGCTCCGAAGAAGAAGTTGTGCTGTTTGCCGCAATCAAAGCACAGCTCAAAAAAGATCCTAAGTGGTACTCCACACGTTTGGCCCAAATCAAGGGCGTGACCGAGGAAACCACCACAGGCGTGCTGCGTCTTTATCAAATGTCGAAAAAAGGTGAGCTCGCTTTTGCTGCGATTAACGTCAACGACTCCGTCACTAAATCAAAGTTTGACAACCTGTACGGCTGCCGCGAATCGTTAGTTGACGCCATTAAGCGTGCGACAGACGTCATGATCGCTGGCAAAATTGCAGTGGTTGCAGGCTACGGCGATGTGGGTAAGGGTTCAGCTCAGGCATTGGCTGCCTTGCGCGCCCAAGTTTGGGTCACTGAAGTCGATCCAATCTGCGCACTGCAGGCTGCGATGGAAGGCTTTAAGGTTGTCACCATGGAAGAAGCCGCAGACAAGGCTGATATTTTCGTGACAGCAACAGGCAACTACAATGTCATCACGCGTGCCCACATGGACCGCATGAAGGACCAAGCCATTGTTTGTAACATCGGTCACTTCGACAACGAAATCGATGTCGTCGGTATCGAAGACTTGCAGTGGGAAGAAATCAAGCCACAAGTCGACCACGTGATTTTCCCTAACGGCAAGCGCATCATCTTGCTGGCTAAGGGTCGTCTCGTGAACCTCGGCTGCGGCACAGGCCACCCCTCGTTCGTGATGTCGTCATCGTTTACCAACCAGACGATTGCTCAGATCGAACTGTACTCGCGCAACGAAGAGTACAAGTCAGGTCAGGTCTATGTGTTGCCTAAGCACCTTGACGAAAAAGTCGCACGTCTGCACCTCAAGAAGATTGGTGCAAACTTGACAACCTTGACACCTCAGCAAGCGGCTTACATTAGCGTCAAGCAAGAAGGTCCTTTCAAGGGCGATGCTTACCGCTATTGATTTACTTTGAGTAGTGTTCACCGGAGATTGTCATGACTTTATTGTTAGTCTGGATATTAAATGCGGTGACACTACTCATCGTCGCCTATGTGTTGCCGGGGATTGTGGTCTCCAGCTTCTGGTCGGCGATGCTTGCGGCAGCTGTGCTTGGCTTGATCAATATGTTGGTCAAGCCAATTTTCATTTTATTGACCTTGCCCATCACGATCGTGACGTTGGGTCTGTTTTTACTGGTGATTAACGCGCTGATGTTCTGGCTCGCCGGGTCGATCCTGAAAGGTTTTCAGGTCAATGGCTTTTGGTGGGCGGTCGGCGGTGCGCTGTTTTATAGCGTGATCTCCGGGTTTTTGACGAGTCTGATTAATCGATGAACTCCCTTTTGACGCCAGCATTTAGCCTAGAGTTTTTTCCTCCACGCGATGCCGCCGCGCAGCAGCGCCTAGTCGATGGTGCCAAACAAATGTTGGTCATCGAACCACACTACGTCAGCGTGACATTTGGCGCAGGCGGCTCGACGCGTGACGGTACGCTTGATACCGTGCGGACGATGCGCGGCCTCGGCTGTGATGCCGCGCCGCACTTGTCGTGTATTGGATCCACGCGCGATGAGCTTCGTGTCTTGCTACAGCGCTATCGCGAAGAAGGCGTACGTCGCATTGTCGCGTTGCGCGGTGATATGCCTTCGGGCATGGGGGCGAGTGCTGCCGGTGCGCTTCAGTATGCCAGTGACTTGGTTGAATTTATTCGCCACGAGACAGGCGACTGGTTTCATATCGAGGTCGCAGCCTACCCCGAGATGCATCCACAAGCCGCAGGTCCTGAAAAAGACCTCGCGCACTTTATTCACAAGGTACGTGCGGGCGCTAATAGTGCAATTACGCAGTATTTTTTTAATGCCGATGCATATTTTGATTTTGTCGATCGTGTTCAAGCCAAGGGGATCGATATCCCCATCGTGCCTGGCATCATGCCCATCACCAATTACACGCAATTGATGCGGTTTTCGGAAATGTGTGGTGCAGAGGTGCCACGTTGGATCCGTCTGCGTTTGGCCGAGATGGGCGATGATAAGGACTCGATCCGGGCATTTGGCACGGATGTCGTGACGAGCCTGTGTGAAACTTTATTAGATAATGGCGTGCCGGGTTTGCATTTTTATACGCTCAATAATGCCGAAGCGACCTTATCGATCTGGCGTGGTTTATTTCGCTGATGGTTCAGACGGCTGGTGTGTCTTGCGCCCAGCCACTAGGTGTGAGGATCGCGTCGAGGGGATAATCGTGTGCCTCTGGTTGGTAACCGGCTTGTTCTTCGATCCGAGCCTGGTCCCAAGCGATACCAAGAGCTAAAAAATCTTTGCCCGTTTCATTTAGTTGGGCGAGGGTGCGATCGTAATAGCCTCCTCCGTAACCGAGGCGTGCGCCCTGTTCGGTAAAGCCAAGTGTCGGGATCAGCATAACGTCTGGGATCAGCTTTTCACCACGGACAGGCTCCAAGACGCCAAAGGCGCCTGGCGTTAAGGTGTCGGTGGGGCGCCAAACGTGAAACTCAAGAGGCGACTGTTTCTTGACGACAATGGGTAACGCGACGGTCAAGCCTTGGGTGTGCAAATATTCGTAAACAGGCCTTAAGTCGGGTTCGTTTTCCAAAGGCCAAAATCCGGCAACTATTTCAGCTTCGGTGTGTCCAAAAGCATGTCGAGACGCGCTGCGTGCGTCGAACCAAAGCCTTAGTTCAGCACAAAGTTGAGCGCTGGCCTGTTGGCGTTCGGCAACAGGAATCGCCTCTCGCAGGCTGCGAAGCCGCATCCGAAGCTGGTCTGCGCTATTCTTTGACATATACCGTAGCAGTTGCTGACTAATTGTAGTGAATGGTGTTCAAAGGCATTGTATGCACACAAGCGCAAAATATCAGAATATCCGAGTTCAAGTTGGCGCCTGGATGGCCACTTTGGTATTTGGCGGTGCGGTTATGTTGGCGGCTCCAACAATGGCACAGTCTCAATCTGGCTTAACGGAACAGTTTGTCTTGAAGGCCGATGGCAGCATTACGCCTGTTGTGGGCGGTACTGCAACACCTTTAACTAAGCCTCCCACTCCGAGTGTCAGCAATGCGGCACCCGCGCGTACGGCGAGTATGGCGCCTAGTACAGCGCAAAGCAACACACCCCATACGGGTCCGGCTGGCATGAGAGACTCGATCGCCGCACCGGACAATACTGCAGCAGCCAAGGCGGTTGCCGCAGCACGTCAAGCCGTCAACAGCAAACAGCTTGGCCAACTTGCCAGTTTCGTGCCGCAGGCCAAGGGTGATGTGTTGGCAAGTTACCCCGAGTATTGGTTTTTGCGAACCCAGCTAGGTCTGTATAGAACGCCAAGCGTTTCTCAGAGCCTGGAACAATTTCTCGAAAAAAATAGTGGTGCTTATCTCGCGGATCGACTGCGCGGTGAATGGGTGCTGACAGCTGCGCGAAGTGGAGATTTTGTCATGGTAAACGGGTTGGGCACTGTCCTTAACCCAAGTAATCAGGTGTTGTGTGCGCAGCTTGAGGCCAAACATATGACGGGTCAGCGTGCGACAGCGGCTGAGGCGATGAAAATATTTGTACCGTTCGGCGCATGTTGGAAATTGTTTGATCAACTGGTTGCCGATCGTGTGCTGACCAATGCTGAGTTGATGCCGTACCTGCATGATGCGATTGAAAATAACAAACTGCCGGATGCGCGCCGGTTTGCCGCGTATGTCTTTGACGCTAAAGAAATGGCGGCGTATGACGCCATGATCAAAGGGCCTTCAGCGTGGTTAGCGACCCAGACTGCATTGGGTTCGGTGGAGCGCAACGAGATCATCGCAATGGGGCTCGCTCGCTTGGCACGGACAGATCTGGCGGCGGCGGATGCGTCGGTCAAAAAGCAATGGAAAAACCTGCTCCCCAAGAAAAATATGCAATGGGTCTATGGTCAGATGGCTTTAGTCGCGAGTATGAATCTCGATCCACGTGCGTATACGTGGTATCGCGACTCTGGCTCCGTTCGCTTATCCGACAACAACGAAGCTTGGCGTGTTCGTATGGCGCTACGTCAACCCAAGATCGACTGGAAGTGGGTGATGCAAAGCATCGATACGATGCGTGAGCCACAGCGCAGCGATCCGGCATGGGTGTACTGGAAGGCGCGTGGTCTGGCGGCGACAGGTAAAAAAGCAGAGGCCGAGAAAGCTTATGCCTCGATCGCACCGGATTACAGCTTTTATGGTCAGCTCGCCGTTGAGGAGCTTGGCCGCACGATTACCGCACCCAAGCGACCCGAGCCGGTTTCAGAGAAAGAGTTAGCGCAGGCCCGTGCTCATCCAGGTCTGCAACGCGCCGTGACCTTGTTTAAAAGAGGCTGGCGACCAGAGGCTGTGCCTGAGTGGACGTTTGCGCTTCGTGGTATGACGGATCGTCAACTACTGGCGGCTGCTGAGTTGGCGCGTCGCGAGAGTATCTATGATCGCGTCGTGGCGACCTCAGTCCGCACGAAAAACGAGGTGGACTTTACGCAGCGTTTTGTCGCGCCTTTTGAAGGACGCGTGAGCGCTCAGGCCCGCGAGGTTAATGTCGAACCTGCTTGGGTGTATGGGTTGATCCGCCAAGAGTCGCTATTTATTATGGATGCGCGCTCGCACGTGGGAGCTTCGGGTTTGATGCAGCTGATGCCTGCCACGGCCAAGTGGATGGCACAGAAAATCGGGTTAACGAACTTCACACCTAGCAGTGTGAACGATTTTGATACGAATACAAAGTTGGGTACGAGTTACTTGAGCATGGTGCAGTCGGATCTGGGTGGCTCCCAGGTGTTGGCGAGCGCAGGATATAACGCGGGCCCGGGTCGTCCGATGCTGTGGCGTTCCAAACTTGATGCACCGGTCGAAGGCGCGATTTTTGCTGAAACCATTCCATTTAACGAAACCCGCGATTACGTTAAAAAAGTGATGTCTAACGCCACCTACTATGCTGCGGTCTTTACCGGAAACCCTCAGTCGCTCAAACAGCGTCTAGGACAAATTGAGCCACGACCTTATGGTCGTTCGCCTCTACCGTGATCATGGCTGTAGATCCCGCCTTGACGGGTTTGCAGGTCTACATTGTCGGTGGCGCTGTGCGCGATACGTTGTTAGGTCTGCCAGCGGGAGACCGTGATTGGGTCGTGGTCGGTGCGACACCCGAGGAGATGGTGACGCGCGGATTTATTCCCGTGGGCGGCGACTTTCCAGTTTTTTTACATCCTCTAACAAAAGAAGAATATGCACTCGCGCGCACGGAGAGAAAGTCGGGGCGGGGTTACAAAGGGTTTACCTTTTATACGGGCGCGGATGTCACGCTCGAAGAGGACCTAAAGCGTCGGGATCTGACGATCAATGCGATGGCGCAGTCGATGACGGGCGAGCTGGTTGATCCACTCAATGGTGCTGCAGATTTGCAGGCAAGATTGTTTCGTCATGTGGGTCCTGCCTTCGAAGAAGATCCTGTGCGGATTTTGCGACTGGCGCGTTTTGCCGCAAGGTTTACTGATTTTTCTATTGCACCAGAAACATTGGCGCTCTGCCGACGGATGGTTGCGAGTGGAGAGGTTGATGCGCTAGTACCTGAGCGCGTCTGGCAAGAGTTGTCGCGCGGACTGATGAGTGCAAAACCTTCGCGCATGTTGACCGTACTGGTGGATACGGGTGCGAGTACACGCATCATGCCCGAGTGGCGTGAAAGTCTCCGCGTGGCGCAGTGGGTGGATGGAGCCGCAGAGACAACTCAATTTCATATCCCATTGAGCGCTCGTTACGCACTGCTTTGTCTGCAAACAGTATCACGCACGGAGTTAGCTATGCGCTTGCGCGTACCGCGTGAGTGTGTTGATATGGCGCGTCTTTTACCTCTGGTAATAGACGCGATTGACGTCACGCAGCCTGAAGAAATATTGTCGCTGTTTGAGTATTGTGATGCCATACGAAAGCCGAATCGTATGAAAACTTTATTTGAGACAGCAAAAATGGTGACAGAGTTTGATCAGATGAGTTGGTTTAATCGGTTAGATACTGTTTTAGGAGTAGATGCCGGCACAGCGGCCCAAACTGCAAAAACACCGGCCGAGATCAAGCAGGTCGTACGCAGAGCTCGGTTGTTAGCGCTTATCTAAGCTGCGGTAGGCATTGTTTCCGTAGTATTTCCGAATTTCCTTAAGCTCATCAGACCCAGGCGGGGCGAAATGCAACGCCCTGCTTGTGAATCGACCCAACATGAGCCGATCCATTTTTACAGCCATTTCGGTTGTTTTTACGACTGCAGCTATACCATTCAAAATGGTTGCCCCGCCATGCGTGAAATGTACCCCAGCTGCATTTAAGGCTGCCATAGCAACGCCGCCAGCGGGGATCACGACTTCAGCACTACATTCTTGCGCTTTATTTGCAGCGGACATGAAGTCATCTATCACGCTGGTCATGACCTCTTTATCGATTAATGCGCGCTCTAGAAAGAGGGGATTTTTTAACGACATCGTCTGGGACGGTGATAGTCTTGAGGAGAGTCCGTAAAGGTGAGCCCGCTCCTCGATAAAGCTTAATGATTTGCGATTTAAACCGATGAGCGAAAAGTGACGTCCCATCATGCAGGCCATATGCATGCTGGATTCCCCAAGGCCGATAACTGGAATTCTTGAGATCTCTCTTGCTTCATAGAGACCAGAGTCAGTGAAGTGGCCGATAATAAACGCGTCATAGCCTTGCTCGTTTGCAGTTTCAATGTTGTCGAGCACCTCGGCTGTTTGAAGAAACTCCAAGTAATGATGTTGCTTTCCAAGTCCGCCAGTTTTGGTGATGCCAACAATATCCACGATGGTTGACTCATCTTTTGCTTCGGCAACGATTCTTTTAAGTTGCGTGAAATAGGTTTCAAATAGGGTTTGCTGTACAAAACTCTGATACCAAATTTTCATTCAGTCCTCTCTTTAGCAAACGAAACAATAAGACCGAGAAAGCTCATAGAAACAGGCTTTCTCGGCATTGATAGTCGACAGCATGATTCAGAAATCAGTCTAGTCGAATCTTATTTTTTTCGATGACGGCTTGCCAACGTTTTGTTTCATCTGCTAAAAATTTTCTGAACTCATCTGGCGTACTCGCAACCATCTCTATTCCGCTAGCATCGAAGTTTTTGTTTATACCTTCGGATTTGAGAGCTTTGGAGGTCGCATTGGATAGGGCTGCGACAACTTTGTCAGGAGTTCCTCGTGGCGCAAGCAGTCCATACCAAGAGCCAACAACAAAGTCGTTCAATCCTGCTTCTCTGGTTGTAGGAACATTTGGGATAAGTTTGGAGCGGCGGTCACTTGCTAATGCGAGTGGTTTGATTTTTCCTGAGTTAATTAAATTAATTGCTTCAGGCAATGGAATAATCATTAAATCCAAACGTCCGCTAGCGAGATCTACCAACGCGGGTGTTCCTCCCTTGTAGGCCACATGCGTGAAATTCAATCCGGTTATTTCCTTAAGAAGTTCACCAGCCAGATGGGAGGAGCTGCCGGCGCCGGCAGAACCAAAACTTAAGCCTGCTGGTTTTTGACCGGCTTGCGCGATGAATTCTTTCAATGTTGTCGCTGTTGATGTCGCGGGAACCACGATAACATTTGGTGCACTTGCAACAAGTGAAATGGGTACGAAATCTTTTTCAGGATCATAACCAAGCTTTTGATATAGCGCAGCGTTTGTTGTCAGACCAGGAAATCCTGCAAGCAATGTATAGCCATCCGCAACTGATTTCGCCACAAAGGTAGCGCCCACATTACCACCTGCGCCTGGTCGATTTAAAACAACAACTTCTGATTTTAGTACCTCACTGAGGGACTGCCCGACTTGTCGAGCAACGACGTCGCTTGTGCCGCCTGCACCAAATACGACAACGAGATTGATTGGTTTGTCGGGATAAGCCGCTGCATTTGTGCTAATGCCGAAAGCGATCAGTACTCCAGCAATCCTTTTTATGAAAGACTTCATTTTTATGTTCATTCGTTTATCTCCATTGTTTAAAAGCACTAGAGGCCATTTATATCAATTGGGTAAGCAGCTTCCAGCATATCAGAGTTGCTTGCAAAGCTGTCCTGAGCGATCGCTGCGTGAAAAACCACTCAGTGGCGAATCAATGCCTCGGCCCAGAGCGATCACTTTAAATAACTCTCCCATCTCCGCCTCGGATATTAGCTTTTGCACGGCGGCGTAGGTTTGCGCACGTGCTTTTGAATCGGGCGTGTTGAGCTGTTGTTGGGAGTAGTCTTGCAGTAGCTGCGGCAAGCCAGCATTCAAGAGGAAACGTGCTTGAGAGGTATAGCCAAGAACGTCGAGTCCGCTTTGTTGGGCAGCCTCTGCGACCGCCGTAAAGTCAACGTGCGCAGTGATATCTTGTAGTCCTGGTGCGAGAAAAACATCGTCATGGGTACGATGCTGAATATGACACATCAGCGTGCCGCGCTGTCTCTGGGGGTGGTAATACTCATGACGTGGAAAACCATAATCGATGAGTAAGGCTACGCCGCGCGTTAGCCAACGACCAAGATCGCGGACCCAGGCTTCGGCTTGCAGATTGATTTCGGAGCTGTAGCCGGGAAGGGCGGGCATTCGTGTCTGGACAACCTCGGTGAGTCTGGGTGAAGCGGGCAGGTCCTGAAAGGCGAACTCTTGAGCCAGGCTCCTTGAGTCTGACGCTGGCGTGGCCTTGGACGGAAGTGAAATGACGCCACGCTCTAGAACCTGTCCTTGCTCAGACCAGACAAAGAGCTCGACGGGCATGGCATCAAGCAGCTCGTTGCCGACGACGCACCCGGCAAAGCTTGTTGGGGGTGTCTCAAGCCAAGTGACGCGTTTACCCCAGGCAGCTAAACGCTCTTGTTGACGCTGTCTAAGATCAGCTGACACCTCGAGAATGCTGTAGCGTACGCGAAGACCCATCTCATCCAGAGCACTCAGTAGATCGTGAGCGAGTGCGCCACTACCGGCACCGAACTCGAGTACATCGATTGTGTTTGTTTGTCCTAGGACCTCGGCGACCTGTCGCGCAAGCGTATGTCCGAATAAGGGTGTGAGCTGTGGTGCTGTGACAAAATCGCCGCTCAGTGCTGTCGCGTTGGTGTCTTGCACTTCGGCAAGTTTGGTATTGCCCGCAGCGTAGTAGCCGAGTCCGGGTGCATACAAAGCATCATGCATCCAGGCGCTAAAGGGAAGCCAACCACCCGCCTGTTGAATCTGCAGATGCAAAAAAGCGCGGACGCGCTGACTGTGAGCCAGTGCGTCCGCGCTGATGGAGATTGCTGGATTAGCGGCGACCACCGTCAAAGTTAAAGCCACGACGTGCGCCTGCCGCAGCACGAGGAGCGCCAGGACGAGCTGCGCCTGGTGCGCGAGCAGGACCATCACCGCGTGGGGCGAAAGTCTTGCCGCTTGGTGCGGCGGAGCGAGGAGCGAACTCACGTACTGGACGTGCTGCTGGCTTGCCTGCATAGGCTGGACGGTCTGAGGGGGCGCGATCGCTACGGTGCTCGAAAGGACGTCCTTCGCCGCGTGGGCTAGCAAAAGGATTGTCGCTACGCGCACCTTGGGGACGATCGCTACGATCACCGCGAGGTGCATAAGCAGGTTTGTCACCGCGTGGTGCAAACGTTCGCTCGCGATCACCAAAAGGCTTGTCACCGCGAGGTGCGTAGGCGGGCTTGTCGCCACGTGGTGCAAAAGGTCTGTCACCTCGGGGCGCAAAAGATTTTTCACCGCGATCCGCGTAGGGTCGGTCTGAGCGCGGTGCACCGCTCGGAGCATCGCCACGTGGGGCAAATGTACGCGGTTCGCTACGACCAGCGGAGTAACGGTCGTTGCTGCTGCCAAAGCGATCACCACTGCGGTCGTTGCTCCAACGGTTTGGCTTTTTCCCGCCCGCACCGCGCGACGCGCCTTCGGGGCGAGCGCTCGGAGTGCGTTGCGGCTCGAGGCCAGCGATCTCGCCGGGAGGAATGGTGTTGCCGATGAAATGTTCGATGCGACGGATTTTATGACGCTCGCTGTGTACGGCTAAGGTAAAGGCTGCGCCATCGCGTCCGGCACGACCAGTCCGACCAATGCGGTGAACGTAGTCTTCAGGCTGCATCGGTAAATCGTAGTTAATGGCGTGGCTGATCGCCTGAACGTCGATGCCGCGAGCGGCAACGTCGGTGGCGACCAGGACGCGGACACGACCGTCCTGCACTTCGGACAGAGTACGTGAACGCTGACGCTGATTCATGTCACCATGCAAGGCCATCACTGAAAAACCGCTGTCAGCAAGGTGTTCGGCCAGATCGTCCGCGCCACGCTTGGTGGCGGTGAAAATAATGGCTTGGTCCATCGAAACGTCACGTAAGAGATGATCAAGCAGGCGTAGCTTGTGACCAGCGTCATCGGCATATAGCAGCGTTTGTGTGATGTTGGCGTGACGATCTGACTGTGAGGTCATTTCGATACGCTGTGGGTCGCGCATCATGCGTGCGGCGAGCTTGGCAACTGTGCCGTCGAGTGTGGCTGAGAACAGCAAGGTCTGGCGTGACTCGGGGCAACGGTCAACAATGGTGTTGATGTCGTCGATGAAGCCCATATCGAGCATGCGGTCGGCTTCGTCGAGCACCAAGGTGTGCACGGTCGACAAATCGACACGACGAGCTTGCAAGTGATCCAGGAGGCGACCGGGTGTGGCCACCAACACGTCAACGCGACGTGAGAGTGCTTTGAGTTGGGCGCCGTAAGGCATGCCGCCGACAACGGTCGCGACACGCAGATCGTCTAGGTTGCTACCGTACATTTCGGTCGCTTCGCTGACCTGCATGGCGAGTTCGCGTGTGGGTGTGAGCACCAACACTTGGACGCCACGGCCTTTGTTGGAAGGCTTGTGGGCGATTTTGTTCAGTGCGGGAAGCATAAAGGCCGCGGTCTTACCGCTGCCTGTCTGGGCGGACACCATCAAGTCGGCACCGGCCAAGGCTGCTGGAATCGCAGACATCTGGACGGGTGTCGGGGTGGTGAAGCCGGTACGTTCAATGGAAGACAACAAAGCGGGGACGAGCCCCAACGAATCGAAGGACATGACTTTCCTTTTGGCCAGATAGTGGCCATATGACGCAGCCCGGATAATTGGTAAACCGGCGGTCGTCGGTTGAATCGAGCATCGTGCCGACCGAATCAACCGAACGTCTGGGCTGTAGATCCATCTATCTGGATCACGCTAGCTGCCCACGAAAGGAAAGGAGGTCAGAAATCGATGATGTGAAGCCGAAAACTGGGTTGTTTGCCTGTTTTCAGACCTATGCATACTTTATGCAGAGCCCGAATACTAACCTATTTTTTGATTCGGGTATACCCTTTGAGTGAAAAATTAAGCTTTCCAGTCAATTACTTGGCACTTGTGTTGTATTAACCATTCATTTGCCAAGTGGAAATGATTGCAGCCGACAAAAGGAACAGGGGGTCTGTGTGCTGAGAGTGGCGAAGGATGATTGGCCATCAAAATCAGATGCTCGCCCTGACTGGCAATGAGTGGGTGTTTGGCTTGGGCATGCGCGCCCCAGAGCATAAATACCTTGGGCGAAGGATCGCGAGCCACCTCGGCAATCACCGCATCCGTCACGGTTTCCCAACCCGCTCGGGCGTGTGAGGCGGGTTGACCGTCCTCGACAGTCAGGCAGGTATTGAGAAGGAGAACACCCTGTTGTGCCCAACGAGACAAATCGTTTTTAAGAAGGTTGGACGTTAAAACAAACGCTGCAAGCGCGGAATGGTCGGTCGGATACTCGCGCTCAATTTCTTGCAAAATATTTCGTAAGCTCGGCGGACGTTTAAAGCCATCCGGGACAGAAAAGGCGAGTCCTTGCGCTTGTCCGGGACCGTGATAGGGATCTTGGCCCAGAATCACCACTTTGATAGTGCTGGGTTGTAGGGTGTCGAGCGCGCGAAAGGGGCGTGAGGGATAAATGACGGCACCTTGCGCGAGGCGAGTCTGCAGCATGGTCGAAAGGCTCTCAAGCGCGGTGCGAACAGACGGAGCTGCCAGACAGGGTTGCCACGCGTTCGGAATGCCTTCGAGATGCGGCCTCAGCGAGGCTTCTTTGAACTGATTGCTCTGGGGTGTCATGCGCAGTGCAACGCGCTCAGGCAAACAAACGCGCAAGTTCTGCACCGGGATTAGGTGCGCGCATGAAGGCCTCACCGACCAGGAACGCATGGACATCATTGTCGCGCATTAACTGTACATCGGCGGGCGCCAAAATGCCGCTTTCGGTAATCACCAATTTACCGATGGGGATGCGTTGCAGCAAATCAAGTGTGTTATGTAGAGAGGTTTCGAACGTACGCAGATTTCGATTGTTGATGCCGAGCAGTGAGGTGTTCATATCGAGCGCGATGTCGAGTTCCTCAGCATCATGCACCTCGACGAGTACATCCATGCCAAGCTCGAAGGCGCACTCTTCAAACTCAGAGAGCTGCGTCGGACTCAAAGCCGAAACAATCAGCAAGATACAGTCTGCGCCCATCGCCCGTGCAGCGATGATTTGATACGGATCGACGATAAAGTCTTTCCTTAGCACGGGGAGTTTGCACGCCTCACGAGCTTGACGGAGATAGTCGTCGTCCCCCAGAAAAAATTGTTTGTCCGTTAAGACAGATAAGCACGCTGCACCATGCTCGGCATAAGACGCGGCGATGTCGGCGGGGATAAAAATCTCGCGCAACACGCCTTTTGAGGGAGAGGCTTTTTTGATTTCTGCAATCACGCCAGGCTTGCCTGCGGCGACCCGGGTTTCGAGTGCTTTGCCAAAACCGCGAACATCTTTGCGTGCCTTGGCTTCTTTGAGGAGTTCGGCTTCGCTGCGCACTAGGCGCTCAGCGGCAACTTCTTGGGCTTTGACGGCGAGGATTTTATTGAGGATATCGCTCATGCTGCATATCTCCTTGTGTGGGCGCAAAAGGCTTCGAGCTTGTCGCGCGCAGCGCCGCTCGCAATGGCTTCAAAGGCCATCTTAATCCCGTCTTGGATTGTGGAGGCGTGATTGCCGACGTAAATCGCCAAGCCTGCGTTAAAGGCCACAATATCGCGTGCCGTTCCGGGCGTGTTGCCAAGGGCCTCAAGCACATAGTCGCGCGACTCTTCTTTGCTGGTGACTCTGATGCTGCGATTGGAGGCCATGGTTAAACCAAAGTCCTCGGGATGAATTTCGTACTCGTGGATGACGCCGTCTTTGAGCTCGCCAACCATTGTGCCCGCACCAAGCGAGGCTTCGTCCATGCCGTCTTTGCCGTGCACGATCATGACGTGTCGCGAGCCAAGTGACTGTAGTACGCGAACCTGTATGCCGACGAGATCGGGGTGAAAGACGCCCATGAGCTGGTTAGCGGCGCCCGCAGGATTGGTCAAGGGGCCAAGGAGGTTGAAAATCGTGCGTACACCGAGCTCTTTGCGCACGGGCGCGATATTTTTCATCGCACCGTGGTGAGCGGGGGCGAACATAAAACCGATGCCTGTATCCTCAATGCACGCGGAGACTTGTTCTGGCGTTAGGGACAGGTTGGCGCCTAACGCTTCGAGTACATCCGCGCTACCCGATGACGAGGACGCGCTGCGTCCGCCGTGTTTTGCGATGGGAACACCGGCCGCCGCGGCGACAAACATCGCGGTCGTGGAGATGTTAAAGGTGTTGCTACCATCACCGCCCGTGCCACACATATCCACCATATCTTGTGGATTGGCGACATGAACAGGTGTGGCGAATTCGCGCATGACTTGAGCGGCAGCAGTGATTTCTCCGATGGTTTCTTTTTTCACGCGTAAGCCCATCAACAAGGCGGCCGCAATCGTGGGCGACATCTCGCCGCGCATCAACATACGCATCAGGTGCAGCATTTCATCATGAAAAATTTCGCGATGTTCGATGCAGCGGTGTAGTGCTTCGCTTGGAGTAATCATGAGTCGCTATCCTATTTGGTCGAGGCGAGCGTGGTCGCTGGCAGTTCAAGAAAGTGACGTAGCATGGCGTGACCGTGTTCGCTCAAAATGGACTCGGGATGAAACTGCACACCATAGATAGGCAGCGTTTTGTGACGCACGCCCATAATCTCTCCATCCGCAGTTTGCGCAGTGATTTCTAGGCAATCTGGAATCGTGGCCCGTTCGATGGCCAGTGAGTGATAACGGATCACGGTAAAGGGTGAGGGTAGGCCTTTGAAAACGTCGGAATCAGTGTGTGTGATCTCAGAAGTTTTGCCATGCATGATTTGTTGGGCACGGACAATATTGCCCCCAAAAGCGGCGCCAATCGCTTGGTGCCCCAGGCACACACCTAGAATCGGTACTTTTCCGGCATAGTGTTTAATCACGTCGACAGAGACGCCGGCCTCTGAGGGGGAGCAGGGGCCAGGTGAAATACAAATATGATCTGGTTTAAGCGCGTCAATTTCCGCGAGCGTAATCTGGTCGTTACGGTAGACGCGGACGTCTTGGCCAAGCTCGCCAAAATACTGCACCAGGTTGTAGGTAAACGAGTCGTAGTTATCGATCATCAGTAACATTTTGTTTATCCTGTTTTGGCGAGTTAGAACGGATCATCCAGACCGTTTTGCACTTGTTCCGCTGCGCGCAGCACTGCGCGTGCTTTGGCCTCAGTTTCGAGCCATTCCATCTCGGGATTCGAGTCAGCCACGATGCCGGCGGCGGCTTGCACGTAGAGCATGCCGTCCTTGATGATGCCGGTGCGAATCGCGATGGCAACATCCATTTCCCCACCGTAGCTCAAGTAGCCGGCGGCGCCGCCGTAAATGCCGCGGCGCACGGGCTCGAGCTCGTCGATCATTTGCATGGCGCGTACTTTAGGGGCACCGGTCAATGTGCCGGCGGGAAACGACGCGCGCAATACATCCATATTGCTCATGCCAGCCTCAAGTGTGCCCGTGACGTTGGAGACCAAGTGCATCACGTGTGAATAGCGTTCGATCACCATCGTGTCGGTCACTTTGACAGAGCCAATTTTGGCCACGCGACCGACGTCATTGCGCGCGAGGTCGATCAGCATGACGTGTTCGGCGCGCTCTTTGGGGTCGGCGAGCAGTTCTTCTGCGAGCGCGGCGTCTTCTTCGGGCGTCGCACCGCGTTTGCGAGTGCCTGCCAGCGGTCGAATCGTGATTTCTGTTTCCGCCGGTGTGCCTGCAGGAGCCTCTTCAGCGATGGGCAAGGCTTCCTGGCGTACCAAGATTTCGGGCGAGGCTCCGACGACTTGGAAATCACCAAAATTCCAGAAGTACATATACGGGGAGGGATTGAGCGAGCGCAGCGCGCGGTAAAGCGATAGCGGAGAGTCGCTAAAGGGTTTGGTGATGACCTGTCCGACTTGGACTTGCATCAGGTCGCCTGCAGCGATGTATTCTTTGGCGCGTCGCACAGCGGCTAGGTAGTCCGACTTGGCAAAGCTGCGCTCTTCTTTGGTCACGACGCTTGAATGACTATAAGGAATCTCAACAGGTTTACGCAGCTTGATCCGCAGCTCTTTAAGGCGTTTTTGCGCACGGCTAAAGGCTTCGGGCTCTGTCGGGTCGGCATACACCATGAGGTAAATACGACCGGCCAAGTTGTCCACAATCACGAGTTCGTCGGTCTGTAGCAACAGAATATCTGGGGGGCCTTCGCCCATCCCCGCAGGGTAGGGTTTGAGGGCGGGGCCGAGCTTAGGCTCGATGTTGCGCACGGTGTCGTAGCCAAAATACCCTGCCAAGCCACCGGCAAAGCGTGGCATGCCGGGGCGCAAAGCGACTTTAAAGCGGCTTTGATAGTCGGAGATAAAACTGAGCGGGTCGCCTTCGTGGGTTTCGACAATGTGGTCGTCGCGTAGGACGACTGTTTTGGTGCCACGGGCCTGAATCACGTTGCGGGCAGGTAGGCCGATAAAAGAGTAACGACCAAAGCGCTCGCCGCCCACCACTGACTCGAGCAGGCAGGAGTTTTTGCCGCCCTGTGGTCCGGTGTGCGCCAGTTTGAGATAAATCCCCAAAGGGGTATCCAGATCGGCGTAGGTTTCGGCGATCAGCGGGATGCGGTTGTAGCCTTGGGCCGCTAGGGCTTTGAATTCGATTTCAGTCATCTGTTCGGGCGGTTCTCGCAGTTAGCAGACCGGGTTCACTAAAAAAAAAGCCCGGCCATGGTTGGTCGGGCTTGGTTTGTATCGTTGGCTTTGAGGTTACAACCTCGCGGCCTGAGTCAGACGAACCGTCACCCGGAACACAAACGCCACCAGCGCCACGAGGCGCGGGGAAGGGCTTGGAGGTGAGCGGGTGCGTTCATCTAAATTAATCCTAGCGGGCCGCAACCCAAAGGGCTGCCGCATCAATGGAGTCTACTATAGCATCGACATCCAGAGTATGCACGCTCTGTCCCTCGTTGTAGCCGTAGGGGACGGCGAGGACCGAGCAGCCCGCAGCCCGCGCCGACAGGGCGTCATTTATAGAATCACCCACCGTACAGGTGCGGGCAGGTTGGGAGCCGACCAGCGAGCAGCCATGCAGCATCGGAGCAGGGTGGGGTTTGCGCTCAGGGAGCGTATCACCACAGACGACGCCTTGCATGAAGCGCAGCAGTCCGGTGCGCTCCAGCAGGGGCATGGTGAATTCCGTGTTTTTGTTCGTCACGACGGCCATTTTCAGGCCCATACTTTGGATGCGCTCAAGCCCAGGAATGACGCCGTCAAAAATGATGGCGTTGTCGCCGTTAATCTTGTGGTACTCAGCATAATAGATGTCGCGACCACGTAAAAACAAGTCTTCGGAGGCGGGTTTGCCGCCTTGGGCGGTCGTCAAGATGCGGCGCATCAGGTTGTCAGAACCTTTGCCGATATAGGTCGAAATTTCCGCCTGTGGCATGGTGGCGAAATCTAGTTGTGTCAGCATGGCATTGACGGCGATCGCTAGGTCGGGGATCGTATCCATCAGTGTGCCGTCCAGATCCAGCAGGACGGCGTCGTAAGACTTGGAAGAGGGCTTGGCAGAAGGGGCGGCTGTGGTTGTTGTCATATTTAGTTTGACGCCTGTTGGTCTGCAAGGGCGATTTGCTTGCGCATTTCATTGATGACCTGGGCGTAGTTGGGTTGACCAAAAATAGCTGAGCCCGCGACAAACGTATCGGCTCCCGCAGCACGGATCGCACCGATATTGTCTGTTTTGACACCACCATCGACCTCGAGGGCGATGGGTTGTCCGCCAGCGCGGGTGTGCGCATCAATCAAAGCACGCGCCTGACGCAGCTTGGCGAGGGTGCCAGGGATGAAGCTTTGGCCACCAAAGCCGGGGTTGACCGACATCAGCAAAATAATGTCGACTTTGTGCATCACGTGTGCGAGCCAGTCAAGTGGCGTAGCGGGGTTAAAGACAAGACCTGCCTGACAGCCTTGGTCACGGATCAGCGAGAGGCTGCGATCCACATGACGGGAGGCTTCGGGGTGAAACGTAATGATGTTGGCACCCGCTTTGGCAAACAGTGGGATCAGGCTATCGACGGGTTCGACCATCAGATGAACATCGATGGGGACTTTTACGTGGGGACGAATAGCCTCACAAACCATAGGGCCGATGGTCAGATTGGGGACGTAATGATTGTCCATCACGTCAAAATGAATCCAGTCTGCGCCGGCGGTCACAACATTTTTAACTTCTTCGCCCAGTCGGGCGAAGTCCGCAGATAAAATACTGGGAGCGAGGCGAGCTGTCGGTAAGATGTGAGTTTCTGGCATGATATGCGAGCACCGATTCTAGTTAGCCCTCATTATTACAGTTTTCTTTGGATGTGCTTGTGAAACCTTTTGAGCTCTCAGTCGTGGTTGAGCCGCATTTTGTGCCGGAGCAGTCTGATCCGGGCAAACAGCAGTTTGTTTTTGCCTATAAGGTCCGGATTACAAATACAGGTGAGCGCCCAGCGCAAGTCATCAGTCGCCACTGGATTATTTCGGATGGTGAGCGGGGTGAGCATGAGGTCCGCGGCCTGGGCGTGGTCGGTCAGCAGCCTTTGCTCGGTCCAGGCGAAACCTTTGAGTACACCAGTGGCTGTCCGCTCAAGACACCCGTGGGAACGATGCGCGGCAGTTACCATTGTGTTGGTGAAAACGGGGTTCCATTCGAGGTGGACATCCCTGAATTTGTATTGGCAATGCCCCGTACGCTCCACTAATTTTTTATGACAGACCGAGATACGATCACGATGCAAAAAAGAACGCTCCGCCTGAGTTTGGCCACAATCGTGGTGTTGATTGCGGGTTGCTCGACCGTATCTACACCGCCTGACTCTGCATCGCCTGGCGTTGCCGGTATTGCTGCTCCTGATGCTCCGTTGACAGTGCCCGCTCTTGGCGCGTTGCCCGATAGTGCCGCCCGCAATCTGCAGGGCAAGTTTGTGGAAGCAACATGGTCTGATTTGCCAGGATGGAATCAGGATGATTTACGTAATGTTTGGACGACGTTTGTACGTAATTGTCGTGGCCTGATGCGACCCACGACGACCAATTTGGCAGGCCCCACGCGGGCGACACCGCGTGCTTGGCAACCTGTCTGCGCCGCTGCGTTGGATCCAAAGCGTGCGCCGGCGGCCAATGACACCCAAGCCGTGCGTCGCTTTATTCAAACATGGCTCTCGCCCTGGCGTTTACAAGCGCCGGACGGAAAAACCGCGTCCAATATTGTGACAGGCTATTACGAGCCTTTAGTCAAGGGTTCTCGCACCAAGGGCGGCGCGAACCAGTGGCCGCTTTATACGGTCCCCGCTGATTTATTGACGATTGACTTGGGTCGCGTGTATCCAGAGCTTGCGGGCAAGCGTGTGCGCGGCAAGCTTGAGGGCAAGCGCGTCGTTCCCTATGACAGCCGCGCCGCTATCGAGGCGTCTGGCCGCCGTCCGCCGGCCATCGTGTATGTCGATGATCCGGTCGACAATTTCTTTTTACAGGTTCAGGGCTCGGGTCGCGTCCAATTGCCTGATGGAAAAACGATTCGCTTGGCGTATGCAGACCACAATGGACACCCTTATGTGTCCATTGGAAAATGGTTAGCCGACAAGGGTGAAATCCCTCTGGCGCAGACGTCGATGCAAAATATCCGCGCCTGGGCCAAGCGCAACCCTAATCGCGTTCAGGAAATGCTCAATGCCAATCCAGCACTGGTGTTTTTTCAGGAAGAGCCTGTGACTGATCCGGAAATCGGACCTAAGGGCGCGTATGGCATCCCTCTGATGGCGCAGCGATCGATCGCGCTTGACACTAACTTTGTACCTCTGGGTACGCCGGTATTTTTATCCACCACGATGCCCTCTTCAAAAGAGTCGCTCAATCGGCTGGTATTCGCTCAGGACACAGGCACAGCGATTAAGGGTCCAGCACGCGCAGATTTTTACTGGGGTTTTGGCGAGGCGGCAGGCAATATGGCGGGTCGTATGAAGCAACAAGGTCAGATGTGGGCGTTATGGCCTAAACAAGCAGGTCAACCTTCGGCGCGATAGGTGCGTCGAATCCTCAGCTCAATGATAAAAAGCGCCTTATGAATACGCCTATTGTTGTTTGTGGCACGGGCATTGTCGGACTTGCGACCGCATTGGGTTTCGCCCGCCGAGGCGAGCGCGTGACCTTGTTGGGTCCGAAACGCAGTATCGATCCTGCGCTTGCTGAGGTGTTTGACGCGCGTGTCTATGCGATTTCGCCTGCAAGCCAGCGCTATCTCGCGGCGCTCGGTGTTTGGGACTTGCTGGATGCGCGACGAATAACACCGGTAGAGGCCATGGAGATCCATGGTGACGCCGATGGTTTGTTGCATTTAAATGCCTGGCAAACCGCGCAGACTGAACTAGCCTGGATTGTGGAGTCGCTTGAAATAGAGCGGGTGTTGAGACAGGCCGTGCAGATGTTTAGCGTGCCCTGGATCGCTGAGAACGTTGCAAGCTATGCTCCGGGGCAAATCGCAACGGATCAAGGTGTGATTGTGCGGGCGGACTTATTTGTGGCTGCCGATGGTGCGCAGTCAGCGCTTCGAGCGGCAGCCGGCGTGCCCGCGACGGTTCAGCCCTATGGTGCAACGGGTTTAGTGGCGCACTTTACGACTTGCTTCCCACATCAAGCTGCGGCAATCCAATGGTTTACACCTGAGGGCGTGTTGGCATTGTTGCCGATGCCGACGACCTCGGACGGACCCCAAGTGTCGATGGTGTGGTCGGCGAAAGAGTCGTTGGCCAACGAGGTGTTGTCCATGCCCGCTTTTGAGCAGGCGCAGTACTTAAACGCCAAACTTACTGAAATGACGGCCTCTCGTTTGGGTCCGCTGACGATGAGAAGCCCACTGCACGGTTTTCCCTTGAGTCTGAATCAATCGCCGATGATTGCCGATGGACTGGCGCTGGCGGGTGATGCGGCGCATCGGCTCCATCCTCTGGCCGGGCAAGGCTTAAATCTCGGACTTGGGGATGTCGAAGCGCTTGTTGATACCATCGCCCATCGAGAGTCTTTTCGCAGTCCGGGTGATGCGATGTTGCTTAGACGATATCGCCGTGCTCGGGCCGAGCCCGTGTTGGCGATGCGTTTAGTGACGGATGGGTTGTTTCGGTTGTTTAATGCGCAACAAGCGCCCGTGGCGTGGTTGCGTAATGTGGGGATGAATTTGGTTGAAAAACTGCCGTTTATCAAACGCCATTTAATTGCAGGTGCCTCTCGTTAGGAGTTGTGATGTTTTTTAAGCATGTATTGCTTGGTTTGACCTTGATCTGCGCGTCTTTTTTTGACACAGTGAGTGTTGCCCAAGGCGTACCGAGCGCGCCGAGTACGGCCAGTGCGACCAGTGCAGCCACCGAAGCTAAGTTGCAAGCGGTACAAAAGTTGTTTTCGCAACGTTTCGACAACCCGTCTATTACGGCGGTACGTCTTACACCTTTTGGTTTGTATGAGATTCAGCTTGGTCCTGAGTTGGTTTATACCGATGAGAATGTCACTTTTGTGTTCGACGGGACGTTGATCGATGCAAAAACGCGTCAGGATTACACCCGTGAACGGATGGACGCCATTGCGCGCGTGCCTTTTGACCAGTTGCCAGTCGAACTGGCGATGAAGCAGGTCAAAGGTGATGGCTCGCGCAAGCTTGCCATTTTCGAGGATCCCAACTGTGGCTATTGCAAAGTGCTGCGTAAAGCGTTGGGCGACATTGATAACCTGACGGTTTACACCTACCCTTTCCCTATATTGTCTCCTGACTCGACGCAAAAGGTGCGTAACGTTTGGTGTGCGAGCGATCGCGCCGCGACATGGGATGCCTGGATGCTCAAGGGTAAGGTGCCGCCCAAGATCGATTGTGAGGTCCCGATCGACCAAATGATTGCGTTAGGAAAAAAACTGATGGTGCGAGGCACGCCCGCTATTTTCTTTGAAGATGGCAGCCGCGTCGGTGGCGCGATACCCAAAAACGAAATCGAAAAGCGTTTGAAAGCATCGACAATAATAAAGTAAATTGATTCAATATAAAAACACAGGAGAGCACTATGCGTATTGCCGTACTTGACGATTATTTAAAAGTTGCAGAGGGTTTAGCCGATTGGGGCTCACTCAAGGCCGAAGTCACTTTTTTTAATGCTTTTATCGAACCTGAAAAACTTGCCGCCACACTTGCACCTTTTGATGTTGTCGTCGCGATGCGTGAGCGTTCGGCATTCCCCGCTTCGGTGATCGAGGCCTTGCCCAATCTAAAGTTGTTGGTGACCACGGGTTTGCGCAATAACTCAATCGATTTGGATGCCTGTCGTAAAAAAGGTGTGGTGGTTTCGGGTTCGCCTGGAGACCCGATGAGTACGGGCGCGACGGCCGAGTTGTCTTGGGCGTTGTTGTTGGCTTTGTTTAAAAAGATTCCGCAGGAAGATGCCAATATGAGAAAGGGTCTGTGGCAGACTTCGATGCCGCCGACGATCAAGGGCAAGCGACTCGGCCTCTTGGGTGTAGGGAATTTAGGTCAGCAAGTCGCACGCGTTGGCTTGGCTTTTGGCATGGACGTGGTGGCTTGGAGTCCGAACTTAACCCCTGAGCGTGCCGCCGAAGCCGGTGTCAAACTAGTCAGCAAAGAGGAGCTCTTTAAAACGTCGGACGCGATCAGTGTGCATATCGTATTGAGCGATCGCACCCGCGGGATTGTGGATGCCGCAAGCCTTCAGTCGATGAAGCCCACTGCCTATTTGGTCAACACCTCGCGCGCGGGTTTGGTGGATTTGGATGCGCTCAAAAAAGCGCTTGAGCAAGGCAAGATTGGTGGTGCAGGTCTGGATGTGTACGAGTCAGAACCTGTGCAGGCAAACGACCCTTGGCGCCAAGTCCCAAGGACGGTGCTGACACCGCATCTGGGTTATGCAACGCCTGAAAACTTTGCAGTGTTTTACAAGAACGTGGTGGCCAATATCGCCGCCTTTGCTGCGGGCAGCCCCACCAGAGTGCTGACCTAATGCAGCCCGTGCTCCCGGTCCACATTGTTGCGCGCATCCTGCTGGTGTTATTACTGGCAGCGGGAGTTTATTTTTTTAGTGGCTTTGTGGTGCCGGTCCTGGCTGCCCTGATCGTGGGTTTTGCTAGTTGGCCGATCTACTCTCGTTGGGTCAGCGTTTGCGGGGGGCGAACGACGCTCGCCGCAAGCGGGGCACTCATTTTTATCACGCTGGTCTTGATCGCGCCGATTTCTGCAGCGTTGTATTACGCATTTACAGAGGTGAGTCACTTGCTGGCGTGGTTGATTGCCGCGAACAAGGATGGCGTAGGTGCGCCGATGTGGATCACGGCTTTGCCGCTGGTGGGCGAGCGCTTGGGTGGATATTGGGATGAGTACCTTGGACAGCCGCATGCTTTGGGCAGTATGGTCGAAATAGTCAGCGGTCAGCATATTGGTAATATTTATCGCCTCATCTTATCCACGACAGGAAATGTTTTTCATATTTTGTTGACGCTCCTGTTTATGCTGATCACGCTCTTGTTTGTCTACAAGGATGGACACCGGATGGTGGTTCAGCTCGATGTATTGGGTGAGCGCATTTTGCCCAATCGCTGGCAGCGCTTGTCACGCGTGATTCCCGCAACAACAAGCTCTACCGTGACGGGAATGGGCTTGATTGCGATCGGCGAAGGGGTGGTGCTCGGGGTGGCCTATTGGGTCGCGGGTGTGCCTTCGCCGGTGTTATTAGGCGTGATCACGGCGGTGATGGCCATGATCCCCGGTGGCGCACCACTGTCGTTTACGCTGGTGTCTCTTTATCTCGTGGGTTCTGGCGAGGCGTTAACAGGGCTCGCCTTGTTTGCATGGGGTTCGATAGAATTGTTTATCGTGGATAAGACCTTGCGCCCTCGATTGGTGGGGGGCCCCGTCAAACTCCCATTTTTGCCAACATTCTTTGGTTTGGTGGGTGGTGTCACCACAATGGGTTTTGTGGGTCTTTTTATCGGACCCGTCTTGATGGCCTTGATTGTTGCGTTGTGGCGTGAATGGGTCTTGGAGATCCAAGACAGTGACCATCCACCACCTAGTTGACCGTTTTAATGGGATCGGGCATCAGGTCGATTCCCTCAAACATGGCGATGAGATCGCTTAAGGATTTGGCTTGCATTTTGCTCAGGACACGAGCGCGATGCAGCTTGATCGTTGCAGCTGCTGAGCCGCTGATTTCCGCGATTTCTTTGTTGGAGCGTCCAGAGATGATGTCCGCGCACACTTCCTTTTCACGAGGTGTGAGTAGATCGTAACGTTGCTGGATGTTGAGCGAACGCAGCAACAGGGCATGCTGTTCGGCATCTTTGGCTAAGCCGTTATTGACGGCGCGCAACAAGGACTCCATCGAAAATGGCTTGAGTAGAAAGTCGGATGCACCTTGTTTCATCGCCCGTACGATCTGGGCAGGTAGACTTTCGCCACTGATAAAAATCATGGGTGTGCGCCATTTGTTAGCAATGAGTTCTGCCTGAACTTCGACACCAGACTTGCCGGGCATCCGCATATCGAGCAATACAACCGCAGGCGATACTGGCATCGCGTTTTTCAGAAATTCATCGGGTGCTTCGTAGACGCTCACGGAATAGCCCAAGCGTTCGAGGGTGCCGGTGAGGGCCCGCCGAATGGATGCATCGTCGTCGATTAAATAAATATGACCTGAGACTGAGGTATCGCCAGAAGTATCCACGCTACTCCGAAATAATTATTGTGATGATTGATGACTTTCGAACAGTACAAAACTTTTTAGACCACGCATATACGCCATTGAGCTTACTTTTAGAGCTTTCGTATTTTTGAGCGCCCTGCGTCAACACTGAAACGGCTGAGGGTGAACACCTCTGAGGCGGGATCCCGAATATTTTTAACGGCACGCAGGCTGGTGGTCAAGGAGTGTTGCTGCACATCCACAATTCCATAACCTCGATATTGGGCATTGGCAAAGATAAAATTAGGATTGTGTTGCAAAATCTTCTCGATCTCGGCTTCTGTGGCGCGATTGCGCGAGGTGATACTCGTGCCGCAAAACTCTACGGCAACAGCTTTGCTATCAGGGCGCGCATCATCCGCAAGAATGTGGCCGACCCAGTTTTGGTGTACGTCGCCCCCAAGAACCACTGGATTTTTCAAGCCTGTTGACTGCATGGCGTCAATGAGTCGTTGGCGCGCTGCTGGATAGCCACCCCAACCATCGTTCCAAACTCTGGATATGCCTGCGCCCATGTCGCGCGATCCAATGAGACTTTGCTGACCGATGAGGTTCCACTGGGTTTGGCTGCGTTCGAATTGGCGTTTTAGCCAACCCTCTTGTTGCTCGCCTAATAGCGTTCGGTACTCTTGCCCAAGCAGTTCGCAATGCTGGGGGTTGATCCTGCCTCCACCTGGGCGATCGCCAGGCGTACATGCTTGACGATGTCGATATTGGCGATTGTCGAGACTGTACAACGTAGCGAGTTGACCAAATTTAGCGCTCCCAAAAATCTGCACCTGATCGCTTTGACGATTGAGGAGTCGAGCAAAGTCTGCGTACTTAACCGGCATGTTTTCATAAAAAGCTTGATAGGCATCCCGCCTGCGCGCGGCAAAATCCTGAATGGGAGCGCCTGAGAAACCCGGATGTAGTTCGGCATAATCATTTTGGACCTCGTGATCATCCCATGTGACGATCCAAGGGCACGCAGCATGCATGGCTTGTAGGTGAGGATCAGACTTGTGGAGCGCGTAGCGATCGCGATATTCGTCCAGAGTCAAGACCCAACCCCCTGTTGTAGGTCTGACATCGCGAGAAGCGGAGGGTGGATACTCGTAAATGTAGTCACCTAAAAACATCACTACGTCGAGATTTTGAGAAAGCATATCTCGATAGGCGGTATAAAAACCATCTCCCCAACGCTGGCAGGAGGCATAGGCGAGTCGAAGCTGCGTAACCAAACCATCGGATACTGGAAAAGTACGGGTTCGTCCGATAGGACTTTGAGCGTCTCCTGATAAAAATCGATAGTAGTATTGACGCGCAGGCGAGAGCCCTGAAACCTCGGCGTGCAGGGAATGGCCAAGTTCGGGTCTCGCCTTGAGTTGGCCCGTTTGAGCGATATGGGTGAATTGCGGATCGTGGGCGAGTTGCCAAGTAACATCGACGGTGGTGCGGCTGCGACCCGCTTGTTCGAGTGCCGCGCGCCCAAGCCGTGTCCAGAGAACCATGGTGTCGCTAGTAGGCGAACCACTCGCTACACCAAGGGAAAAGGGGTACGTTGACCACTTTGCATGCCCCCAACTCGTCTTGGGTAAACCAATCAAGGCCGCTGAAGCGGCCGCCAAGCTTAGGATTTGGCGGCGTTTCATGTGGAAGGCATTAGTGATTCGAGCGGAGCAACTTTTCGGTGTAAGCAATTGCGAGGGCGGACACCACAAAGGCTAGATGAATGACTGTTTGCCACAACATCGTTGAGTCATCCATGCTGGGCGCATTGATAAAGGTTTTCAGCAGGTGGATTGACGAAATACCAATGATAGCTGTCGCGAGCTTAACCTTTAGCACGCCAGCGTTCACGTGAGAAAGCCATTCGGGCTGGTCGGGATGATTTTTGAGTTCGAGCCTGGAGACAAAGGTTTCCCAGCCTCCGACGATGACCATGATCAAGAGGTTTGAAATCATCACAACGTCGATCAAGCCCAACACAATCAGCATGAGTTCGGTTTCTGTGACTGATTTTTCAACAGCCATCATGCCGATCAGGTGAATCAACTCTTTCCAGAACTGCCAAACATAAATGCCTTGTGCAACGATCAAGCCCAAATACAAAGGGGCTTGAAGCCAGCGGCTCATGAAAATCCAGCGTGGCAGCCCGCGCATATGGTTAGTGAGAGGAGTGGACATTATTTTTAATAAAAAAGGAGAGAATCGACGGCATGAATTAAATCACAGTTCAACGAGGCGAAATATATTTATCAGACCGGATAAGTTCCCGGCAGCAGGAGACTTTTATCCACAGTTTCAATGTCGGTATGACCGCAAAAAGCCATCGTCAGGTCAAGCTCCTTGTGAATCATCTCAAGGACTTTGGTGACGCCAGGACCACCCATGGCGCCAAGGCCGTACAAAAAGGCACGACCGATGTAACACCCTTGCGCGCCCAGCGCACGGGCCTTGAGTACATCTTGGCCGCTACGGATGCCACCATCCATGTGGACTTCGATGTGTTTGCCGACTGCGTCGACGATCGCGGGCAGGCACTGAATGCTGGATTCGGCGCCATCGAGCTGACGACCTCCGTGGTTACTGACGATCAGCGCGTCGGCTCCGCTGTTGAGCGCGAGGCGTGCGTCTTCAGGATCTTGGATGCCTTTGAGGATCAGTTTGCCACCCCACAGTTTTTTGATCCATTCGACATCATTCCAGTTGAGGGCAGGATCGAACTGTGATGCGGTCCATTCGCTCAGCTTGCTCATATCGGAAACGCCTTTGACATGCCCGACGATATTGCCAAACTGGCGGCGTGGGGTACCGAGCATTCCAAGCGCCCAGCGGGGTTTGGTCGCAATGTCGAGTATGTTGGCGATTGTGAGTTTTGGGGGAGCGCTTAAGCCGTTTTTCAAATCTTTGTGGCGCTGGCCGAGTATTTGTAAATCTAGCGTGAGTACGAGGGCTGAACAATTGGCACGCTTTGCGCGTTCGATCAGTCGCTCGATAAAATCACGGTCCTTCATCACATACAACTGAAACCAGAAGGGGTGATGATCGGTGCCCTCGGCGACATCTTCGATCGAGCAAATACTCATCGTGGAGAGCGTAAAAGGTACGCCAAATGCTTTGGCTGCGCGTGCGGCCAAAATCTCGCCATCGGCATGTTGCATGCCCGTCAGACCGGTGGGGGCGATGGCAACAGGCATGGCGACTTTTTGGCCAATCATGGTCGTCGCGGTCGAGCGATGCTCCATGTTGACCAAGATGCGTTGACGCAGCTTGATTTTTTGAAAATCGCTTTCATTGGCACGGTATGTGCTTTCAGTCCAGGAGCCAGAGTCCGCATAATCGTAAAACATGCGTGGAACACGTTTTTTAGCTAAAACGCGTAGGTCTTCGACATTGGTAATCACTGCCATGGTGCATGATCTCCGGACATAAGTGCCATGAATGAACTAAAGTAGCGCATACGCATTGTGATCTTGCGCAATAGCAAGTTTAACGGGCGAAGAATGTTTATGCAGGTAATTTTTGAGGAGTCATCAATGGAAATAAAAAAATTAGCTGTTTTGGGTGGTTTGTTTGGAGCCAGTTATCAGGCGGCGGCTCACCCAGGTCATAGCGACAGCCTATGGGAAGAGATTGTTCATACGTTGACGGCGGCGGATCATCTTCCGTTCATCCTTGTCGTGGCGGTCGTTCTGGTGACCGGTGCACTGCTTTGGAAGCGCCGTCGCTAGGTGCAAATTTGTCCTAAGCGCTTCGTTTGAGCCAACGAGGCCATGCAGACTGATTAATAATCAGAACGCCCAGCATGGTGATGAAAATGCCCACGAGTACAGTCGGTGTGAGGGGCTCATCAAAAAGTAACCAAGCCATGATTGCCGTGCTGGGTGGGACAAGATACATCATGCTGCTGACTTTGGTGGCATCGCCGCGTCGTAACAAAATAAACCACAAACTCATTGCACCGATTGAAATGGCGAGAACGCCCCACAGCATGGCGCCAATCATGGGTGTGGTCCATTGAATCTCCCGAGTTTCAAAAAGTAACATCATGATCACGCAGAGCAAGGTACTGATCGAAAACTGAATGACCGAGCCTGTTCGGAGGTCAAACTCTGGACAAAACCGTTTTTGGTAAAGCGTGCCTGAGGTAATGGCGAACATTCCAGCAAAGGCGAGCAGGATGCTTGTCAGGGAGAGTCCTTCGAGTCGGATATTGGTAATGAGTACGAGCGCGACACCGGTTAAGCCTAGGATGAGGCCAAGCCATTGACGAGGCGTAACGCGTTCTGAGACGAAAGAAGCAAGTAGTCCTGTCAGGATAGGTTGCAAGCCAATAATCAGGGCAGCCAGACCGGCGGGCATGCCGAGTTTGACGGCTGCCCATACGCCACCCAAATAACCAAACTGAAACAAAGCGCCAGCGATGGCAATGTGCAAGATCTGGCGTCCGCGCGGCCAGGGCGCTTTAAGCCAGAGCACGATTGGGATCATGCACAGCACGACCGCACCGAAACGAATCGCCAGAAAAGTCATTGGCTCGGAATAGGGCATGCCATAGCGAGCAATAATGAAGCCGGTGCTCCAGATCAGGATAAAAACCGGGGTAAACCAAAAGGTGCTTGTCATAGGTAAGAGTGTACGTCCAGATGCTGGCCTACAAAGAGGGTTTGAGTCATGTTACGCTGCATGCACATCGTAAATGCACCGTATGAACAACACTCCGGCCCCTGCTGATCTGATTGACTCGCGCTACGCCTTTTGGCGTCTGGTGATTGCCTTGTTGGCGATGCTGATGGGCAGCAGTTGTATGTTTGCCGTGGCGGTTGTTTTGCCCGAAGTGCAGGCCGAGTTCGGTGTTTCGCGTTCCGATGCCACACTGCCGTATACCTTGATGATGATTGGGTTTGGTGTGGGCGGTGTCTACATGGGTAAGATCGCCGATCGCTTCGGCGTCACAATGTCCTTGTTGATTGGTTCGGCCGGGATTCTGATTGGTTTCATTTGGGCTGGCTTGAGTACCAGTATCATGGGCTTTGCCATGGCGCATGGCCTGTTTCTGGGTTTGCTCGGGACTTCGTCGACGTTTGCGCCATTGGTGGCAGACACCTCTTTGTGGTGGAACAAGCGACGCGGCATCGCCGTGGCAGTTTGCGCCAGTGGCAATTATCTCGCTGGTGCAGTGTGGCCTTATTTGGCGCAGTGGGGTGTCACCACGATCGGCTGGCGTGAGACCTATCTCTGGATGGGCATAGTGTGTGGCGTCAGTATGGGCATTCTCGCTTTGTTCCTGAGACGACGTCCCCCGCTCAATGTGGTTGCCACCGCGGCGAGTTCAACGGCCTTTGTGTCAACACGCCCTTTTGGCTTGAGTATGGGGCAGGCCCAGACGTTTCTGATCATTGCGGGACTCGCATGTTGTGTGGCAATGTCGATGCCTCAGGTGCATATCGTGGCCTACTGTGTTGACTTGGGTTATGGCGCAGCGCGTGGCGCAGAGATGCTCTCCCTGATGCTGGCGTGTGGCGTGGTAAGTCGGCTGATTTCAGGGATGATTTGCGACAAAATTGGCGGGATCAGAACGCTCTTGCTGGGTTCTTCCCTCCAGGGGATCGCACTATTGATGTTTTTACCCTTTGATGGCTTGGTATCCCTTTATCTCATTGCTGCGACGTTTGGTCTGTTTCAGGGGGGGATCGTGCCGTCTTATGCCATCATTATTCGCGAGCATTTTCCAGCTGCGGAAACAGGTCGGCGCGTGGGGGCTGTCATCATGGCGACGATGCTTGGCATGGCCTTAGGTGGCTGGATGTCCGGAAAAATATTTGACGTAACGGGATCCTATAAGGTCGCCATGATCAATGGTTTGATCTGGAACGGTCTAAACCTGACGATTGCTTTTTGGTTGTTCTGGCGCCTCAGACGCCAGAGCTTGGGCGTGTCAGGTAAAGCGTTTGGCTAGGACGAGTTCATAGCGTTGCTCGAGCTCGTCGGGCGAGGCTACACTCACGCCTAGATCGCGTGCAAGGCCATCCTCGACACCATATACCCAGCCATGAATCGTCACGGGTTGATCACGATGCCAGGCATCTTGTACGCTGGTGGTCTGACAAACGTTAACGACTTGTTCGATCACATTGAGTTCGCAGAGACGATTGAGGCGCTCGGTTTGACTGGTGAGCCGCCCGAGATAGGTGCCGTGTTTGTCATGGACATCTTTGACATGTCGTATCCAGTTGTCGGCGAGACCGATACGTACGTTTTCCAAAGCAGCTCTTACTCCTCCGCATCCATAGTGCCCAACCACAATGATGTGCTTGACCTTGAGTTGGTCAATGGCGAACTGAATGACGGAAAGGGCATTGAGGTCCGTGTGCACCACGACATTGGCGATATTTCTATGCACAAAGACTTCGCCAGGAGCCAAACCTGTGATCTGGTTAGCGGGTACGCGCGAGTCCGAGCAACCAATCCAGAGGTATTCGGGAGTTTGCTGGTTGGCGAGGCGATTAAAGAAATCAGGATCGCTGTCGATGACAGAGGCAACCCACTCTCTATTTTTTTCGAAAAGATGGGTGAGTTCGTGGGGATTGTTCGTTTTGATCATCAGGGTTGACTCGCGCCAGCTTGTTTTAACAAGAACTCGACCATGGAGAAGGAATCATCATCGCGCAGGTTCACGCGCGATGTTTTAACGCCTCCACTAATCCCGACACTCAGTGGGGAGGCGAATTGAACATAGGCATTGCCAATGACGCGGACATCACGGCCTTCTGGCGTGATGACGAATTTGACGTTGTCAGTGAGGTTAATGGCGAACTCATCGTTGACAATATTGATGAGCATTTGTTCGCGTGTTTCATCCATTTTGCGAACGCAGAGGACTTCGTTTTGGTCAGGCTGCATTTGTAAGCGGCTTTGGGAACATGCGCTCATAAGACTGTTTTTAACCTGAACGGCTGTCACGTTTTTAAAGAAAACTTCAGCTTGACGCTCTGGCACGGTCGACGCTAGCTTTTTCTTGTCTTTGTCGGAGCTACCGCAACCTATCATGATGGAAAGAAGTGCGGCGCCAAGTATTGAATGAAAAACTACGCGCATAAGAGATTCCATAAACTAAAGTGTTTGGCCGCCGTCAACGACGATGGTTTGCCCCGTGACCCACGAGCCAAGATCGCTCACAAGAAAGGCAACGACTTGTCCGATTTCTTCAGGTTTGCCATAGCGTCCAAAAGGGATTTTGGCCAGAGTGGCTTCGTACAGTTTTGGGTTATCGCGTTTGACCTTATCCCAATTGCCACCCTCGAAAAAAACAGAGCCCGGCGCAATGCAGTTGACTCGGATGTTTTTCTTGGCGTAGGACAAGGCTTGTGTCTGTGTGTACTCCATCATGGCGGCTTTGATCGCACCATAGGGGACCGAGCGAACAGTCGCTTTTAAACCTGAGATGGATGAGATATGGATGATGTTGCCACCTTGTTTTTCTAGAAAGGGCATCGCGGCGGCACTTGCACGGACAGCCGCCATCAGATCGATTTGTACGCTCGCTGCCCAGTCTTCCTCGTTATCCTGGCGACCAAAGGCAGAAGCATTGTTGACCAGAATGTCGATACCCCCCAATTCGGCGGCGGAGTGCTTGACCCATGCTTGGATCGCCTTCGCATCACCTAGATCGCAAGCGGTTGCCATCACGCGACCACCATACTGGGAGAGATTTTTCTGCGCCTCGTCCAGGGAGCTCTGGGTACGTGCGCAAATCGAGACATCTGCACCGGCATTTGCAAAACACTGTGCGATGCCAAGTCCGATGCCGCGACTGCCTCCTGCGATGAGGGCTCGTTTACCTTTTAAATTGATCTGCATAGTGCGGTTCCTGGAGAGAGGTTGCAGTCGAGTGTATAGCAAAAAAATTGGCCCCTTAAGGTATTTAAGGGGCCAATTTTAAGTGCAGCAGTTGTAATACCTGCCAGATAGAGAGTACTGTTTATGAATCTGCTGCGTTGGCGCTAGCTGCTGCAGCTTTGGCTTTTCTGGCTTTCTGGTTACCAAAGTAAAGAACCCCGGCGATCACAATAGCGGTCAAACCCCAGCTCAGCATCACTGAAGTGTTGGTGCCTGCTTTGAAAATGTCGCTGAGCAGTTTCTCATTGACGATCATTTTAGCGGCGGTAAAGGCCAAGACGGCTGCACCCAGGCTGATGATAATCGGGAAACGTTCGACCAGCTTAAGGATGATCGTGCTTCCCAGTACCACGATTGGGATGCTGATCAGCAAACCGATGACGACCAAGTCAAAGGAGCCTTGAGCGGCGCCCGCGACGCCCAGGACGTTGTCGATGCCCATGACGGCGTCAGCGATGATGATGGTTTTCATCGCACCCCAGAAGCCGTTGACCTGAACGCTGTCGTGATCGTCTTCGCCACCCGTATCGACGAGCAACTTATAGGCGATCCAGACTAGAGCCAAGCCGCCGATCAACATCAGGCCAGGGATTTTGAGGAGCCAGACAACGACAAGGGTCATGGCCGAGCGTACGACAATCGCACCGACGGTGCCCCAGACAATAGCTTTTCTTTGAAGTTGTGGAGGAAGCTTGCGTGCGGCAAGCGCGATCACGATGGCGTTGTCGCCAGCGAGGACGAGGTCAATAATGATGATGGCCACAAGAGCGGACCACCAGGGAGCGGAGAAGAGTTCCATAATTTTTATAGGCCTTTTGTGTGATAACGGAGCGACGGTCTTGCTCAGCGAGTCACACAGTGTCTCTCTGCCCGACAAACCGGAAGCCGAGCAAATGCTTGAGCTTCGTGCATGACGACTTGTCGAAGGTCTTTTAAGCAGGCTGCA
>Ga0247843_1002097_pt1 | contig 37704 bp, 22 predicted proteins | sample LaCruzMarch2017__FD_192420 | JGI IMG/M metagenome (GOLD analysis project Ga0247843, IMG submission 192420) | Freshwater microbial communities from meromictic Lake La Cruz, Castile-La Mancha, Spain - LaCruzMarch2017_8m | ecosystem: Environmental > Aquatic > Freshwater > Lake | place: Spain...
GTGCCGCCAGCGAAATTGGGCGTGTTCAGGTTGTTGTAAAGAACGTTGTTCCAGCCAAGGCCGGCGATGCCGACAGAGGTAGAGTTCACAACGGTCTCCATGATGCCGTCGCCGTCCAGATCGAGGAACAACAGGTACTCGATGTTCACATTCGAGCCAGAACAGGCGTCGGTGCCTGTGATGCAAAGGTCCGTAGGCTCTTCACAAAGGTCGTGCGTCTGCAAGCCGTTGTGCCACCAGTAGGCTTCGTTCCACAACTGTGTGTTGTTCGGAGTGAGCCAGTTTTGATTAGAGCAGTCAGGCACAACGTAAGTGCCGGTAGGCGCCTGGCCATCTACGATCTTGATGATTTGCTTGTATTGGTAGCAGTTGGCGTCTTTCTGCCAGAAGGTGCAGAAGTTCGTCGGCTGTGGGTCGGTCGGGTTGATCCGAACGCTTGTCGGAGCCCAGGGTGGCAAGGTGCCGCACTGGGAAACGGTCGGGCCGGCCAAATTGGCGGGGTTGTTCACCTGCGGGTTCGGGTTCGGGTTAGGAACGTTGATGCAGGGAAGGTTCGGGTTGTAGGTACACCAGTTGATGATGCTCCAGCTCCGCTCTATCTTGAAGCAGGCGTCCGGCACGACGGTGAACACCTCGTCTTCGAAAGAAACGCCCAGGAGTTCACAATCTTCGCCAAAGAAAGTTGGCTCGCCGTAAATACCCGTGCCATCGCAAACGGTTACAATCACGTCATTCGGGAATTTCACGAAGTAGTCCTGTTCGTAGGTCACCACAACACGCTGAGTACACTGGCTGCTAAAGCCGTGGCAGTCGAAGGCGCGGAAGGTCCGCGTGATGGTGCCCTTGTTACAAACCGTGTCGAAGTTGTTGTAAGCCACCGTGTGCGTCAAACCGCACTGGCCTTGGTACACTTTTGAAGTGTCGAGGCAGCAGTTGTCGGCCACTTGGGCCTTGCCGTAGGCCCAGAGGCTTGGGTCGAAGTTCTCGCAGTTCACCGTCACTGGGGCGGGGGGTAAGCAAGCAGGCTTCAGTTTGTCCTGCACTTCTACTTGAATCATGCACTCGTTGTACAAAGGATCGCCGTCGGGGTCAGGCATAAAGGCTCCGTTCACATCAATTTGATATACACGAAGTATCACGGTTTGAATCGTGCCCACTTCACAGCAATAGAACTTTAGAGAGTCAAGTTCCATTTTTGCAATATCCTGTTCGCCGAAGACCAAATCACCAAACGCATCCAGGTAGCATGGATCCGTATTCAGCTGGTTGATACAATCTGAATACGGCTCCATACGACGGATCGTGAATTTCACATTGTTGCAGTTGTCATAAGATCCATCATCAAAAGTTGTGGCCTTCACCCAGGTTACGCCCGCAAAATCACATCCATCAGCAGTAGTATAGCAGTCGTTGAGATCGTCTCCGCCGATAGCCACGGTCGTCGTCTCGTCGCAAGAGGCCACCGGAGGAACGTAGTCGCGGACCGTCAGGCTGAAGGTGCAAGAGCCTTTGTTTCCGCAGTCGTCCTCCACGATGTAGGTCACATCGTGGATGCCAGCCGGGAGACAAGGCGTAAAGCCAAAGGCTGCGAGCGTGTCGCGGTTCCACCAGTTGTTTCCAGGGAAGTCCTGAAGTATGCCGCCGATGGGTACCATGTTGATAATGTTGCCCGTAAATTGCTCACGAACTACGACCATGCCGCCGATGTTGTTAATACGGCTACAATTGTCAGTCACGATCACGTCGGGGAGGTTTGTCGTAGAACAGCAAGTGAAAGGGTCCACAGAAACGGTCAAGTTGGCGGGGCAAACAAATTCGGGAGTGGCACTGTCCGCAACTTTGATGACCTGATCGTAATGAATAACTTGGCCAAGGCACCAGTTGAGCAAGGTCCATGATCGAACTATTTTGTAAGTACCGTCGCAAACCTCGATCAGGATGTCAGTATATGCCCAGTTGATGTTGCAACCCTCCGGACGGCCAAACACCCAGGGATAGCCCTGAAGCCCCTGGCTTTCAATCCAGTCGGGCGTCGGATATTCTGAGGTGCAATTGAAACCAGGCTCCTGGAAGCCGTCGTAACTGGGCGGCAGTGTCAGGTCGTCCACATCGGGACGGAGCAGGTTGATGATTTGGTCGCAGGTAGCAGAGTTGCCACTTGCGTCCACAGCGGTCCATTTGCGGGTGATGATCTTGGAGAATCCCGAGGCGCAGTCGGAGTCCAATTCGGTGTCCGTAAAAGTCAAGATAACATTCTGGCAGTCCGTGTAAGCAGGGAAAGCAAAGGCAATACCCAGCACGTTTTGCAGGTAGTTAGGCGAGAGGTTGGGCGTGTTGCAGGGAATGTCAAAGTTCACACAAGTCAACGCGGGTGCGAGTTTGTCTTCCACTGTGAGCAGGCCCCAACATTTGTTGCCGCTGACCAGGTGGGTGATGCGTACCTGGTAGGTTTTGCCAATATCGCCGGCTACCACAACCCCCGGCACCCAGGGTCCGTTGCCGTATGGGATCGTCTTGTCTATTTCAAGAATGTAGTCGTCGTAACAGCCATAGGTGCCTTCCAGCACCGCATCCGGGTTCAACGCTTCGGTACAGTCTGCGTCCAGGGAGACATACACATGGTCGTTGCAAATCACGTTGGTGGGGGTAGCGACGACATTGACGATGGTGCTGACCGACTGGATACAGCCCGGGTCGTTCGGACCGAAAGCCTTGGGCAGGCCGCCGTTGACTGTATACACGATGGTATATTGTCCAACCCCTTGGCCCGGATCAAAGACTGTGGCCGGAACGCCATTCACGGTGAAGCCTTGACTGATGATGTTGGCATCACCAGGATTGCCTGTCAGGTTTACAGGATTGGAAAAGAGGCAGAATGGACCGTTTAAGTCGGCAGTAATGCTTGGGTTGGGGTATTCGCAGGAATTGCCGATGCTGAGGAATGTGCCCAAGCCGTTGCTGACCGTAATAGTGTAGCCAAGGGCGTCCACATGCCGTCCATCAAGGGTGAACATATTGCCGCCAATGTTCATCAGCACGGTGCCAATTGGCAAGGGGATGGGCGCTGAAGGTGGCAAAGGGCTGCTGTTGGAATAAAGCCCATTGATGGCTGTAACCGTCCATATTTGTGTGCTGGGTGCATTCACCTTGATCTTTTCGCCAAATTGACCGTCAAACAGGGTAGAGGCGTTGTTCAGGCACACACAAGGGTCGGAAATGGCAACCGTGCAGTTGAAGGTGGCAACACTGACCGTGCCGGTCATTGTCCGTGTGCAACCGCCCAGTGTGGCAGTAGCGATCACCGTATAAGTTCCCGCAGGTAGCTGGGTGCCGAAAGTGATGGCATTGCCCGTTCCTGCTACTGGCGCCCCAACGGGGTTGCCGTTCAAGAACAATTGGTAGTTCACGCCCGACTGCGAACCGCTCAGGCCCACTGGCACACCGATATTGTCGGTGGTGCAAACCAGGCCGCCGCCCGTGACCGCAAACTGCGCGGGGAGGGGGTTGACGGTGATCGTGAAAATAATTGCTGTGCCAAGGCAAGTGGTACCGCCTGCAGTAATTTGCGGTGTGACTGTAATGGTAGCCACTACGGGGACAAGGGTGTTGTTGACCGCCACAAAAGAAGCGATATTGCCCGTCCCGTTGGCAGCAAGGCCGATCGAAGGGGTGTTGTTCGTCCAGTTGAAAACCACCCCGGCAGGTGTGCCGCTGAAAGTGACAGCGGTAGTTGAACTGCCTGCGCAGAGCGTCTGGTTGGCTACGGCGTTCACTGTTGGAACCGGATTGGCCGTCACCGTCTGGGAAATGGTCTTCGTGCAAGTGTTCGCGTCCGTCACGGTCACCGTGTAGGTACCGGCGGCAAGGTTCGCAATGTCCTGGGTGGTCGCGCCGCCCGGCGTCCAGATGTAGGTAAAGCCCGGCGTACCGCCCGTCACCGTCAGGTCAATCGAGCCGACGCTCGTGCCTGTACAAGTATTTATGGAAGTCGTGCTCAGGTTGATGATGGGTGACTGGAGGATCGTTGCGGAAGTCGTTTTGGTACAGCCGTTGGCGTCCGTCACCGTCACCGTGTAGGTGCCCATGCCAAGGTTGGCAAGGTCTTGCGTCGTCGCGCCGCCCGTCCAGGAGTAGGTGTAGGGGGTGATGCCGCCCGACACCGTCAGGTCGATTGTGCCGTTGTTCACGCCGGCACAAGCAGGGGTGGTCGTAGTGCTCAGAACAATGGCGGTCGGTTGGGTAATGGTGGCGCTGATGGTCTTGGTGCAGCCGTTCGCGTCCGTTGTAGTCACGGTGTAGGTACCTGCAGCAATGCCCGAGAGGTCTTGCGTGGTCGCGCTGTTTGTCCAGGCGTAGGTATAAGGTGTGACACCACCCGTAGGCGTCAGGTCGATAGAGCCCGTGGAAGCGCCGTTGCAAAGCACGTTCACCTGCGTGGTGCTCAATGTCAGTAATGGAGGCTCGGTGATGGTGACCGAAAGCGTTTTAGTACAAGCATTCGCGTCCGTGACCGTCACGGTGTAGGTGCCCGCAGAAAGGCCCGAGCGGTCCTGCGTGGTGACCCCGCCCGTCCAGGAATAAGTGTAGGCTGCAACACCGCCCGAAACCGTCAAATCAATGGAGCCGGTCGAGTTGCCGTTGCACAAAACATCGACGTGCGTTTCGGTCAGCACAATGGCCGTGGGCTGGGTGATAGTGACAGATAGCGTTTTAGTACAAGCGTTGGCATCCGTAACGGTCACCGTGTAGGTGCCCGCCGCCAGGCCCGAGCGGTCCTGCGTGGTTGCGCCGCCCGTCCAGGAATAGGTGTAGGGCGTAACACCGCCCGATACCGTCAAATCTATCGAGCCCGTAGAACTGCCGTTGCAAAGCACATTGACATGGGTCTCGGTCAGGACGATGGCCGTAGCCTCGGTTATCGTGGCAGAAAGGGTCTTTGTACAGGCATTCGCGTCCGTGACGGTGACCGTGTAGGTGCCCGCCGCCAGGCCCGAGCGGTCCTGCGTGGTCGCGCCGCCTGTCCAGGAATAAGTATAGGGAGAAACGCCGCCCGAAACCGTCAGGTCAATCGAGCCCGTGGAAGCACCGTTACACAGCACATTCACATGGGTCTCGGTCAAAACTAAGTTCGTAGGCTCGGTGATGGTGACCGAAAGCGTTTTGGTACAGGCATTCACGTCCGTGACCGTCACGGTGTAGGTGCCAGCCGCCAGACCGGAGCGGTCTTGGGTAGTTGCACCGCCCGTCCAGGAATAGGTGTAAGGCGTAACCCCGCCTGTCACCGTCAAATCAATCGAACCGGTCGAGTTGCCGTTGCAAAGCACGTTCACGTGGGTCTCGGTCAGCACTAGGGCCGTGGGCTCTGTGATCGTAACGGACAGTGTTTTGGTGCAGGCATTTGCATCTGTAACGGTCACCGTGTAAGTGCCAGCCGCAAGGTTCAAACGGTCCTGCGTCGTCGCGCCGCCGGTCCAGGAATAGGTATAGGGCGAAACACCGCCTGTTACCGTAAGGTCTATGGAGCCAGTTGAGTTGCCGCTGCACAGCACATTCACATGCGTCTCCGTCAAAGTTATGCCATCTGCGGGTTCCGTTATGGCGACTGAAAGCGTTTTCGTACAGGCATTCGCGTCGGTTACGGTCACGGTATAGGTACCGGCAACAAGACCGGAGCGGTCCTGCGTGGTGGCGCCGCCCGTCCAGGAATAGGTGTAGGGAGAAACGCCACCCGATACCGTCAGGTCAATCGAGCCCGTGGAAGCACCGTTACACAGCACATTCACATGGGTCTCGGTCAAAACTAAGTTCGTAGGCTCGGTGATGGTGACCGAAAGCGTTTTGGTACAGGCATTCGCGTCTGTGACGGTCACCGTGTAGGTGCCTGCCGCTAGGCCCGAGCGGTCCTGCGTGGTGACGCCGCCCGTCCAGGAATAGGTGTAAGGCGTAACACCGCCCGTTACCGTCAAATCTATGGAGCCAGTCGAGTTGCCGTTGCAAAGCACGTTGACGTGTGTCTCCGTCAGCACGATAGCCGTGGGCTGTGTTATCGTCACTGAAAGGGTCTTGGTGCAAGCGTTCGCGTCTGTCACGGTCACCGTATAAGTGCCAGCCGCCAGGCCAGAGCGATCTTGAGTGGTTGCTCCGCCCGTCCAGGAATAGGTGTAGGGCGAAACACCGCCTGTTACTGTAAGGTCAATGGAACCTGTTGAGTTGCCGCTGCACAAAACGTTTACATGCGTTTCGGTCAAAGTTATGCCATCTGCCGGTTCGGTGATGGTGACTGAAAGCGTTTTCGTGCAGGCATTCGCGTCTGTGACGGTCACCGTATAGGTTCCTGCCGCCAGGCCCGAGCGGTCTTGGGTGGTGGCGCCGCCCGTCCAAGAATAGGTATAAGGCGTGATGCCACCCGTAACTGTCAGGTCAATCGAACCGGTTGAAGCGCCGTTGCAGAGCACGTTGACGTGGGTCTCGGTCAACACAATTAACGCCGGTTCTGTGATCACGGTAGAAGCTGTGCCGGTCAGCATATTAGCATCTGTTACGGTCACGGTATAGGTGCCAGGAGCGAGGCCGGTGCGATTCTGGGTGGTTACACCACCGTCTGACCAGGCATAAGTATAAGGTGTAGAGCCATTGGTCACCGTGGTTGTGATCGTTCCATTAGACGCACCGTTGCAGGTTACGTTGGTTTTTGTCAAGGTGGGTACGGGTGCGGGGCAGTAGGGTTTACTGCCAGGCGCAGTTACATTGTCAATAGAAAAGTTTTCATTGTTGGTATTGACATACCCGCAAATCTTGATTTTGAGCGTGGTGGTGCCTGGAGCAATGGGCGTAATTGCCGTTCCGCTATTACTATTGTCCAGGGTATTATATTGGATAGTGCCAGCGCCACCGCCAACCAGATTAGGAACGGCGACATAAGCAGCGCCGTTAAAGCTGTAATATACCGTGATATAGTCCTCTGGATCAAAGCCAGTCCAAGTCAGGAATTCAGAGAACTGCGTAGCCCCGGTCACGTCTATGGTGGGGCTTTCCCAGCAAACTTCCTCGTCCAAGTCTGTCGCTACCAATGCTCCTCCGGTTGTGACAAAAGAGTCACCATTATCACGGCCAATACCCGCAGGTGGTTCGTCAAAGGTCCAAGGGGAGAGCGTCCAGTTTACCCCTGCAAAATCATTTACCTGATTTAGCAAATATCCTTTGTTGGCAATGTTGAACTGTTCATTGTAAGCCGTCATTGGAAGCACACCCACCACTGCACTTTTGGTCGCAGTGCAGCCGCTGGCATCGGTAACAGTAACCGTGTAGGTACCCGTACCCACGCCCACCAGATCTTTAGTTGTTGCACCACCCGTCCAAGAGTAAGTATAGCCCGGTACACCACCACTTACAGCAAGCGCAATTTCACCATCCATATTGCCGCCGCAGGAGGCGTCCTGTACCTGAGTCGTAAGGGTAAGCGTTGGGGCGTTTCCAATGGTAGCGCTGATGGTGGCAGAGCAGGAGGCCGCGTCCGTTACGGTTACCGTATAAGTGCCTGTAGGGAGGCCAGAGCGGTCTTGCGTGGTCGCGCCGCCCGTCCAGGAGTACGTGTATGGCGGTGTGCCTGCGCTCACCGTAAGGTCAATGGCCCCGCTGTTGGGGTTGGAGCAACCTACTGGAGTTACCACGGTGCTTAGCACAGGTGCTGCACAGCCTACGGTGACACCCGCTTCGGGCACGGCTACGTTATCTATGGTCACGACTTCCGCATTTACATTGGTAAAGACCCGAACCCTGATCTTCAAAGTACTGCCGCCCGCAACGCCCAGGTGATTGATGGATACCATGCCATCATACTGCTGGCCGGGATTCACAAAAGGGTAGGCCACCGTAGCACAGGCATTGCCGCCGACTACGTTGGGGATCATAATGTAAGCGCCGCCGTTCACGCTATACTCTACTTTGATCCAATCGGTCGAACAGTTATTGGCCGCAACATCCGAGTCAAATTGCTTCCACGTGAGATCCATCTTGATGCTCACGGTAGGGGCAGCAGTGGTGTTGATAAGCGGACTTTCCCAATATACTTGCTCATCCAGGTCAAGGCATTCCAAGACCCCTCCAGCCGTGGTACTGAAATAGTCAGCCGCATCCCGGTTAGCAACGTTCCAGGGAGACAATGACCAGTTTACGGTCGTGAAGTCGTCTATATTGTTAATTAAATAGCCCTTATTAGGCACCGAAAACGGTTCCGAGTACTGGGCTTGCGCTGAAAAACAAACGCATAGAAGAAGCGGGAGTAGTAAAAATCTTGCCATTGGATTTCCAATTATTTGGTAAAATAGAAAATTATCAAATGTTTTTCAACATTCGATTTCAATTCAACTTAATTATATTGGAAAAAGGCAACAGACGGGTTGCGAATCAGCGGAGCCTTCTTTCCATGAGATTTGGATTAAAACAAATTATAGCCGCAAAGATTGGTTTTTTTTCTCAGAATCCAGATGATTTTTGGATTAAAAAACTTGTCTGAAAATTATCCCTTTATTTACAACTTAAGTTGGTCAGGAGTCCGTAAAATTGCGCACTTTTTTAGTTAAATCCCAACAGCATCTAATCTTCACCATTCATGAAAAGAAGAAATTTTATTCGCAACACGGTAGTTGGCGCCATAGGCCTGGGTATATCCACTCCGGAACTTATTGCCTCGCCGCTTACCTTTCAAAGTGCTTCCGTTGCTACCTGGCTTCGGGAACTGGGATGGGCGCTAACTGGAAGACGGCGAACCAAAGCCAGGGTTGCTCCCGAGTCTTTTGCACAAATCACAAGTGCTACCAATGATTTATTCGCAAAACGCGGCTATTATCCTGAAAATGAAGCCCTTTGTTTCTTTGGCGAACAGGAGGAATGGTGTTTTTATCCACTGACAATGCGCCACACCGCGTTCGGTACACCTCCTTTTGTGGCGCCAGTTTTTCGTCGGCAGGGAGATAACTGGCAATTGGTTATCGTACTGGATGGATTTGAAGTGGAGGCCATCTCAAAGGCAAGTCGGGCACTCGTGAATATGGACTCAGCTGTGCTGCCTAATTTGTTGATTCCCACGGGGAGGGCCGGGGCTTACCCTGGTGGTATGGCGTATAAAACCAGAGATGGTTTGGTTGCTATAAAAACCGTTCAAAGAGGGGGAAAAGCACAAACCACTTGCACCGTCACAGGCCGCGAAGGGAAGATTTATAATGAGACCTTTGTCAGCCGGCATTGCCGCCTCGCTTGATCTTTTAATACGGTATGTTTCACCCATATCATCACAAAACTTTCAACCAATAAATTTTTCAACAATGGAAGGTTATCTCGCTCAAATCATCATGTTTGCCGGCAATTTCGCACCCCGTGGCTGGGCATATTGCGCTGGGCAATTATTAAACATATCTCAAAATACAGCACTTTTCTCCTTATTAGGTACCACTTATGGCGGGAATGGCCAAACCACGTTCGGCTTGCCGGATCTCAGGGGCCGGGTTCCGGTTGGAACAGGCCAAGGACCTGGCCTGGCGAATATTGACCTTGGTGAAATGGCTGGCGCGGCTACGCATACGCTCATTACCAGCGAAATGCCGGCACACACCCACACAGCTACGCCAACGGTAAAAGTTTCGTCTGCAAACGCAACCAGCGAGGAGCCTGCAGGCAACGTACTTGCCACGCAATCTGACAATTTTTATGCACCAGTCAACACAGGCACGGGCAATCTAGGCGGCGTAGCTACCACTATCGCTAATACCGGTGGAAGCCAGCCACACAACAACATGCAGCCATACCTTGGCATGAACTATGTTATTTGCCAGGAGGGTATTTTCCCATCGAGGAACTAGTAGTTGATGGACAATCGCTTCTTTCCGCTCCCTTTTCAATTTGACACCGAAAAACTCGCCGAAGATCTTGCTGTCTGCGAAGCCCAGCAATGGGCTTCGCATTTTAATAAAAACGACTATGCTGGCGATTGGACGGGAATTGCACTTCGGTCGGTCACCGGGAACCCCGTTGATATAAATGCCGTAACAGGATCCGCATTTCAGGATACATCCCTGTTGGCTCAATGCCCATATTTTCAGGAAATACTAGACCTGCTGAAATTTGAAAAAGAAACGGTACGCCTGCTTGCCCTTGCCCCTGGCAGCGTTATCAAAGAACACCGCGACCGTGGGCTGGGCTACGAACACGGCTGCTTTCGGCTGCACATTCCGATCATTACAGACGATCAGGTGTCCTTCATCGTAGATAAAACACGCTTGCCAATGGATGCCGGCCAGTGCTGGTATGCTAATTTCGATCTCCCGCACAGCGTCCTGCATGAAGGCAACACGCGCCGGATTCATTTGGTTATTGATGGCACCCGCAATACATGGACAGACCAACTGTTTGAAAAATGCGGGTACGACTTCGAGCTTGAGCTAAAGCAAAAGGAATACGATGATGCGACCAAAGCCCAAATGATTGAACATCTTAGCAAGATGGATACCGATGCGGCCAGAGAGATTATAGCACGATTGGAGCGTAAAAGCGCCTCTTCAAGCAAAACAACGAGGAACGAAAGTGGAGTCGCCGAATCGCCTTTAGAACATGGATGGATTCCTACCGACATTCAAACCATGGATAATGAACCTATTGTCAAATGGTTGTATCTAGATGAAAAACCATTTTCGGAACCGTTTTTTCAGGATACACTTCAAATTGCCAAGCGATTTGAATTAAACAGAGCGTATCCAAACAGGCAAACCACTTTGGAACAACTGATCGAAATTGCCCAAAACGGCGAAAGTATTTCGCCCACGGCTTTTATCTTTCATGTGTCTCGATGCGGTTCCACGTTACTTTCTCAATTGCTTTGTACAGACGCGCGAAACATTGTGTTATCAGAAGCCCCCGTTTTAGACGCTATTTTGCGCCTGCTGTATCGTGATGGTGGTATCGCCCAAGACACCGTAGACCAGGCTTTTTTGGCAGCGCTTCGCCTGATGGGACGGAAAAGAAACAGTGCCGAGCAGCATCTTTTTATCAAGACGGACTGCTGGCATGTGTTTTTCTACGATACCCTGCGACGCATATTTCCAAAAACACCTTTTATTTTGTTGTACCGCCGTCCCGAGGAGGTCTTGCGTTCGCAGCAAAAGCAAAGAGGAATACAGTCCATACCTTTCACGTTAGAGTCATCTATGACCGGCATACCAGACGATTTGCTTAAATCTTATGATATGGACGGGTATTTTTTGCAACTACTCGAGCGGATTTTTGCCTGCTTTGCTGCGATTAAAAACAAGGACGCCAATGCCTTCCTGATCAATTACAATGCAGGCCAAGGCGGTATGATACGCGGTGTAGAAAAAGCGACTGGTTTGGAATTTTCCGCCGAAACTTATTTGAAAATGGAGCATCGAGGTCAATTTCATGCAAAAAAGCCCTACGAAAATTTCGAAACAGAAGATCCAGGCGCATACGATCCAGACAAAGTACGCAGCGTAATGGCGTGGTATGACCGATTAGAAGCGATGAAATGATGCTTTACAAAGCAAATTTTATTCGCGCAACCATTTCAACATAAAAGGGAATGGTTGAACATTCATTTTGGCTGCGTTTTTAGCGTCGTATGTGAGTCCCAGCCATTGAAGGAGCGGCAGACCGATAAACGTGCCCGCCTCAAATTGTTGAATCAACCAATCAGCGTCTCCCTTGTATCCTTCTTTGTGGAATACAAACTCCGGGGACAGATTTAGGTGCTTTAGCGCAGCATAAGACCATAGAATAGCGCCCAATTCCATGCTGTCTACGGGCGAATCAGTCTCTATATTACCCTGCATTAAGCGACGGTCAGCACTTGGAACCATCGCAATATGACCTGCCTCATGCAGTAAATCACCCGGGTATTTTAATTTTTCAATATCAATGATTAGACGACCGGCTTCTATCAATATGCCGGGCAAAAAAGTGGCATCCGGCACTGGCCCGAATTCGGCTTCAACACCGATTTGTTTAAAAAAGCGGAGAATTAGGTCTATTTCGCTGGTATAAGCCATGTATCACAATGGAAAATTAAACGTCTTTGTAAATCAAAAAACGAATGTAGGAGTTTGTATTATTTGTCACACCAGTAAATGACCTAAAAAAGAAAAGCCCCGGCATCCTGTTAAAAGTGCCGGGGCTGTTCTTTGCTGGTTTCTATTTTTATTTCGCTTGTATCATCTTCTTCGTTGCCATATCAGTAGCAGTCTGCAATTTGTAATACAAAACGCCCGTCGTATTCAACAAGGCACGATCCAGCGCAATCGAGTTTTCGCCTTTAGCGAACTGCCCTTTCTGCTGGTACACTACGCGGCCTGTCTCGTCCAGGACCGTCAGCGTGGCTTCTGCTGCCTCAGGCAAGTAGAAACCAATGCTTGTTTTGTTTACAAACGGGTTGGGTTGGTTCTGGTACAGTTCGAAGCCAACACCAGAGATAGTTTTGCCGCCGTAACGGAAAGCTACACCCATTTTGGTGATTGGTTGATTGGTGACTGGTGATTGGTCTGGATACGCCTCGGCCCGTGTGATTGAGCCCGACACGCCGAGCATCTCGCTCAACTTGCCCGCTTTCTCTGCGCGGAAACGAACGGTGAAACTTTCTGCACCATTGATGGAAACTGCCATTGCGTTTGCAGGAGCAAGGTTGAAGTTGCCTTCAGTCACGTTCTCAGCGTCCACCGTGCCCACGGCTTTCAGGCCGTTGAGGGTTGCCGTGAACTGGAAGCCTTTGAGGGCTTGTGCAGATTTGAACGTAACGTCAAATGCTTCGCCTTCTTTAACGACTCGGTCTTCGAGGTCGAAGATTGCAGTGCCCGCCGTGCGTTCCTCCGCCTGCATCGTGGCATTCGCCACGGCAGAGTAGTTCACGTCGCCGATTTTGACGCCCATGAAGTCCTCGTGCATGAAACTTGAAATAGCATCCGCTACCGAAATACTTTCACGGAATACCGTCTCGAAGGGATTGTTCGGATTTGGGAACACGAAGGAATGATCCACAAAACGCCAGGAGTCGTTATTGGGCAGATCGGTATAGATACCCAAAATCAGCTTCCTGATCTCCACGATGTCAAACGTTGTCACGGAGCCGGATTTATTTGCGTCGGCAGCGATGATTTTATACGGACTGTCCATGGGTTGCATGCCCAGAATATGCTGTGAAATCAGCGCCAAGTCGTAGGTGGTCACTCCGTTGAGCGGGTTGTCGTTTTTCTCTGGCACAATCGTGAAATCAGCATCAATCGGAACGTTGTTCATCACCTGATACACGCCATTCCCATCTGAAAGATCATAAAACGTGTAGGATGGTGTGAAACTGCTGGTTCCTTCTATTTCCACAGTGGCCTCTTCCACACCTTCTGTCATCTCTGTTTCCAATTTGCCGCCCACATTGATATGGTCAATCGAAGGGCAGCTGCCCAGGTTGTCCTGTACGATCAAATAGGTTTCGCAGTAATCCGCGTTGCCTGCCGCATCAATGGACCAAAGTTCCACACACTGCGTACCGAGTTCTGAACAAGTAAACGTGACCGACGTGATTGGGTTTCCGTTGCCATCCACTGGGAAGCCCGTACCGGTACCACACTTGCGGATGCCGATCTTGAGTAGTCCCGCTGGTGTGCAGTTGTCTTCCGTGTACTGGAGGAAGTCAGATGCCCACAAGGTGATCATACCAGTCGGCATGATGTTCGTGCTCAGCCCGTTGATACACACCACTGTCGGAGCCTTGCAATCTTTCACCGTGAAAGTGTACTCATACTCAGCGTTGTTTCCGCAGCCGTCCGTGATGAACCACTTGATCTTGTGCGTGCCGTGCGGCAGCTCAGGAACCACGTGTGTGTTCTGCTGCTGCTGGGTGTTCCAACGTACGCAGGCCGTCTTAGTGTTGCCAGTGATGGTCTCCTGAATTGAGAAGCCCCATTTCTGGTTGCCTGGTACCGGGCGCTCGTCGAAGTTGCTCGGTGTGCCGCCAGCGAAATTGGGCGTGTTCAGGTTGTTGTAAAGAACGTTGTTCCAGCCAAGGCCGGCGATGCCGACAGAGGTAGAGTTCACAACGGTCTCCATGATGCCGTCGCCGTCCAGATCGAGGAACAACAGGTACTCGATGTTCACATTCGAGCCAGAACAGGCGTCGGTGCCTGTGATGCAAAGGTCCGTAGGCTCTTCACAAAGGTCGTGCGTCTGCAAGCCGTTGTGCCACCAGTAGGCTTCGTTCCACAACTGTGTGTTGTTCGGAGTGAGCCAGTTTTGATTAGAGCAGTCAGGCACAACGTAAGTGCCGGTAGGCGCCTGGCCATCTACGATCTTGATGATTTGCTTGTATTGGTAGCAGTTGGCGTCTTTCTGCCAGAAGGTGCAGAAGTTCGTCGGCTGTGGGTCGGTCGGGTTGATCCGAACGCTTGTCGGAGCCCAGGGTGGCAAGGTGCCGCACTGGGAAACTGTCGGGCCGGCCAAATTGGCGGGGTTGTTCACCTGCGGGTTCGGGTTCGGGTTAGGAATGTTGATGCAGGGAAGGTTCGGGTTGTAGGTACACCAGTTGATGATGCTCCAGCTTCGCTCAATCTTGAAGCAGGCATCTGGCACCACGGTGAACACCTCGTCTTCGAAAGAAACGCCCAAGAGTTCACAATCTTCGCCAAAGAATGTTGGCTCGCCGTAAATACCGGTGCCATCGCAAACGGTTACAATCACGTCATTCGGGAATTTCACGAAGTAGTCCTGTTCGTAGGTCACTACAACACGCTGAGTACACTGGCTGCTAAAGCCGTGGCAGTCGAAGGCGCGGAACGTGCGGGTGATCGTGCCCTTGTTACAAACCGTGTCGAAGTTGTTGTAAGCCACCGTGTGCGTCAAACCCTCCTGGCCTTGATAGACCTTTGTGTCATCGAGGCAACAGTTGTCGGCCACCACTGGCTTGCCGTAAGCCCAGAGGCTGGGGTCGAAGTTCTCGCAGTTCACCGTGACTGGAGCCGGGGGCAAGCACTCAGGCTTTACCTTGTCCTGTACCTCAACCAGCACCATGCAGTCGTTGGTGTTTCCATTGCAATCGGTGACCCGGAAAGTGACCATGAGCGTGTCGCCCACGTCGTTGCAGTTGAACATGACCGTCGGTCCAAACCCACCGCCCCGCGACACAGAAAAGTCTTGCAGGCAGCAGATGTCATAAGAGCCGTCGTCGAAGGTGGAGGCATTCACTATTGCTTCTCCATTGTTTGTAAGCGCCACCGTCGTGAACTGGTCGCAGGCGGCCACGGGTGGTACCTGGTCTTCTATTTTCAGCCTGAAAGTGCAGGTACGGGCATTGCCACAGTCGTCCTCCACTCGGTACATCACCGTCTGGGTTCCGATAGGTAAACAGCTCGTGTAGCCAAAGGCGGCCAGCGTGTCGCGGTCCCACCAGTTGTTGCCGGGGAAGTCCTGCAGCGTGCCGCCAAAAGTGTGCATCCCCGTTTGATCGCCCGTTTGCGGGTCAAAAGTGGTGACCATCCCGCTGATCTTGTTCACGCGGGAGCAGTTGTCCTCGACGATCAGGTCAGGCAAATTCACCGTGGCACAACAAGTGAACGGATCAGTAGATACCGTCATGTTTGCGGGGCAGGTCATTGCCGGTGCTTCTTCATCTGCAACCTTGATAACCTGGTCGTAATGAATAACTTGGCCGAGGCACCAGTTGAGCAAGGTCCATGATCGAACTATTTTGTAGGTGCCGTCACAGACCTCGATCAGCACGTCAGTATATGCCCAGTTAATGTTGCAACCCTCGGGTCGGCCAAACACCCAAGGATAACCCTGAAGTCCCTGACTTTCAATCCAGTCGGGCGTCGGATATTCTGTGGTGCAATTGAAACCAGGCTCCTGGAAGCCGTCGTAACTGGGCGGCAGTGTCAGGTCGTCAACATCTGGACGGAGCAGGTTGATGATTTGGTTGCAAGTAGCGGAGTTCCCGCTGGCGTCCACAGCGGTCCATTTGCGGGTAATGACTTTGGAGAACCCAGAGGCGCAGTCGGTGTCCGTTTCGGTGTCAATATAGGTCAGGGTGAAAGGCTGACAGTCGGTTGCAGCAGGGAGTGCGGCAATGATACCTAGAGTGTTGAACAGATAATTGGCGGTAATATTGGGCGTGTTGCAGGGTATGGAAAAATCTACGCAGCTCAGCACCGGCGAGAGTTTGTCTTCAATCTTTATATTTCCCCAACACATATTCCCACTTACCAAATGCGTCACGCGCACCTGGTAGGTTTTTCCAATGTCGTTGGCATTCACCGTACCAGGCTCCCATGGGCCGTTGCCGTAAGGAAGTGTCCGGTCAATTTCCACGATGTAATCGTCATAACAACCATACGAGCCTTCCAAAATCATATCGGGCGTTATGGCTTCGACGCAATCATCGTCGTCAAGCGAGATGTACACGAGGTCGTTACAAGAGAGGTTCGTGGGCGTGGCCACCACGTTCACGAAGACAGAAATAGTCTGGATGCAGCCAGGGTCGTTCGGGCCAAAAGCCTTAGGCACACCACCATTCACTGTATAAACAATCAGGTAGGAGCCAACCCCTTGTCCCGGATCAAACACGGTAGCGGGAACGCCATTGACGGTAAAGCCCTGGCTTACAATGTTCGCGTCGCCGGGTGTTCCGGTCAAGTTTACTGGATTGGAGAACAAACAGAACGGGCCGTTCAAGTCTGCGGTAATCGTCGGATTTGGGTATTCGCAGGCGTTGCCAATGGAGAGCGTTTGTCCCAAGTTATTGCGCACCGTAATAGAGTAGCCAATCGCGTCCACGTGAATCCCGGTGAAATAGTAGTCTCCGCTGTTGTTCGGGTTTTGAACAAAAACAGCACCAATGGCAACCGGTGTTGGCGCGCTTGGCGGCGGGAGGCTGCTGGAAAGGTAAAGTCCGTTGACGGCGATCACCGTCCAAGTTTGTCCTGCCAGGCTTTCAATTTTGATGGTTTCGCCAAATTGACCGTTGAAAAGAGTCGTGGCGTTGTTTTTGCAAACACATGGGTCGGAAATCAAGATTTTTGGTGTGCAGCGCTCGAATGGATTGACCGTCACCTGAGCAATACAGGACGATGTGTTGCCGCATTGATCCGTAGCGGTCAGCACTACAGGCTGGGTGGTACCTTGTTGTGCGCAGGTAAAGGTAAACGGCCCCGGAGGCGTCACGGTGATGTTGCCCGCTGGTGAGCAGTTGTCATTAACGGATTGAAGCAGTTGTGCTTGAGTGACCGATACGTTGCCAAAAATATCCAGATTGACGCTGATGTTTTTACAAACGATGGTCGGCCCGGCATTGTCAGAAACGGTAATGGTCTGAGTGTACACCGCAGTATTGCCACAAGCATCGGAAGTTGACCATGTACGCTTTATAATTTGTGATTGTGCGCAGGCGCCCGGGGTACTGCTCTGATTGAATGTCACCGGCAGGCCTATCGGCGGCTGAACCGGGAAAGTCTGGCCCTGGTTTACCGCATCAGGTGTGGCTGGGTTGGCGGCAGAAGGGCCGTTCCAAACAAAGTTATTATACACGGTGCCATTCCCGGAAAGCCGTAGGGATTGCCCGACAGGTTCATTGCCTATTTCAGAAACCCCAATATCCGTAGAAACCATCCCGTTGGCTGGTCCGCCAATCGCCGTCATCACGCCTTCATAACTGAGAAACTGCAATACCGTTCCGCCTTTTACAAAAGCGATACCGTCGGATGGGCCATTTTCAATACCTGGGATGAAGAAAGCGATGGTGCCGTACCCGTTGCTTAAGTTGGGGATAACGCCTGTAAGTGGAACATTGAGGTAAGTGCCTCCCATATTACCTGCGCTCCCGTTGTACAGGAACAACTCGTACCCGCTGCCCAGATCGGTGCCCGCACGTCCGGCTATTTCAATAAATTCGTTGACATCACCGCCTGCGTTGTCGTAGTGGATCTCATTGATCCAGACCGGGCCGTTGATAATACCCGCAGGGTCGCAAGCATCGGTGCCAACTACTGCCGGAACCGGTGGAATCGGATCGCTACAAGAGATGGTAATATTGGCCGGTTTGGGCGTTAGCACCGGGGCATCCGTATCCGTGACTGTAATGACTTGAGTGTGGGTATTCTGGTTATTGCAAGCGTCGGTGAGCGTCCATTTACGGGTCACGATGCGAGAACCAGCACACTGTCCTGGAGTCTCCGTTTGCATAAATGTCGCGGCATTTGATGGCGGAAGCGGGTTGATGGTTTGGCCTGCATTCAAAGTGCCTGGCGACTGGGCCAAGGGTCCAACCCAGGTAAAATCAGAAGCCACCTGGCCCGTACCCGTCAGTTGCAGGGAAAGGCCTGCAGCCTCGTTGCCCAATTCCAAAACAACTATATCCGTAGAGAACATGCCCTGAGCCGGGCCGTTGTTGGCCTGGAAAACACCTTCGTAACTGAGGAACTGTATCACCTGATTGGTTGAAATGCGGTATAAGGCAATGCCATCAGGTGCGCCATTTTGAATGCCGTTGGCGGGATATGCCAAAGATACTGCTCCAAAGCCATTGCCTTCATTGTCAATAACGCCCACCAGAGCGTCCGTATCATAAACTACGCCTCCGTTTCCATTGTACAATATGATTTGATAATCCGTGAGGTCAATGCCTGCCGTGCCGGCTACTTCTACAAATTCGCCCAAGTCACCGCCCGTATTGTCATAGTGGAACTCGTTGATAAAAATGACGGGTGGGACTAAGCCGTTGCCACAATTGTCCGTGCCCGTAAGCATTGGCGCCATAGGCAGGTCGTCAGTACAGGAGATGCTGATATTGCCTGGCAGCGGCGGATTCGGGTTGAAAGTCGGTGCGGTGTTATCTGGAGCATAACTGTATGTAATCTCGCAGATAAATGAGTTTTCGCCTTGATCCAGCATACCATTCGCCGGATCAAAGTCGTCAAAAATCGTATAAGTTCTGGTAATAGACGTGGAATTGCAGTTATCAACGGAACCGGTCACCGAGGTAATCGTCAGTGTTCCGCAATACGTCCCGTTAATGTCGCCGCCCAAAGCTTCAAAATCTGCTTCCGTGCTAACTGCCGCCGGGATCGGGTTGTTGCAATCATAAACGGCAGATGGGTTGGGGGGACAAATTACCGTGAGATCACAACTTGGCACAGAACAACTTCCAGGATCAACGATTTCGACCGAAATGGTACAGTCCGGGTCATTGGCATCCGCAATGTAAATTGTCACATTGCCAGCACCGGCTGAGCCTTGTTGCAGGCGGAAAAAAGTAGACACACCATAAGGGATATTCGTAGGTGGGTTGCTAAAACCCTCTGTGACAGAGCCGCTGCTTACCGTGACATTGTATCCAGAACTCAAATTGAAACCAGCAGGGTTGAGTTGGAACCAAATAAAATCGTCCGTATCGTCATTTCCTGATTCATTATTGTCCTCGCAATGTACATCCGTGAGACCAGCATCAGTCAGGTCGCAGACTTCGTCAGAACAAGCGCCAGGGTCAATGATCAGCGTATCAATGCTGCAATTGGCATCCCCGTCATCGGTGACCGATACGGTCACGTTTCCGCCGCCAGCCGAGCCAACTTGTAAACGGAAAAAAGTGGACACGCCATAAGGGATATTGGTTGGCGGGTTGCTAAAATCTTCTGTAACCGAACCCACATTTACAGACACACTGTAGGTAGCGGCCAACCCCGTACCTGTTGGGTTGAGTTGAAACCAGATGTAGTCATCAGAAGGATCGTCTCCAGATTCATTATTGTCTTCACAATGGACATCCGTAAGACCTGCGCTTGTCAAATCACACATTGCATTGGAGCAGCTCGCTACGTTTGGACCATTACTTACTGTAAACGTACAAAGTGGGTCAGCACTGAAGGTGGCTGTGACCGCGCTCGCCGTGCCATCGGCTTTCAGGCGTATGCCCATAAAGACGGTTGGGCTGGTAAAGGGGGCTGCAACAGAAAGTGCCCCACCACCCACCAGCACATCACCACTTAGGGTTAGGTTGCCAGCAGCCGGGGAGTTCACAAAGGTCACCGTGATATTTGCGGTGAAATAATCGTCTGAAGGATCTGACGGTGTGCCGTTGTCATTACAACTGCCCACATTGGAAAAACTGATTGCAGTGAGGTCGCAGGGCAGCACACAGTTCGCAGTAGTGTTGACATTGGACAAGCCCGGAGTCACGCATACATTGCTGAGCAAATCAACATTATTTACATCTGTATCTGTTCCATCAGGGAAACGGGAAATGCCCTGATTTGCAACGCCTGCCCCATCAATAAGGCCAACCCCAGAGGTTTCGGTGTAAGGGGCGCCTGTATTTCCTTCATAACTGACCGCATCTACCAAAACGCCTGCATTCCGAAGTCCAATCCCATCCGGAGCGCCATTTTGAATCAAATCGGTATTGGGTGCGACGTCCAGGTCACAATTGGGCGTATTGGCAGCGTTGGCACATATAACAAAGTAGCCGCCTGCAGCGAGGTTGACGTTTGGAAGGTTGATGGTTTGATAAATCGCGGCGCCGCCGCCGGTGCCATTTACCAACTCGACCGTCCAGCCATTGAGATTGACGTCATCCCCAGAAATATTCTTCAACTCGAGAAATTCAGATGCATCGGCACCGGGTTGATCGTAGTCCACCTCATTGATAACCAAGGGGCCCACCAATTTGAAATTGACGTTCGATACATCAAAAAAGATGTTGTCAGAGCCTTTCACCACAATACGTGCTGTTTTAGTAGCCGTATTTGGCATAGTCACCGCCTGAGTGCCATCGTTGGGTGTGTTGGCCAGCAAGGTCGTGAAGCTGGCCCCGCCATCAGAAGTAAACAAAATGTCCACATTGGCGCAACTCACCGGTGCAGCCGTAGTATTGGCCACATTCCAGGTCACGGTCTGTGTGGACCCAACAGCATAGGAGACTGCTGTGTTGGGGGAGGTCACTACAAATGGCCCTGCCGCCGCCACAGTGGTCACTGTATTGGAGGCTTCCCCTGTGCAACCTGCGGTGGCTACGTTATCACGCACTGTCACCCGGAAGTTCATCGCACGCCCAATGGAAGGCAATACCTCCCAGGTGGGTGTCACATTGTTGAACAAATCCGTGAGGTTGGGGAAATAACGCTCCTCAGACGCTGTCGGGCTTAAGGATCTAAACACTGGCCCATGAAGATTCGCAGCGGTGGGCGGCATGGGTTGAGTAGGCGCTGTGTAGGCATCAATTTGTTCCCAACAATAGGTCAAACTGCCATCAGGGTCTGTAGCTGAAGCAGTGAGTACAAATGGAGTAGAAATGGGAATGGAGTAATTGGCCAAAGCCGTAACGGTCGGCGCCGTGTTGGGTACGGCGACCGCGTTGTCACAGGTGTTTCCAAATCCTGTGGCGACATAATTCCTGATTTCAATAATGCTGGAGGTAGTAAAATAGGCATCACTGTTTGCCTGCACAAAAGGAAGGCAAACACCCGCATAGCCCATAATGGTGGACGCAGAGCCCGGTTCGATGGCGGTGGCATTGTTGCGGTTGCAAGCGTCGTTATATTGGGTGTGCTTTCCAATAAATTGATGGCCCATTTCATGCGCCACATAATCAATATCGAATGGGTCGCCAACGGGGTTAGTGGATCCGGTGGTGGCGCGTGCCTTGCCTCCGATACAAGCGGCTGGGGTTTGTGCCAGGCCACTTCCACTATTGGTAAATACGTGGCCGATATCATAGTTTGCATCGCCAATTACAGCATCTATATTGGTTTGGTTTTCATCAATGGTGATACCATCATTTAATGGATCAGTGTAGGGGTCGGTTGCAGCATTGACATAAACAATCTGGTCGCTATTGCCAATAATAATCATTCGGATGGCGAAATCTTTTTCAAAAACCCCGTTTACGCGGTTCATGGTCACATTCATGGCTGCAAGCGCCAATGCTACCGTGCCGCCATGAAATGTACCGTATTCGCCACTACAAGCAAGGGCCAGCCTGTATTCGTGGCGCGTGCCACAATCGCCTGCGAATTCCTGATTGCCTTGGGTATCTTTTATTTTCAGGGTTACATCGTCGCCGACCGAACAGGTCATGCGCTCGCCATCTTTTTTTACAAAATCCCGTTTAAAATAACAGAGATAGTCCTTTGTGTTACCCCTTGCATATGGGTCAATAAACACGGATGCCTCTGCACCATAAGTCATGGCATGAAATCCGGTAGGTGTTACATCCAAGCGGATGATATTGGCCGGATTATCCACGTTAAAACCAGCGTAAGTTCTGATTTCGGGATACTTTGCTGCCAATGCCGGTGCCATAACAGGCGAATACCAGACTTTAAAACGACCGAAAGTACCATCTGCCATCGGGAAATGCAATTCAATTCCATTGGTGTAGGTCACTAAGTTGTTTTCTGCAGGTGCTGCGAGTAAGGCCGTTTTCATCGCCGCCAGGTCAAGCCGCAAGACGCGATATTTGGAAGGCACGATGAGGCGGGCAGCACTCTCCGCAGTGACATCAGCGTCTTTAATTTCTTGCCACAATCCCTGTGAGGCCAAACCGGTTTGGGCGAACAGAGCGGTCGGACCGCAAAACCAAAGTGCTAAAAGCAATGAAAGTGAGAAAAGTCCCTGAAATGTTCCTGAAGTAGTGGTAAATCCTTTTTTCATGAGAGTATGATTATAACGATAAAAGCAAATTTCAAAACTTGTTAAGTATCCAAAAACCTAACAGGTTTAGGGGTAGATATGACAAAATCCTGCCCTGGAGCAGCATTGAACAGACCAGTAAATGGGAAATGACTTATTGGAAAACGAGCTTAACTTCTCCGAAGGCAAAAATTGAGCCGGATAAACAGGGGGAGCGAAACGGCGGCTCAAAAAGAAGAAAAGTCAGCGGCGAAAAGCCAAAAGAGTCATGAGATTACAATAATAATACGGATTAAAAAGAAGTCCTGCAAAAGTAAACAACCTTTGCTTCAAGAACAGTCATGAAGTGGCTTTTTTTCGAAAACTTAATGTCCAATGTCCCAATGTCCAATGTCCAATATTCTAATATCTCAACTGGAGCACCCACACATTCCCCGTTCGCCCACACTCGTCCACTGCTTGTGCGGGATCAAAGTCAAGTGCGATATTGGGCGAAAACTTGCTGCGATCCTTTAGGTTGATCTCTACAGTTCCTTCTAAAATTTGCCCTGGCAAGAGCAAGCCGTCCAGCGTTTCGCGGCCCTTTTTAATGCTGGTACTACCAGCTGGAATGGCACCTCTGGTGAGTTTAGTACCACTCACAAAATACAGATTAACAAGCGGTTCGGCGTTTTTGGAGAAAAAATGAGCGGGGGCATTGCCCGAGTTTTTCAGGAAGTACCGAAGACGTATGGTACGCTCGCCCCACGCTTCCACAAGGGCCGTGTCGAATACCATTTCGGCGCAACCGCTTGTCTCTGGCCTGGCTTCTTTAATACGGGATTGGAGGCGCACATCCAGCCAAATGGGTTCAGAAATCTCGCCGGGCTTGAGCTTGGGGCAATTGCCCCGCACTGCATCTGCAATCGTGGATTCATGGCCGCGCAACAGGCTGGGCAGGCCGATGGAGTCAAACTCAACCACCATTTCTGCAGCCGCTTTTTTGGTTCCAAGGATTTGGCGACCTGTATTGACCATGCGGCAGCGGAGCGAGAGGGCCTGGCTTTTTTGCTGTAAAATTTGAATGTCGAAAAGGGCTACCCGGGCGCCGGTGTAGCCGGGCTGGGCAGAGGAATTTGAAAGGGCAAAGGCCCATAACGAGATATGAAAAAAGTAGTGAAATGGGACTTTCATTGATTAAAAATGGCTGATTTTAAACATAATATGGTATTTACACGGCAACTGTTTTTTTAACACATACCATGCCGGTGGATCCTGTGATCTGTATTACCATAATGTCGCCACGATGCGGCTTTTTTGATTACTTGTGTAGAAGTGACACTTTTTAAAAAAGTGTCACTTCTCGTTTCTTGCCTTCAACCACTCGCCTGCCCCTAATGCATTCAGACACGCTCCTGGCGAAAGCCCCCCTTTCCTTGCCACCATCACGCCATAACGCGCGTGCAAAATGCCGTCTTTGCTGTGCGCGTCCGGGTTGATACTGATGCGAATTCCATGGGCCAAAGCCCTGGGAATCAAAGTCCAATCAATGTCCAGCCGGCGCGGGTGAGCATTGAGTTCAATACTGACCTTGTGCTTTGCACAAGCCTCAAACACCGCATCCCAATCCAGCGAATAGCCCTCCCGGCTGAGCAATAGTCGCCCGGTCGGGTGACCAAGGATGGTAGTGCAAGGATGCTCGATGGCACGCAGAACGCGCTCTGTAGCCTTCTCGATGTTCATCCGCAAATTAGAGTGAACGGAGGCGATAACAAAGTCAAATTTTTCCAACAACGAGTCCTCATAATCGAGCGAACCATCGTTCAAAATATCGCTCTCGATGCCTTTGAAAATTCTAAAGGGCGCGAGTTCGTCGTTCAATTTTTCGATCTCTTCCATCTGCGCCAGCACCCGGTCGGGCTTGAGTCCATTGGCGTAAAAAGCCGACTGACTGTGGTCGGTAATGCCGATGTACGCGTAGCCCAGCGAGCGGGTGTATTCGCACATCTCGCGCAGGGAATGTAGACCGTCGCTGTAGGTGGTGTGGACGTGAAGAATGCCTTTTAAGTCTTGGTCTGTGATTAACGCTTGATTTGACAATTTTTTTAAAGTTGTCAAATTTGTCCCACTTTCCCGCAATTCCGGCGGGACAAAAGCCGAATGTGATTTTTCAAAAACAGCGTCTTCACTAGGCAGATTTTTAAAATCAACGCCTGGATGTTCTTTCACAAAACCCTCCAAAAAGGCGGGCGCTCCGGTGTGTTTGAACAATTTTGAACCCCATTCTTCAGGCGAACATTGGTGCAAAACCACCGCCGCACCCTCTGCGCGTCGGAGCACCGTTTTTCCATCGCCACGCTTTTCGGCCACAAAATCTGAGCCCTCCAATACGGACAACAAATCTGCTTCACTGGCTACCAATACTTCCACCGATTCCACTATGGGGCATCTGCGCCGTACTTCGCCAACGGGTTGGGTCAGAATATTTGGATAGTTGGATAGTAGGAAATTACAAACCGCCTCAGCTTCTGCGAGCGCAGTGTCGAGGTGGAGCTTTCCGCGACTGCTGAAAAAGTAGGCGAGCTTGTTCTTGAGGTCTTCCTGGGTTTTCAGGCCAAAACCCTTGTATTCCACCAAACGGTTTTCATTGCAGGCATACCACAGTTCCCCCGGACTTTCGATCTCCATTTCCTGCCAAACCTGCCTGACTTTTTTGGGCCCGAAGCCGCCGATTTCGAGCATTTCGCGCACGCCGACCGGGGTTTGCACACGGTATTTTTCGAGGGTGGCCATTTGCCCGGTTTCGAGCAGCTCGCGAATTTTTGCGGCTATAGCCGGGCCTACGCCTTTGATGGCCTTGAGTTCGGTATCCGACAATTCAGCCAAAGGCGAATCGAGTTTGCGCAACGTGAGGTATGCGCTGGCGTAGGAGCGTATGCGAAACGGGTCTTCCTCGTGGAGTTCCATGAGGTTGGCGAGTTCGTCAAACGCAAGGGCTATTTGTTTGTTGGTCATGATTATTTGGCCTATTTTTGTCCAAAATTTGAATATCATGGAACTGCACGAGCCTTACATATCTGAAACATTGGAAGTAATTTCTGACTACGAAATCGAACGCAACAAGCCTATGCCTTCTTTAAACCACAGCATCATTCAAATAAACCTTGGCTCAGAATTACGCCAAGCCTATAAAACTCAATACCGCATCGCTTCTGAACTCAGCCTCGCCCTCGCTGATTGGCCCTCTGTTCCCGACATCTGCATTTTCCCTAAATCCCCACTCAATCTTCGTGAAGACGTGACCTCTGTGACCGAGCCGCCTCTTTGCGCTATCGAAATCACATCTCCCAGCCAATCTACCGATCAGATGCGCCAAAAGGTGGAAAAGTATTTCCAACATGGCGTACAGTCATGCTGGATTGTTTTTCCCTCCCTTGCCAATATCTATGTTTTTTCTTCGCCCGACGATTACGAAATTTACCGTTCACACGAAACGCTCCAAGATACTGTTTTGGGCATTTCATTGCCGTTAAAAGAGGTTTTTGAATAAAGATTATAAGTAGAAGGTCAAAATTAACACATAGGCACATAGGGCACATAGAACATTGATTTTCAACAACTATGTGTCCTATGTGCCTATGCGTTTTATATAAATTAATTGTGGTCATTTACTTAGGCACACCTTACTTTTACTTCTTTGCAAAGTAATCCAGTACCAAGTAACAAAAACTCCTCACCCCCAATTTCATCCCGCTCTCGTCCACATAAAAGTCAGGCGTATGGTGTGAGGGTGCTTTTTTTTCGTCGCCGCCTTTGGGCATTCCGCCCAGAAAGAAATAGAAACAGGGAATTTTTTGGGCAAAAAAGCCAAAATCCTCTGCGCCCGTTCGGGGTTTGTTTTCCGAAACATTGGCAGTTCCTGCCGCTTCTTGTAAAGAGGGCAAGGCCCAAGCTGTGAGCGCCGGGTCGTTGTAAGTAACAGGAGTTTTGTTGTCAATGTGTACCTCCGCAGTAGCGCCCGCGCTTTCTGCAATATTGATAACCGTTCGTTCTATTTTTTCGTGGATAAGACGCTGCATGGCAGTGTCGAGCGTACGGATCGTGCCTACCATTTCAGCCAGTTCGGGGATAATGTTGGCGCGTACGCCACTGGTGATTTTGCCCACGGTTATCACCGCCGGAAACTCTGTGAGATCCACCTGGCGACTCACGATGGTTTGCAGGCCCTGAATGATTTCGGCGCTGACCACAATGGGGTCAATGCCGCTCCAAGGTGCCGAGCCATGCGCTTGTTTGCCGTGCACAGTAATGTAAAACCAATCCGAAGCAGCCATAGCACCGCCGGGACGATACTTGATCTTGCCGACCTCGGTCTGGGAATTGATGTGTAGACCAAACATGACCTCCATTTTCGTGTCGGTCAACAAGCCTTCCTTGATCATCAACGGTGCGCCGCCTTCCTCGTCGCCGGGAGGGCCTTCTTCAGCGGGTTGAAAAACAAACACCACGGTTCCAGCCAATTGTGCTTTCATTTTGGAAAGGATTTCGGCCACGCCCATCATGATCGCGACGTGCATATCATGGCCGCAAGCGTGCATTACGCCGACCTGCTCCCCATTGTATTCGGATTGTACGGTTGATTTGAAGGGCAAATCCACGCGCTCGGACACAGGCAGCGCGTCCATGTCGGCGCGGAGTCCGATGACGGGCCCGGGTTTGCCGCCTTTCAAAATACCTACCACGCCCGTTTTGGCAATGCCCGTGCGGACTTCCATGCCAAGGGAGCGGAGATGTGCGGCAACTTTTTCGGAGGTTTTAAACTCGCGGTTGGATAGTTCCGGGTTTTGGTGAAGGTCGCGTCGCCAAGCGACCACTTTGGGTTCGACGGCATCGGCCATTTGATCCACTTGGCGTTTTAGCACAGGTTGAGCCAACAGCGGAGCGACGAACAGCAGGGGCAGCATCAGGAAGTAAAGTCGTTTCATAACAAGTTTGATTGGGGGCGAAAGTAATGCGTACTTATAGGTTACTGCTCGTTCATTACCACATTTTCCATGCGAATAAACTTCTCATTGGGCAAATCGCTTTCTATAAGTCCGTCGCGAAGCCGCACAATGCGGTGGGCGTGCATGGCGATGTCTTGTTCGTGTGTGACCAAGATAACGGTGTTGCCAGCTTTGTGGATTTGCTCGAAAAGCCCCATGATTTCGTAGCTGGTTTTTGTGTCAAGGTTGCCTGTGGGCTCGTCCGCAAGGATAATTGAAGGGTTGTTCACGAGGGCGCGGGCCACGGCTACCCGCTGGCGTTGTCCGCCGGAAAGCTCGTTGGGCTTGTGCATCACACGATCTCCGAGGCCCACGGATTCGAGGGTTTTTCGGGCTTTTTCCAGGCGTTCTTCCCGGCTCACACCAGCATAGACGAGCGGGAGCGCCACATTCTCGAGAGCGCTGAGGCGCGGCATGAGGTTGAAGGTCTGGAATACGAAGCCGATTTCTTTGTTGCGCACTTCAGCCAGATCGCTGTCGTCCATGGTGCTCACTTCGGTTCCGTTGAGCCAATATTCTCCTCTCGTCGGCGAATCGAGACAGCCCACAAGATTCATCAGCGTGGATTTCCCACTGCCGGAAGGCCCCATGAGTGCGACGTACTCGTTTTTTTCGATGTTGAGGGTTACGTCTTTGAGGGCCTCTACCTTTTCCTCACCCATGACGTAGGTCTTGTTGAGGCTTTTGATTGAAATTAGCATGATGATAAATGTGGTCAATGTGATAATGTGGTCAATGGGTCGAGGTGGTCATTGGGTCATTAGGTCATTGGGTCATTAGGTCATTGGGTCATTGGGTCATTGGGTCATTGGGTCATTGGGTCATTGGGTCATTGGGTCATTAGGTCATTAGGTCATTGGGTCATTGGGTCATTAGGTTTTAACTATTATCCTTTTTTTCGTCTAAATATCAACCCCGTCAAAAAGACAAAAAAAGCGACGATGCCTGCGGCGATTTGCTCGATGATCTGCGGAAAAAACAGCCGCAGCACGAAAAAAGCTGCAATGGCGGCCACTGCTACAATGGCGAGCAAGCCGCCTTTTGAATTGGTAAATGCCATGGGTGGGTAGTTTTGTTTCTGATGAATATTTTTTGATGACTTGGCGCTTCCCATTTCAAGCCCCGAAATAATGGAGCGCCTTTTCAGCGCAAAAATAGGATAGAAGTTTGCAGCGTGTTGCCCGTTCAACAGGGCTTGTTTCCCGTTGAACGGAATGCAGGATGTCACAGTAATCTCAAAAGCTATCGTTAAAAAATCTTCCCGTGGCATTGTTTTTCAGCGAGGACGGGTACATTTGCCCGCACTTATTTTTACTCACACCTTAAATACTTTAAAGACAAAATCCATGAAGAAACTTTTCACTCTGGTATTTTGCGCTTTGCTTGGCAGCGCACTCTGGGCTTCTTCGCCCAGCACTACGCCTGCAAATCCGTTTCAGGACGACCTTAGCCGTCTGGACAACGAATTTTCTGGCATGACAGAACTTGAGCAATTGGTAGAAGCGCGTAACGCTTCCTACTCCCAGCTTGCTTCAGAAAACAACACCTTGCTCAACAATGTGACCAGCGACAACAACATCGCTGCTTCGCTGCTCGGCAGTGTGGCACCTGATGGCGAACGCTTGCTCGGTATCCCCGGCTTCTGGTGGGGCTTTTGCCTTGGCGTCTTAGGCATCATCCTGGTTTATGTGGCCGTAGAAGGTGACGCGAAGAAAACGGAGGGCAAAAAAGCCATCATTGGTTGCGCTGTTTGGAGTGTGATCTGGATCTTTGCATACCTGCTTATCTGGGGTGCATGGGCTGCTTCTAATACCCCTTAAGGCAAAGAAGTTGTTTTTTCCAAACCGGGTTGTTCCGCACCAGCGAGGCAACCCGGTTTTCTTTTTATACACCGTAGTCCTGCAACAACCAAACACATGATTTTATGCACAAGACAGTCTCCCTTTCCACACTATTGGTACTAACAGCAAACTTTCTTTTTGCCGCAGGCCCTTCCATCATTTCGCCCAATATTTTCAACGATGATCTTTTAAAATTGGAATGCGAAATGACCGAGCTGACTCAATTGGAACAGCTGGTACTTGAAACCAATACGACACAATCCCAGTTGCTGAAAGAAAACAACCCAATGATCTCCTGTCTTTCGGGCGACGAAAATATCGCTGCTTCGCTCTTTGGCGGCACCGCGCCACAACAGGAGCGGCTGATGGGAATTCCGGGGTTTCTGTGGGGATTTTGTTGCTCGGGCTTTGGCGTACTGCTGGTGTATTTATCCATTGATGACCCTATTGCCAAGAAAAAAGAAGGCGTACAGTCCATTATCGGCTGTGCCGTAGGTACTTTGCTCTGGGCGGGGCTTTATTTGTGGCTGGTGCTTTCTCTATCTTATTATTGAGTGCGTGACTGAGTGAGGTAGCGCATGGTATCCTCACTCATCCACTCATTCACTCACTCATTCACCCATTCACTCATTACTTTTGCCCCACTATGAGTATTCTAACACGATTCGTGCTTTCGTTTGTATTGGTTTTTGGGGCCAATGCTTTACATGCCCAGTCTCAATTTTTTCGTTTCAAATCTGATTTTTCCATCAAAGAAAAAGAGACGGGCAAAGACCAGGGCCGCCTCATTACAGGGGCTATTTATTACGATAAAAACCTGCACAAAACCGTTTACGACATTCGGTTTCCAGAACCCGAACAGTGGCTTGTGCGCGACACGTTCATGTACCGAATGAAGGCGGACACGCTTGTGTCGCAACAAATGGTGCCCCCCGTAGGCGAGTTTTCCATTTTCAACATGATATTGAGCCAACAACTCAATGATTTTGGGCTGGCTAAAGTGGGTTATACCCCCGGTGATGTGCAACAAGATGGCAACCAGGTCATCTCTCAATGGCTGCCACCGGAACAATTGAAAGCATACCTCGGGCCGGTATCCATGGCGCAAGAAAACAAGCGACTCACGGCGGCGGCTTTCTACGATATGGAGAAAAAACTGGTTTCCAAGTTCTACTTCCAGGACTACACGGTTCAAAGCGGCCTCCCGGTTCCGGGAAAAATCTACCAGATTTTTTACCGCGAAGCAGGTGAATTTGTGCGCATCATGACCCTTAAAAACATCATCATTAACCAAGCCGATGAAGATAACATTTACGATTTTAACACTCCTGCTGGCGGGTAAGCTCCTTGCACAAGCCAGTGTGGCACACCTTGAAGATGTGCCATACGTTGCCAGCGATATTTCACTTTTACAACAAGCCTTTTCCGCCCAACCCAAAGTGCGGCTCTCGGAGCAGTTTTCACTCAGCCGCAAAAACCCCAACGAGTTGCAGATGGTGTTTTCAGGGCTGTTTCTTGTATACAAATCCTTCTTTTCTTCTCAAGACAACCAGCGTTGCAGTTTTCACCCTTCTTGTTCTGAATTTGGACTCGAAGCGGTCAAAAAACTCGGCATTGTTCGCGGCATTATTTGCACCTGCGACCGCCTCACCCGCTGCAACGGCTTTAGCCCTGAACAATATGAAATTGATATGGAACGACGGGCGTTGAAAGATCCTGTGGGCTGGTAATGAATCAATTAACCTCGTACACAACATGAGCCATCCGGATTTTTGGAAAATGTGAATTGTTTTGATTTAAGATTCCAGATTACATGATTTAAGATTTTAGATCTACTTGCCAGAGCATAAAAATCGACGACTTGCTCCCAAATCTAAAATCTTAAATCATGTAATCTGGAATCTTAAATTAAAAAACACTCAAAAATCTTTAGCACTTAGAAAAATTCGGGATGACTCATGTTTTAGCACAAAAAATGAACAAACTGTTCCCCCTCCTGCTTTTCCTGTTCTGGACAAATGCCCTGGCGGCACAGGACCTCTACGACTACAAGCACTCCCGCGCCTACGCCCGCTACTTGCTTCAATCACAGCAATATGCACTGGCCGCAGAAGAGTATGAGCGTCTGGTTTTTCTCCAGCCCGACAACGACACGCTTCGTGCGGATCTGCTCCGTGTTTATCGCAAAGGGGAAACCCCTCAGCGCGGCTTGGAACAGTGGGCTAAATGGCAACTTACCCCCCGGCCCAAGAGCCGTCTGCTTTACACCGAATATTCCAAACTACTGCTTCGAGGCGGTCACCCCGCTCAAGCGCGTACGCTGGTGACGGAATCTGAAATGTTTGACAGCGCCCAGCTGCGGCGAACGGTGTTGTATGCCCATATGTTGGAGCAAAAATGGCCGGATGCGCGTAAATCCCTCAATGCCGTCCCCAGTACTGAAAAAATACCCCGACGTGCCGATGTAGAAAACCTCATCAAACGGGGTGAACGCGCTAAAAAGAAAAATCCCTGGGTAGCCACAGCGCTTTCGGTGCCAGTACCCGGGTTGGGCAAAGTGTACGCTGGCGAATGGAAAGATGGCGTAATCAGCCTCCTGTTTGTGGGCATCAATACCTGGCAGACTTATCGCCGCTTCGACAAAGAAGGCACAGATACTTTTTGGGGCTGGATTCATGGCGGCTTTGCGCTCGGGTTTTACATCGGCAATCTTTATGGTTCGCACAAAGCCGCTCGGCGGCACAACCAACAGAAATTCAAGCGTTTACAACATGATACAGAGGCTCTTCTTTTTCCTGTGCTGGATTAGCACGGTCTCTTTTTTACCCGCGCAAACTGCGGACGAGACCTTGCTTTTTGCCCGACAACAAGTAGCTTCTGGCAATAAAACCCTCGCGCTGAAAAGCTACCAACGGGTGCTCTTTTTTAGCGGAGACCGATACCGCGACGAGTGTCAAGGTCAGTTAGCCACGCTCTATGCCGAGCTCGGAGATTTTGAAAAATCCATTTTTTACTGCGATTTGCTTTATCAAAGTGCGGGTTCCGACAGCTTGAGATACGAGGTTTTGTTCCGTAAAACCGGAATGCTGATGCTTCAAAATCAGTACAAAAAAGCATTGCTCGAACTGTTTTCATTGCCCAAAGCCCTGCCAGAGCCCTGGAGGAGTCGGAAGCAGCTTTACCTCGGTGCAGCGCATTTCGGCATCCGCGAATTTGACTTAGCACGGGCAGATTTGCTGCCGCTTTTTGCACCAGAAGACAAGCAAGGCCGGGCAGAATTCGAGCGGCTGATGCGCCAGGCGGAGCGGGTATCGCGCAAAAGTCCAAAGACGGCTCGTGCACTCAGTATGATATTGCCGGGAGCGGGACAATTTTATGCAGGCGATTTCAAAAATGGAATCAACTCGCTGTTGCTCAATGGTTTGTTGGGATACTGGTTTGTCGCAACAGGCATTTCGTACACCTTTTTAGATGCTGCTGCGACCGTGACTCCCTGGCTATTTCGGTACTACGGTGGGGGCATTCGACGGGCAGGGGAGATTTTGGAAAAGAAAAAGGAGGAGCGGTTACGGACGGTATTTAGGAAGGTATTGGAGGAAGTGGAAAACTGAAAGTGAAACATGAATAAACTCGAAATACTCCAGCTCCTTCGATCATACCTTACCAGCTTTGCGGAAGAAAGGATCTTCCTGGCCCAAACGATCGCTTTTGTAGAAAGGAACGAAAACTTTTGGCAACGCAGCACTTTGGAAGGCCATTTGACGGGATCCGCGTGGGTGCTCTCGGCAGACGGCGGTTCTGTCCTGTTGCTGCACCACACAAAACTTGATCGTTGGTTACAACCGGGTGGTCACGCAGATGCATCGGACGATTCGCTGGCTGAAACAGCCCGGCGCGAGGCCCTGGAAGAGTGTGGAATCCAGACCTTGACCTTGCTTACTACTGCCTTGTTTGATGTAGACGTTCATGAAATCCCGGCACGCAGCCACGAACCCGCCCATTTGCACTATGATTTGCGATTTCTTTTTTCTGCGCCAGCAGGTGCTGAAATCGAACGCAATCTTTTGGAAACCAAGGACATCGCCTGGGTGCGCATCGCAGAACTTTGTACCGAAACTACTCCACAATCCTTGCGAAGGATGGTTTTGAAAACGCTGAAATCTGAAATGGATTCAGAAAGGTTTTGAGGGTTTTCTACCTTCGCTCCCGCATCCTCCAATCACCAATCACTGATACACCATTCAACAAATCAACCACTCAAAAATGGCCTCTGCATTGCCTTCTGAGAAAAAAACTGTAAAACACATCGCCATCGCTGGCAATATCGGCGCGGGCAAAACAACCCTCACGGAGATGCTGGCCAAAAATTTTGGCTGGGATGTGCATTACGAGTCCACGGAGAACAACCCTTATTTGTCGGATTTTTATCTTGACATGAAGCGCTGGTCGTTCAACCTACAAGTATTCTTCTTGTCGAGCCGTTATCAACAGGTTTTGAAGATTTTGCAGGGCAACCGAACGGTCATTCAAGACCGAACGATTTACGAGGATGCTTTCATTTTTGCCCCAAACCTTGCCGACATGGGCCTGATGGAACGACGCGATTTTGAAAATTACATGACGTTGTTCCAGTCCATCGTGTCGCAGGTGAAAGCCCCTGATTTGCTCATTTATTTGAAAGCAAGTATTCCGACTTTGGTGGACCATATCCAGTTGCGCGGCCGCGACTACGAGGGCAGTATCAGCCTTGATTATCTCAAGCGTCTCAACGATCGTTACGACGGTTGGATCAATGGTTACCGCGAAGGAAGGCTCCTGATTATCAACGTAGATAACCTCGATTTTTCGAGCAATAAAGAACATGCCGCCAAAGTGCTGGAAATGGTGCAGGCGGAATTACATGGGTTGTTTTAAGGTCATTGGGTCATTGATCGTCATTGGGGTCATTTCGTCATTGGAGTCATTGATGAGCCCCAATTGATCCCAACGCCCAATGACGGCTAATGACGAAATGACCCAATGACGATTAATGACGATTCTCAATTATGACAAAAAAAGTTACCATAATATCAGGCGCATCGCGGGGCATAGGCCGTGCGGTTTCCCTTCGTTTAGCGCATGAAGGCCACTTCGTCGTGATACTGGCGCGCAATGCCGAGGAAATTGGCGAACTCGAACACGAGATTGACGAGGCGGGCGGCAAAGCCCTCTCTTTTGTTTGCGATATATCGGACGAACAACAAGTGAACGATGTGGTGGCAGAAGTGCTGCGCGATTTTCACCGAATTGATTGTGTGGTGAACAACGCTGGAATCGGCGTTTTTAAGCCCGCAGAAGAAATCTCGGTGGAGGACTGGGAACGCGTGATGAACGTGAACGTAAAAGGTTCGTTCTTGCTCACCCGAGCCGTATTGCCGCACATGAAAGCGGTTGGTGCGGGTCATATTGTGGGCATTGCCTCCGATGTTGCGAAGCGCACCTTTGCTGCAGGTAGTCTCTACACAGCCAGCAAATACGCCCAACATGCTTTTTTTGAAAGCCTGCGTCGAGAGGTTCGTTCGCTGGGAATCAAGGTGAGTGTGGTCTATCCCGGTTTGGTGGACACCTATTTCCATCAAGCCGAACAGGGTGAGCCGAAACAGGCCAAATTCCTCCATGCAGACGACATTGCATCGGCCGTTTCCTACATTCTCAACGCCCCACCGCATGTGCTCATAGACGAATTGATGATTCATCCAATGAGCCAGGAATGGTAGGGTTTAATGTGGTCAATTTTTTAATGTGGTCAATGTGTTGAATGTGCCCACATTGACCACATTAAAAAATTGACCACATTAAACACATTGACCACATTATTATGAAGCGCCTTCCCGTCACCACACTCTCCCATTTTGTCATTGGCTATATGATATTGGCCTTTGGGTGGTGGTCGTTTCATCTTTGGCGGCAGAATGATCGCTTGTTTGAGCGTGAAAAGCGGATCATTGAGTTGAGTTTGTCCCAGGCCCAAATGTCTGCGATGGAGGAATTCAAAATTGCCGAAAAAGCATGGCGAAGTGGTCGAAGGATGGTGATTGCTGAGGGGCTTTTTTTCACAGCCTGTCTTGTTTGGGGACTTTTGGTGATACGGCGAAGCGCCGGGCGCGAAGTTTCTTTGGCACGCCAACGCCGCAACTTTCTGCTCAGCATCACCCACGAACTCAAATCGCCCATCGCATCCTTGCGGCTTGTATTAGAGACGATTATCAAGCGCAACCTCAGTCCCGAACAGCGCAACCCGCTCCTCGCCAACGGTCTCAAAGATGCTGACCGACTTCAAGACCTCGTTGAAAGCCTGCTCCTTGCGGCCCGATTGGAAGACAATTGGAGGCCCCTCCACGAGCCGGTAAATTTTGGAGTTCTTGCGAAAGAAATGATAGATAGTCTTCGCCTTCGATTTCCGGAGGCTGTCTTTCGGCTTAAAATCCCCGCAGGTCTACCACCTGTACAAGCCGACAAAATGGGCCTCACCGCCATTGTGCGCAATTTGCTGGAAAATGCCCTGAAATATTCCCCTGAAGGAAGCCCAATAGAACTTTCAGCCGAACATATTGGTGGCAAAATCCGCTTCCAAGTGGCCGACCAGGGCCAGGGCATTCCCGATGCAGAAAAGAAATCAGTGTTCGAAAAATTCTATCGGATGGGCAATGAGGAAACACGACACAGTACCGGAACGGGACTGGGGCTTTATATTGTGAATCAAGTACTTAAAGCGCATGATGGTAGTATCAGCGTTGCTGACAACTTGCCCAGAGGGACGATTTTTATCGTTGAAATTTAGCGATAGTCTCACTTGAAGTGAAACCATCGTTCTTAAATAACTTTGGTATTTACTCAAGTCAAATTCAGGGGCGTAGCCCCGACACCGTTTATAGACTCGTTCCAACATTGAACCACAAAATGACTCTTGAATACGCCCGCAATTTCTTGATCGAACAACTCACGCCACGTTACGGCGAAGGAGAGGCCAAAGCCATTGCAAGCATCGTTTTTGAAGATGCTTTCGACCACGGCCGAGCCTTCGAGGAGGACCGTTTTGACAAAATACTCAAGCGGCTGGTGGCAGGCGAACCGGTGCAGTACGTGTTGGGGGAAGCTGATTTTTTTGGATTGAAATTTAAGGTGAGTCCTGCCGTATTGATTCCCCGGCAGGAGACGGAAGAACTGGTGGCTTGGGTGCTGGAGCATTTGAAAATTTTCCCTAAAAATGCCCCGCCCAGTTTGCTCGACATCGGTCTTGGGAGCGGCTGCATTGGCATTACCTTGAAAAAGAAAATGCCGGGCCTGCAATTGTTTGGCTTAGAAAAAAGCCCCGCTGCACTTGCAATTTCAGCAGAGAATGCGTCGCAGATATTGGGCACTCCCTCCACCCTCAATCCTCAACCCTCCACAGTATTTCTCCAAGGTGACATTTTAAACCGCTCCGATTGGGCCTTATTCCCCCAACTCAATCTAGTGGTAAGTAACCCGCCTTATGTCCCCCATTCGGAAAAAAATCTTGTGCCAGAACACGTTATGGCCCACGAACCCTCTCTGGCATTGTTTGTGGACGATCCCGACCCGCTGCTTTTTTACCGGGTTATTGCGGATTTTAGTTTGGAAAAACTGCGTTCTTGCGGGGTGCTTTTTTTTGAATGCAATGAGTTTAATGCTTCCGAAGTGGCGGTCATGATGCGGGAAAAAGGGTTTTCAAATGTTGAAACCCGGAAGGATTTGTCGGGCGCAGAACGTATGGCAAAAGGCGTTTTTGAACCTAGGTGAAATTGAAAATCAATACCGAATTTCTGGCAAGCACTCGAAAAAATCACTAAAACTATTATCCAAAAAAACTTGAAGATGCGGTATCTCCTCGGCCCAGAACTCTTTTGGCTACTGCTTTACTTCGCAGCCGACTCTGAATCAATATGGCACACGAACACCATTACAAACTGACCGCTCAATGGCATGGTAACAAGGGAACGGGCACCAGTGGTGTACGCGACTATGACAGAAGCCACACCGTGCGTATTGCCAACAAACCCGAAATGCATCTCACTACGGACAATCCAGCGGTAGGCGACAAGACAAAACTAAACCCTGAGGATTTATTGGTTACAGCCATCTCCTCTTGTCACATGCTTTCGTACTTGTAT
>Ga0247843_1002098_pt1 | contig 37702 bp, 45 predicted proteins | sample LaCruzMarch2017__FD_192420 | JGI IMG/M metagenome (GOLD analysis project Ga0247843, IMG submission 192420) | Freshwater microbial communities from meromictic Lake La Cruz, Castile-La Mancha, Spain - LaCruzMarch2017_8m | ecosystem: Environmental > Aquatic > Freshwater > Lake | place: Spain...
GCATGCAAGACGGTATTGTACTTAGATATCTAAGTACATGAGAGTTAGCGTTTCATCCACTAAAGGATCAGTCACACTTAAGTGATCGTACTATGCTTGTTCTCTACGAGAACTATAGACACAAATTTATATACTATATAAATTCTTATATACTATTCTTATTATATACTATTCTCTATTATCCTCTTATATACTATTCTCTATTATCTTTAACAAACATAAAAAGTAGTGTCGCTTCGCGAGGGCTACGCCCGATCCCATAATATTTGACCTTGGCTGTATGCAGAGCGTACATATGCTTTACTGTAGCGGTTATCTCTTTTGGACAGGTCGTTCATTTGCAAATACCATGTTTCATTCTAGGTAACCAGCATCTTTACCAACTATTTGCGTTTTATTGTTCCAGTAAAAATATGACAAGATGTAATGAATAATACCAAGACGTATTCATTTGCATCATTTAATTACGTTGATTCCGATGTACACATCGATACAGATACCATATTTTTTCGTGGTATTGACAAGGTGGTTCAACCTAAAGATGTACTACGGCCAGGTATTCCAATGTTTCTAGGTCCTTTAGAAATCGCTCAAGATTATGGGCATGTTTACAAAATACGGACAACTCGCAGACACAAGTTGCTTGATTTCCGAAAATTGAGAAAAATCTCATGAGACTTGTCCTAACTGCAAGGAAAAAAATAACATCTGAAACAATTTATAACAAGTTTATAGAATGTGTTGAACTCATTACGATTGCATTCGGGTTGTGTTCATACCAATTTCAAATACAACTTTTAGAAAAACATGTTGATCAAATAAAAAATCACATTGATAAAGATCAATTTGATTTTGTAAAACAACGTATTGATAATATGAAATCAACTGATCCAAGACACATGTTGAATCCTCTTGAGCCTGAAGGTGTTCGAATTGCCGAGACACAAATTGATCGTAAAGTCATGTACATTATCAAGGAATTATTTGGAGAATTGTACGATGGATATATTTCTCCAAAAATGTACAGTCCTTTCCATGTACAAAATGCAAGCCATGAAGAAATATTAATATTCGACCCGATCAAGTCGGGGTTGGTTGTAGATAATGCTGCAATGGCAAGTACAGAACCATTGTCAAATATTTTATCAAGTTATAATGTCATTGTGTTGGAAAATACGAATTTTCAACGTGTTATCCATAGGGGCGGAGGTCGTACGAAAGTAGATAGAAACGTCATGTTTGAAGATGTAAAAATGGTTAAAGATGCAATCAAATTGTCGCGTTTATTTTGCAGTAAAATACAAATTAAAATAATTCCATCAATACTGTATAATGGCAGACACCCTAACCTCGAGTTGAGAAATGGTGAAATTGGATGTACATAGGCGTATTTCCTAGGGTCGGTAGAATATAAATGTAAAGTATATTTAGATTTTATAATTACAAGACATAATTTGTTCTAATCAGTTATTTTTATTGTATAGTTCAATTAAACTAATAATCAAATTGTATTACAATTATATATTGGACCCAACTTCTTTATAGATATTATACAAGTAACGCTTGTATCTTTCAATCGTAAATATTGCCATTTTATCACTTATTTTATCTTCTTCTGGTGGATCACATGCACAATCATCTACGTGAATTGGTGGGTAATGTTCTATTTGTTTATTTCCATCATTACTGTGAAATGTCGTACCATTTGCTCGAAATGATTTGAATTTATTTGCACGCTTTAGTAATTCAACTATTTTTAGTATATTTTTTGTATCATTTTTACAAGTATAATAATCGCCATATTTATTATGTAAATTGCATGGGCATAACGTTATTTGAAATGTATTTAATTCACGTAATTTACTTCTTAACTTTTCACGATACCATAGGTCCGAAGCATCTTCGAGATACACAAGTAATTTTTCAAATTCAACTAGTTTGACATCCATTCTGATATTCTATTACATGATTTTATCTTGTCTTTATATAAGAACGAACAAGAATATAATTATCAAGGGTCGGTAGAAAAGCATATTCAGTAATAGTTTGTATTAGAAACACATTATTGTGTTATTTTTGGAGTGATGAATTTTTTAATGTAGTTTTAAATAATTAATATAGTTGCTCAGATTTTCTCAAATGATCAAATGATCAAATTCAAGAAAATCTTTCTTAAAAAAGAAAGACGCTTCGACCTGGTATCGATCCAGGACCTAGTGGTTAACAGCCACTTGTGCAAAACCTCCACACCATCGAAGCTAGAAGAGCGTGACATGCTCTCATACTTGTACGATGTAATTATCGAGCCATTTAAACGCACATTATCTTTGAAAAACAGTAGATACAAAAAATGCTGCAATGATCAGACAGAATGCTATTATTTCATGAATCGGCTCTATTCTGTGTTTCAATACAAAATAGTTTAGTAGCCACAGATTTACAAAGTAGAAACAAACTGTTATAATGAGAATGTTATGTGGCGACTGCTTTAATATAGTGTTGGCATAATGATTTCCGTGGAGGCTGAAAATATACTCGATAATGACAAGAGGAATTGCTATTATAAATGCATTCATAAAAGTCCAATTGTTACCGAGTTTTAAATGGTAGTATGAAGCAATTGTGTAACAAAGTGTTCCAGTGAGAGCTATAATGGTAAAATTGCGCAGGTTCATTTATTTATATACATTCAATATATAAAGGAATCATATCCATCATGACTATAATCATATACCATGGACAATAAATTCCTCGATAATAATAATTTTGATTTTAAAAATAGCATGGTTATAAAACCTCCTTCTGAAGAGCCGGGTAATGAAAGGCGACAGACGCGAGTCGTTGTGGATAGCCGAGATAGGGATCGCGCCCTTTATCCGTTGCCCAGCTACTACATTGTGGAGCTCGAGACTGACATTATAGAAGTGACTTCTGGTGAAGTGCTCATCAAGGACATTACTCTGTCATCCTATCTTGTCAACAAGTATAACAACACATTTCAACTTGATAATACCGACATTTCCATTCCATTTGGAGATTATACTGCCAACGCATTAGCGCTCGTGCTAGCTGACGTTTTACCAGGCATTGTAGTTGTGTATGATGGCCCCACTGACAGACTGACGTTTACTAGAGACGACCTTGAACCATTTTCTCTATCGTTTGGCAATGGAGATTTAGCACTCATCCTGGGATTTATTCCCGGATCAAGGAATGACTCTACTGACATTGGACAATTGGTCGCACCCTTTCGTCTAAACTTGGCCGTGAATCACTATGCCGTGCTCCGTATCGATCAATTCACGATTAATCACTCTTCAAACAGTGTCTTGCATAAGTCGACTGCCCTTATCGGGCGACTGGATACTCAAGTCGTTAGAAGTATCGTCCCTATTAGAAAAGTGTTTAATCCGCCGATTGCACGATTGGTCAAGCTGGTCATTTCATTTAGCGACTATTATGGCAACCCCTATGATTTCCAAAACAAGGACCACCGACTCGAAATCATGTTGGAGAGCAAGAAGCACGCAAGCTGGTATAACATCTAGTCTCTATAAAACACTTTTCGAAACTTGTGAATACCATTATCATTACGATCGGCCAAGTCTTTGATCTTTTTGCGAACCTCGCGAAACTTCAGTTTGGATTTCTCCACACACAAAATGACAAAAAGCAGCGAAAATATGCCACATTCAGTGCCCTTGAATTGGTGACGGTCGCAATTGTACTTGACTTGGAACTGTTTTTTGTGATTAGGGGCCAATTCTTTTTCTTGTGCAATTACAGTCTTGATAAATGTACCCACGGTTTTGGGTGGCTTTTCACCCGCCGAGTCGTAATAGCAGATTCCATATTTAGGAGAGGCGGGGTCCCAGCAACAGTACAGACCCACCCAATGAGATCCCGGTTGGTCGTGACGGTCTAGATTTATGATCATGCCGAAACTTGTCTTGGACTGGTCAACGAGAGAGGCCAAGTTGAAATTGCACATGTCTTGAACGATGCAACTGTTGCCTTCCTTTTGTTTCACCACAAAATCAACGGGAAAAACACCCAGGAATGAAAAATGGGAATGCTTTTCTTGATATTGTGACAAGACTTTTAAAATATCAAATGTATTGAGCCACTCGCGATCGTTCTTTATCCAAGAACTGGGTTTGCGCGGCTTGTAGTTCTTTTGTAATGCCGTGTACAATTCACTACTCGATTTGATCACATCTTGTTCGAGCCAACAATGATCGGCATGACCTGCTAGTCCGCACTTTTCTTTGAATCGCACTTGTATTTCCGACAATAGTGTGTCGCGGCTTTTGAAAGCATGTAAGGGAATAAGACCATGTTTATACGTGCCACTTACTCTTTGCTCTTTACCATCTTGGCATTCTTTGTTGTATAAAGACGCCACCGTCTGAAGTTCTGCAAGCGTTAGGCAGGACTTTCCAAGTCCTTGACGTACTGGGCTGCACTGCATAATATCTATATATAAAAAGCTCTGGTATAAAAAATTGAAGAGGTCTCAAATATAAAAAGATAGAGAACAAATAGTAACAATGAAAGAAGGCAAAGGGTCGAGTAACAAGGCCAAGACATGGACTACAGTTCAGGATTTCATCAAGGACCACACTGTGGAAAAAGGTCTCGAGTACACCCACACGAGTTTGAACGCGCCTCCTTCTTCATTCTACGTTCCATCGGACCACCTTGACTTGTACTACACGCTGTACGAAAAGGCGATTGCTGCTGGAAACGACTTGTACATCACCGAGAAGAACCGTCACATCGGACCGGTCCTCGTTGACTTGGACCTCAGGTTTGTCATCGGATCCGGCTCGGCACGGCAGTACACGGACTCAACACTCGACCAGATCGTGGCCGTTTACATTGGCATTGTTCAAAAGTACCTTGATGTAGGGGCGTCTTCTTGGGCGTGCGTGATGGAAAAGAGCCAGCCGGTCGAGTGCAAGGGCATCGTCAAGGACGGGATTCACATTGTTTTTCCACAGGTCGTGACCAGGGCGTCGGTCAAGCACGTCATCCGGAACGAAGTGATGCCCCTCCTGGAGCCCCTCATGAAATCGATCGGATCTACCAACAAGATTGACGACATTGTGGACGAGTCCATTATTGAGCGCAACAACTGGTTCATGTTTGGCTCCAAGAAAAAGGGAGGTGAGCCGTATGTGGTGACGCGGGTCTATGAGTTCGGACCTACAGGACCGGCGGAGCTCACGGATAGGACTGTTGTCTTTGACGAGACGCCATCCCTGGTCCAACTCTTGTCCATTCGCAACAAGAACAGCGAGACCCACGTCCGTGCCGACATGAAGGCGGCAATCGCCGAGTTTGAGAATGCCGAGGAAGAGGTTAGACGCAACAAGGCGATTGTCAAAAAGATCGTGGGCTCGGAGACGAACAACAAAGAGTGCTACTATGAGAACCTCACACAGATCGAGGCGCTCGTCGACCTGTTGGATCTCGAGAGGGGAAAGGTTTACGAGTCATGGATCAGGTTGGGATGGTGTTTGCGCAACATTGACAACAGGCTCCTTGGCAAGTGGGACGAGTTCTCCGCCAAGTCAGACCCCAGGAAGTACAAGGCGGGCGAGTGCGAGAAGATGTGGGACAAGATGAAAGAGTGCGGTCTCGGTGTCGGCTCCCTGCACATGTGGGCTCGAGCTGACAACCCGGATGCTTACAAGGAGCTGCTCAAGTCGGACCTAAAGAACTTGATGTACATGAGCATGTCTGGGACACACTATGACATTGCCAAGGTGGTGTATGGCATGTTCCAGCACGAGTTCGTGTGCAGCTCCTTTAGGAACCGCCTCTGGTATCATTTCAAGAACCACAGGTGGAACCTCACGGACAGCGGCGTCTCCCTCAGGAACCGGTTGTCGGAGGATGTGTGGCGCTTGTACAAGGCGGAGATCAACGAGTTGAACATTAAATCCATGGCGGCCTCTAGAGTGAACCAAGACGTGACCAATTACGAGGACTTGCAAAAAAAGTTTGGGGATATTGCTTCTAAACTCCGCAACACTAGCTTCAAGGAGAACATCATGAAGGAGTGCTCCGAGCTGTTCTACATTGACAAGTTCGAGGACAAGCTGGACGCCAACACATCCCTCATCGGTTTGAACAACGGGGTCTACGACTTGGAGATGCACACGTTCAGGGACGGGAGGCCGGATGATTTCATATCGTTCAACACCAACAACAACTACATCCCCTATGATCCACACCACCCAATCATGATCTCTATCAACGAGTATTTAGAGCAGGTGTTGACCAGCGAGATGGTGCGCGAGTACGTGCTCAAGTTATACGGTACCTTTATCGCCGGACAAGTCAAGGAGCAAAAGTTCTACATCTGGACCGGATCGGGATCGAATTCCAAGAGTTTGCTAGTCGAGTTCTTTGAAAAGACGCTCGGCGACTACTGCTGCAAGTTCCCGATCACCCTTCTCACTCAGAAGCGGTGCGCATCGAACGCGGCCAACTCGGAGCTGGCTAGGGCCAAGGGGAAACGGTTCGCCTGCTTACAAGAGCCTTCCGAGGACGAGAAGATCAACATTGGTCTCATGAAGGAGCTGTCCGGTGGTGACAAGATCATGGCGCGCGCTCTCTATAAGGAGCCGTTCGAGTTTGTGCCGCAGTTCAAGATGTTGCTCCTGTGTAATCAGCTGCCCCATGTTCCGTCCGATGATGGAGGCACGTGGCGTCGTATTCGGGTGGTCTCGTTCACGTCCAAGTTTGTGGACAATCCGAATGACGAGAATGAGAACGAGTTTCAGATCGACTACAACCTGTCTGAGCGCATGGAGGAGTGGCGCGAGCACCTGATGGCACTGCTGATTCACTACTATAAAAAGTATCAGCTCGAGGGCATCACGGAACCGGCCGAGGTCATGAAGTGTACGACAGACTACAAGTCGCAGAACGACCACATGTCGAACTACATGAGCAACCTGTTTGAGAAGAAAGACAGTGGCTTCTTGTCCCTGGACGAGGCGCACGTGGAGCTCAGGAACTGGATCAAGAATGACAATATTCCGATCAAGCTTCTGGCCAAGGGCGACTTGGACCGGTACCTGACTGGCAAGATGGGTTGCGCGAGCGTGATTCACAACCAAGTGAGGGGCTTTAAAGGATGGAAACTCAAGAACTTGGTACCGGAAGAGGAAAAGCAAGAGGAAGGTGACGAGGACGAGGACTGATTATATTCATCATCATCATTATTATTATTGTCTACTTGTCTAGTTGTTACTTGGCATTTACTGTCTGACTATTGTCTTTTTGGTAATGTTTTTGCTCTTGGTCCTCTTTCTATATATAAAAGGAAAATCAACTAGAAAAAATGATTTAAAGTTGTAATATCAACCACTATTACAAGATGAACTATTCTCACGAGATATGCAAGAGCCTGACTGTTATTTCCCAAATGTTGGGACACCGAGGTATAGACGCTAACAACTTGAACCACTTGTCCGTCAAGGAGATTCAGGCCATTGTGGACTCTCGGTCCATCTTTTCGGTGGCGACTGACGATGACAAGATTGTAATCGTGTACGACTTGTCTCAAAAGTTCAAGTGGGCCGACACCAAGAAACACGTGGATTCGCTCCCGTTGGACAAGATCGATCTCGTCATCTTTGTTGTCAAGGACGCGAGCGACGTGAACAAGATCAAGGAATTGGATGCGCCACACCAGATCTTTGACATGAAGGAACTCCAGTTTAACAAGTCGACACATTGTTTGGTCCCAAAACATGAGCTCATCAAGGACGCTGTGGAAATCAACAAGATCGTGTCGGATTACCAGCTCAGGGGCATCGCTCAACTCCCCCTCATCCTCAAGACAGACCCCATGGCCAAGTACCTGTACGCCAAGCCAGGCAATGTGGTCAAAGTGACTAGGATCTCCCCTACTTGCGGAGAGAACATTGTGTATCGGGCCGTGGTTTAATTTGTTATAATTTTGCTCTATAATTTTTCTCATGAAATGATAAAATGGACCATGATGTCGCTACCACAAATTTTGATAGACTCGTCTCTTCATTTGAACATTATACTCGATTCACTAACTTTCCAAACATCCTGTGCAATTCAATCACATCTAGTGTGGCTGCACCGACTGGAAATGCAAGCGTGAATACACTTTTGACGAATTTGGCCAAGATATATACGACGTATACTGCATTACAAGACGTGGTTGCGCCAATTTGTTCTTCATTGAAAACATTTTTACCCGATACCAATTCTCAGATAGCGTGGTTGTTCTACAATGACAATACGACTGCCACATCTTACATTTCCAGCTACAATTCAAAACCGTTTTGTAACCAAGTGGCAGCTATATATGCTACACAAATGCCCCCTATCGAGAAACCGGCCGCCACGGGAAATGATGCTTATCCGGTGGTTTACAGGTCCAATATGAGAACCGTCTTTGACAATGTCTTTCTCATCGTCTATGGGCAGCTCAAGGACGGATACTGTAATGCGGTGAGCGGTTCTTCGTGTACCCCGATTCTCAATACAGTCTCAACTACGGCTTTAAAAACACTAGTAAATACAGTCATAAATAGCATAGATAACGAGGTGTATACGCTACTGAACAAGCCGGGCTCGAACTATTCAATCGAGTTCTTCTTGAATCAGGTTCTCAAGTACTTGACAGTCACATATCCGTTGGCAAATGGTTCGTCGAGTCTAACGACTATTCATTACAACTTGGTCTTCACATGCTACATGCCATATTTCTGCTTCTTGTATGTTGCTGCATTCTTGCCCACGCCCAGGACGGTCTCTACTAACAAGGCGCCGCGTAGTGGTGCGACCAGGGGTATCGCCATTCTCACAATGTACAAGTTCATCATGTATACGATCTATGGGACCTACAAGATGATTGCCAGCTATAACCCGGCGTCCCCGGATGCGTTGTTGCTCCGACAAGCCATCGATATCAATGTCATATCATTGTTTAATGCAGAATATTCCAAGTTTTCACAAGAACTAGGATTAAGCACATCCAGTGTCCAAAACACTATTTCAAAGATTGGAACCTTGGAAGAGTCCAATCAACAAATTGTAATGGCGCGATCTAATGCATTAAACATTTCCAACAACGAAGTCATGGTCACTCGAGCTTTAAACTCGGCCAAAAAGGTCAAGTGGGTGTGGATATCTGTTTTGATCACCTACATTATTGCATTCGCCGCTATATTTGTCTTGTACAAGTTTAAAATACTCAAGCCCGAGAATGGCATGTACAATTTAATGATGCACATCTTCTTGGGTATATCGGCGACCATTTTTATAGTATTGTGCATCCTAGGACTGGTTGCTGTGTTCTAACAGTCGTTCCTGTTGAGCCTTGTCATTTCCTTGTTCCCTCCTTTCAATATACTCGTCATACCTGTTTACGACCCGAGCCTCTTGATCACTCTTTTTCGTCCAATAATCTAGGATGCACTCGTCAATCGTCGGAATGTTCATGTCCTTGAGCACGTGAACAACAGATGTGGGCATGTTGTTTTTAAATATTTTTGTAATCGAGCGAAACCAAATTGTTAATTCCACGGGATCCTTGGACCTTGGCGGATTCTTTCGAATAAAGTTGACGACGTGGTATTGATCCATTATATTTGGTTTGACTGTGTGCAATTTCTTATATATTGATGCAAAAAGTGAAAACTCGATAATTTACTAGCCATGTGCAATCATGTCTGTTTACGAGATCAACGTCGCCGAGCCCTATTTTTCAATGCTGGGCGACCAAAAGGTGGTCGAGGGGAGGCTGTACAAGGGCAAGTTTGCCAAGATGAATGTGGGGGATGTTTTGCATGTACAGAACTCTGCAATGGTCAAAGTCCTTTCAATCACCAAGGTAGAGCGGTTTGTTTCGTTCGAGCAAATGCTCATGGATGCTCACAACCTCTCCATCACCCTCCCGGGTACCGCCACTGTGGACCAAGGCGTCGACATCTACCGGCAGTTTTATTCGGCAGAAGACGAGGCACTTTGGGGCGTCGTGGCTCTCACCGTGACTTTTATGAATTGAATGGCTTGTATATAAAAGGATACGGATTATATGTACACGTGTGATCATACAATGGGTTCTTCATGCTCTTGTCCTTCTTGTCCTTTATCTCCTTCTTGTCCTTCCTCTACTTATTTTCCTTTCGACGTGTACCTCGGTGACAAGTGCGACGAGATTATACCATTGTTGAATGCTCATGGCTTATCCTATTGCAATCAGCAAAAGCAGTCAAAAGTGCTCTTGTTCGTCTTTGATCGATATACAAGAGGAAATGCGTCTTGTGCAGAAGCCGCCTATTACATTGGCAAGGGCCGCTCTGTGATTCTTGTCATGCAGCCGTATCCCGAGACTTTGGAAAACATGAACGAGAGCGCGGATACCAACAGGGGTCGCTCTTACCTCTACGAGATTGCCAAGAAGAACAATGTTCCCATGTACGACTATGTCTCGGACGAGATAGTAAAGCGCATAGCTAAATTATCAGTGCTTTGATTATATACGACAATGGGACTCCATGACTTGTTAAATACAAATGTTGGTTCAATTATCATTTCTATATTGCTAGGTCTAGGACTTGCTGCCTTGTTCCGAAAAGCGTGTGCTGACAACAAGTGTGTCATGATCAAAGGACCCGAACAACAAGAGACTAGGGACTATTTTTACAGGATTAACGATGCTTGCTTCAAATACGAGCCAATACATGCGGAATGTAAAAAGGACTAGTTTACTGCGTTCTTAAACCGAAAATAACCATCAAACCCACAGTAAATGACCAAGTCGACTCCCGTGAATCAGCTATTGACATCCGACGAGAATCAAAATGAGAATGACAACGAAGAAACTGATATCCAAAACGAGCTCCAGTCGATCAACGCCGAGACGTATGTCATGGCACCTCCTACTCAGCCTCGCGACACTGCCATTCCGACGTATACGCCCTTGACTGACATGTATGGAGTCGCTGCATCGCCCCCGAACTCTCTCTCTCCAATCCTTGCAGTTCTAAACAGTGTCGAACTCAAGCTTGCGGCAATCTGTGCTGCGGTATTCATCACCGTTTATCAGATTCCACTAGAAAAAATAATTTATTCCTACATCTCTCTGGACAAGCTTCCCTTTTCAGAGGTGATTATCAAGGCAATTATCGCTGGGCTCTTGTTCTTTGTGCTTGCACGTGTTGTTCTAATAGCCTAAAGGCTTTGACCAAGTCATTTACATGAACTCGAGATCGCTCTCGTTGAGGTCCTCGTCCTCACCACCCCACATGAAAGAAGCGGGAGTCTTGGCCTTGGACTTCTTAGCCTTGGTAGCCTTGGGCTTCTTGGCCTTGGTCGCCTTGGGCTTCTTGACTGCCTTGGCTGCCTTGGACGCCTTTGCCTTGAGTGCAGCCGCCGCCTTCTTCTCCTTGGCAACCATCTTGTCAATCTTGACAGTCAGCTTGGTAGACTTGGTCGAGAGAGCAGCCTGGAGCTTGTCACCAACAACCTTGACCTTTTCCACCTTTTTAGGGGTCGACTTGGTGTTCTTGGAATCGATTGCCTTTTTGAACGAAAGAATCTTGTTGGAAAAGCTCTTGCCGAGGGCGGACTCGGCGGCAGAGGCGAGACGAGCAAAGTCGCCAACCTTGCTTTGAACAAGGTTCTTCTTCATGGCAGAGATCTTGGTCTTGAGCTCCTTGAGATCGGCGATAGAAACAGTTGACTTGGGCATTTCCTTTATATTATAACAAAATATTAAAAATTATTTTGATGAGAATCTTGTTTGAAAAACGAAAACAAGATTTTTATATTTGGATTTATATTTTGAATTTGGATTTGAATTTGTTGGTCGACGAAAAGATTTTAATCGTCTTCCTGTTCATCTTCATCTTCATCTTCCTCGTCACTCGCACATTCCGAATCCAAGAGTGCATCGTATGCGTCAACGTCATCAAACTTGTCGAAACGAACAAGAGGTACGACACTCATGCCTGCCAATTCCTGTGACATTAATTTGAATGCAAAAGGAATCTCTATCTTTTTATCACCCAGGTCCCCAATGTGTTTGACATGATTCGAAACAGGTCCGATGAAACCATCCTTGTCGACATCCGCCGTATACTTGTCTGAACGTTCCATCATTGATTCCTTTGTAAAAGAAGAGATGCCGTGCGAGAGCAAAACATTTGTTTCCATTTCGCCGATACGTAGACCTCCTCCATTTCCTCGTCCCTTTGTAGGTTGTTGCGTCATACCCACCATTTGCCCATTGTCCCTGTAGTTGATCTTGTCGGCAACCATGTGCTTCAACCTAAAATAATAGGTGGGTCCGATGAATATTTCACACTTCATTTGCTCCCCCGTAATCCCATTGTACATGATCTCGTCCCCCCTTCCGTTCAGTCCCATTCCTGCTAGGATTGACGAGAATGAATCCACATCCTGATTCTCAAAAGTGGTTCCGTTGGCATAGAAGCCAGCCGACACTCCCGCCTTGGCCATGATGCACTCGAGCAAGTGCGCAATCGTCATACGAGACGGAAATGCATGCGGATTCACAATAATGTCAGGAACGAGCCCGTCCTTGGTAAAAGGAAGCATGGACGCCGGCATCATGGATCCGATGACTCCCTTTTGTCCGTGACGAGACGCCATCTTGTCCCCTAGTTCTGGCTCTCTCACTTCTCGGATGCGGATCTTGGCCCCTCGAATACTAGTCCCATCTAAATCAAACAAGGCAATCTTGTCAATGTGCCCTCGTATCGTCTTGTCCGCAATGTCGCTCACGCTCTTGTACGTGGTCCTCGATTTAGTTTGAATGAAAATATCATTGGCGACATCCCCGATGGCAACCGTTTCCGTCGTTTTAAGGATCTTTCCCAAAATACAGTCACCATCCTCGACGTATTCATTCAGCTTTGGCAATCCTTGATCATCAATCTTTGTATAGTTTGCGAATCTTGATATTTTTACATCCTTGTTTTCAAGGACGGCATTGTTAGGGTTGCCGAACAGGATTTCAGTGACGCCGTCGTTGGAAATAGACTCGGATGCTACATGTGATGCATAATAAGTCAGATTGAACATTCCTCTTGCCGCAGAATCCGCATTGATAATGATCGAGTCCTCCTGATTATAGCCGGTATATGTCGCAATAGCCACAATGAGATTCTCGCCATTGGGCAGCTTGTTCACATTGAGATAATCCATATACCTCGTCGAAACGAGTGCTCGCTGTGGATAGTGTAAAATCAGACTCATCGTATCAAGCCGATTGTTATAATTCGTGGCATAAACACCAATGGCCTGTTTCCCATGTGCACCCGAAAAGATATTCCTAGGAGCACAATTGTGGTTGGCCAAAGGAATGGTACTGCTATAAACGCTGAATATGGTAGACGGATGGATCTCACAATGCGTATGACGATCATTCGTAACGTCTACACTCATCGCAATCATGCTCGTATTTGACTCTTCAACATCTACATAATCAATGAGACTGGTTGATTGCTCGAGGGTCTTGATGACTTGATCCAGTGTGTCGACACTTTTTGTAAAAGGCGACTTGAAATCCATCATCATCTTTTGTTGAAATTTAAACACGTCGGCGTATACATTCGTCTTGTTCTTGTTGGTAAATTTAGGCGAAGAACACAATAGCAAGGGTCGCGTACACCTCCCGGAATCCGTCAATATGTTGATCTGATTTTCTAAAACATTCCAAGAAACAGAAATCATTGGATTAATGTGATTCGTCTGTCTGAGCAACCTAATGTACTTGGTCACTCTGACCGGATCCATCACGACACCGATCCAATTGTTGTTGATATGCAGCCGAACTCCTTGTTTTTCTAATTCAAAAGTCACATCTGGTAACATGATGACATCCAGTTTAGCCGCCTTGAGAGCATCCAAGATGACTTGCGGATCGATACCGAAAGTGACGTGACATAGGATTGCCATGTTTTTCAAGAGGCCGATGCTGGCGCCATCAGGGCTTTCGCATGGACACATGTAACCCCATTGGCTAGTTCCCAATTGATGAGGCGCTCTAATCTTTAGCGCAGTCTCGCTCATCGGCGTACACACACGCCTCATGTGAGATATGAATCCGACGTACGAGAGCCTGTTTAAATCTTGCACGATACCTTGAAGCGTCGAATCGAATGCCATGCCCCAGTTTCCTTTAAGGGACTTGATCAGACCCACTTGTAGCTTTTCAGACTTACTAAACACTTCGTTGGCATTAAACTCGGTAATCATCTCTGACAGTTCGTCGAGGGTGTTGTGGTTAAACCCTACAACGTACATGTTGTCGACCTTTTTCCTAGTCTCTACACGAAAGTCATTGTAAAAGTCCTTGAAAATGTCACCGATGAGAAATCCCGAAATACCGACACGCTTTTGCATATAGTTGTCTCGGTCAGACTCTGGACGGTAACCTAGACACACCTCGGCAGTCTGTCGCGCCAAGAGCCCAAGAACACGAGCCTTGTCCGCCATAGTATCCGGTACATTTGGAAAGAAATCCTCGAAAATGATATACATGACATTGTCTACGTTTTTGAAACTCGTGCCAGTGCTCAAATAGTTCAGGGCTTCTGACTGAGACATGATGTGCGCCTTGGCCGCTTCGAGAACCGACAATCTCAAGAGCTCGACTAATCGCTCATCGCTTTCATCGGGTCCGCAAATATGCTTGATAATGTCGTGATCGCTCTCTATACCTAGCGCCCTAAACATGACGAAAAGGGGTACATGTAGGTCTATATGCGGGACCTTGATGACGATTGCGCCCGATTTCTTGATATAAATCCAAAACGTCTTTGGAAACACGGAATTCTTTTCAGAAGTGCACCTTATGAAGGCTTGGTGTGTGTACTTTTTATCATCCTCTGGCAAAGCGCTGATATACAAACGGTTGGTGACGTTGCGCTCTTGTGCGACAATGACTTTTTCTTTTCCGTCAATGATGAAATAGCCACCTTGGTCGTATTGACACTCGCCAGCGGCTTTCAAGATGCTCGTCGGTTGATTATTCAACATACAAAGGTCGGAATGCAACATGATTGGAATCTTGGACAGCAAAATATCTTTGAGCTCCTTGGTACGCTTTCCCGATACAGACCCACTCTTGTTATACTCGATGTACTCGACAAGTACGTTTGCTCTAAGTTCACACACATACGACATGTTCTTCATACGGCATTCGTTGGGATATAGTAGTCGCGTTCCATGGGCGACACTTTTATCAGCGATTTTGCATTTTGTAAAATAGAGTTCCTCGGTCTCGGTTCCACCAATATACAAGTTGATCTCATGTTTTAGTATTCCATCATCCGTCTTGATCACCTTGAGCGGGTTCATGCTCTGAATAACCTTTTTAATAGTCGTACTCGTAAACTCGTTGTAAGATTCAAGATGATGATTGGTTACAAAATAACGATTTGTTTTGAAATATTCGTCCAATAGGTCCATGATTGTTGTGGTTTATAGTAAATACGAGTTAAAAAAACCCGCAACATACACACACATACACACCATTCCATCTAATAGTTGGTGAGCAATGGTGCAAACTGTCCCATAGTACTTGGAAACGCCATAGTGTCCACAAATGATACATTGGTAGACAGCGGTTGAGCCATACTCGTCATCATACTCGACGACATTCCTGTAGGTTGGTCTAGCGAAGCCATGGCAATGGCCGATGGAGGATTTCCTCCTTTTTTACCGCTGCATCCGCAATCTCCACCCGACAAGAGGAAATTGATCCTCTCGAATGAAGCGGCATCCAATGTTCCATTCACACTATCGCTTGCATAGGAACCGCCAGTCATTTTCTTGGCAGTTGATTTCCTACAGGCTGCAAACAGCTTTTTAAATTTATGATCACACATGTCTTCTTGGTATCTTGATTATTTTAAAGATAATTAGTTGCAGTGATGCCTCACAACTCACAACATGAAATAGTGTCTCATCATGAACAATGAAACTACTTTGGATTCAAACTCGTCCAAACTGGTATCCTTGATGTTTAAAAGTGCATAACACTTTTGTTCAAATATTTCAAATCGTTTCCGCTGACCTATTGTGAGCACCTCGTTATAAAAGTTATTACATCTTGATGTGTTCACGTGCTGATCGATTATAACATGAGAGAAATCCTTCATTGGATATTTACAATGCATGTGGATATTGTAAACCCATTAATAAACGTCCAATGCGTCGTATTCATTCCTTGCAATAGGGTACTGGTAATTCAAGTCGTATTTTAATATCAATGCATTTATATACTTCCACAATACCTGTTGAAAGTCATGAACGATGTGTTCTTCAATATCCAATTCAACAATCCTATTTAGTATTTCACGTCTCGTCATCGTCAAGTCTGAAAATAGGGCATTGACTGTAGCCGTGTCGGAACTCGTAAAGCAATCAATATATGTCTTGATGAATTTCTTAATGCTTTTATCAATATGATAAAATTCAAATGGATTGTACATTGTTGAACTTTTCAGAATAGAAGTGGCACTAGTGAGTTGCAAATCTGCCTCGATAAATCGATCAACAGCCAATACATTCGATGTAGCCAATGCATCCGATGCTTTTCCAGAACCTTTTCCTTTACTCTCGAAATACAAGTATAGGAGTGCGGCGACTGCTGCAAGCATAATGGCGATTTTCCCAAATATTGTATATAATGTAGCAAAAATAAATACGAATATGAATAGTTCATGAACAATCATCCTTCTCTTCTTAGTCACTGATATTCATAAAGAACAAAAACCCGGCAACAATGACCAACATGATGCCACTATATATCTTTCTGTCTCCTGTATACAAGATGGTATCGAGCTTGTCGAATTGTTTCTCTACCAATATTTCGTTAAACATGATTTTAAGAGTCGAAGCAAATAAAAAGACAATGTCAATGATGCTCTTGTTGTAAAATAAAGACCCTTGCCATAGTTGCTCACTCTTTTGATCGACAACTCGGTTGATGAGATTTATCCTATCTTGTTCTTTAGACATGATTTGTTCATACACGTCTGCTTTCGATAAATCATCCTCTTTTAAACTGCTCACGAGCTGCCGATAATCACTATATGCCGTTTCAATGGAAGCCATTTTAATAATCAGTCTTGTTTTTTAGTTGTTGAAATCAACATGACCCAACATGTGGCGCCTGCAACAAATCTTGGTCAATCCAAGCTTGTCGAGAATCTGTCCACGCACGTGCTTGTCAAAGCTGGTGTGATCGGGGACAATCTTGGTCTTACTCTTACTCTTTCCCTTGCCATCATCATCTTCTTCTTCTTTATCCGATAAAAGCATCAATGATATTTCCTGTTCATACATGGCCCACTTGTTAGCGAGCACCTTGTTGCACGTAAAGCACCTGACTGGAATAATCATCCTTTGTTAATACACCTTGTCAACCTTTTATATAGAGACGACTTGATTTTTTTATGATTTACATGTGATTTTACAGCTTTTACTGGTTTTACTTTTGCGTTTGCCTTGTGGTTATATAAATATAAAGTTTATCAAATACACCGACATGGCATACATATTGGATCTTTTTCGAAACCAGATGGTTGCTGTGGACAAGAGGTTGACTGATCTAGAAAGTAATCAAGGTAATCGTGGCGAGGATACCGTTACATTTGCTAGGATTGAAGAACAATTTACTGGCATCACCGACAAGTTGTCTGACAAGGTTGCACAAATCAGCGACAAGTTGGCACAAATTAGCGACAAGTTGGCAGCTAATGCAACCAGTATATTTGACTCTAGAAAGTTGACGGAAAATGTCTTGCTCCTCAAGTTGGATGCTCTTGTCAAGAGGTTGGTTGCCGAAGGAATTCATGCATCAAATGTCAAGATTGATGAACTGAAAGAGTCTGAAGCGCTGAATATTCAAAATCTTAAAAATGAAATTGTCAAGTTGGAAAACAAGATTATTGCACTTACAGTGACAAGTGTTCCTGTTGCTAATCCACCTATTGTTGTAGCTACTTGTCCATATCCACCCATTATTATTGATACCTTTTCAGATCCACCCATTGTTGCAGCTACTTGTTCAGATCCACCTATTGTTGTGAATCCACCTATTATTACGGATTTAACACCTATTACAGATACAATTCATGCCAATGCACATTTGGACACGTCGATTAACGAATTTGATTTTGAAATTGAAATTGGCCAAAAGTCGACCAAGGACAAGAAGAATCGTCACAAGAAGAATCCTGCCTAGGCTGTCGACTCTTGCAAGTACTTGTAGATGCGCATATGTGTCCTGAGGAACTCGGTCTCGGTATTGATAATGCATCCATTCTGACTCACGATTGAATACACATTTTCCAAGATGGCCTCGGCTTTTTTATAATTCTTCTTTGTAATCAAGTATTGAGCCTCTAGGTGCATGACATCAGGGTGATTCTTAAACTTGATATTATCTAGCGCATTCTCAATCATGGCATCTTCTGCTGCCGTATACGTTCCCTTTTGAATAATAGATGCAAGCTTGTTAAAATCTGGATTGAAAATGAGCCTGCTATTCGGGTCGACTGAACTGAGGTACGCGCCATACTTGGTTCCATCAAGAAACACATTGGGCGTCGTCATGTATGCGGAAATGTTGTTCGTCTCAAACATGTACGAGAGTTGAATATTTGTTGTATACTTGATTTGAGTAAAAGCAGCAGACAGCTTTTGCATGGCGGCCTTGCTTCCCATGTACGAATCGCAGCAGGGTAGCAGCCGGTAAAAGTCAGTCGTCTTGCGAAAGAGATTTCCCTTTTCCTCGATAGGAAGTAGAGATGGAAGCCCAAGAAAGAGAATGTCGCACGAAGGCGTCCCTTGAAGTTGAACACAAATGTCAAATAAACGAGTGACCACATCGTCTCCATAGAGCGCATCATCTTCGATAACGAGGTAAAAATCAGATGTGGTTGAAGAAGTGGCCGCTTTCGAAATAGCAGTCTTGTGTTTTAAAGCATTGCTGATCTGATTCACGTGCATATTCTTGATCAAATTGTCATACAGCTCTCCCGAGTTGTTCTTGTTCAGATTGACAATGGTATTAATATCCTCTTGACGAATCATATTTGGGTCAAACTCGTCAATGTACTCGATGGTGAATTGGGCTCCCGTACAACCCTTTTCTAGCTGCGCCTTGAGAACCTCCATTCGTTGCTTCCTCACATCCATGAACTTGGAATGAATGATATAAACTTGAATTTTGATCGTCATGCTATTTGGTATTATATACTTTTAACATGTATTTATCTATTTTAAACAACCGAGAAAGAGAAAGAGAAAGACAAGGAGAATGAGAATATAAAGACAATCAATTACTTCCAGAAATGGTCGCAATGGCAGCACATGTACAAGTACTTCATGTTGATGTGGTCGTATTTGATATAAATGATTTCGTCATCTTGTGTTGCTGCCTTGGTGCACTTGTCCGCGTTTGCACACTTGATGTTGTTGACACGGGGCAGCGTGGGATCAAACTTGATGTACTTGGACATGTATTTCTTATAATTGACATTGGTGTCACCGCGCGCACTAGACACGATGCACTCGGCAGTGATCCCCTCTTCGATTGTAAAGTTGCAGTTTTTGCACTTGCGCGTCAACTTGTAAGCTTGTTGTTCGCTCTTGGCAGCGTCGTTTTCAACCGATATGTACAACATGTTTTGGCAATTATCACAAAACTTCATCCTATTCTAGTTTGTAATGTTCTTTTATTTATATAAGAATCATCATCACTTTTTATATATAAACAATGTGAAAATACAAAACAAACAAGGCTAAATCCTAGACTACCTCGACTCTAAAAAATCCCTCATCAACAGTCGGTTCCACAAACTTTTTCCTATAAACATAATACACAATTTTCAGGACGGGTGCCTTCCTCTTGTTGTTTCGACTCAAAGACTCTTCGAAAGAAGTTGCCACGTGAATACACCTACACGGCACATTTCCCGCAAAATCAATATACTCTTTTCTTTTTTCAACAGTTGCATTGGTCGCGTCAAATACAAAGCTTTTACCCGCAGCTGCTTTTAGCATATTTTTCACAGTCTTGAGCTCATCACCATGAGCCACAAATGAACTTGCAAACACATCATCACACAACTTGCTCTTTCCGCTGCCCGGATACCCGACCAATACTACCACCTCTTGAACTTTACTTGGTTTCACAGTTGTTTCGACCTCTTTTAATATAAATACATCTTCGGGTAATACAAAGGAAATATTTAAAGCATGTGCAAATGCCACGTCACTGTTCGAGTGATCATTCGCACGACCGGCAGCATCACCACACATGAATGATTTGGTCGTATTAATAGCTTTGATAAATGCCTGTTTTGCGAGAGTAGTGGACGGTTTGTACTCGGACTTTTCAAATGCAATACAAATCGTTATAGGAATGTCAAGTAGTGTCATTGCATTCACAATTTGCTCTTGTTTCCAAGCTTTGCTCTGATTTGTAAATATGTAAATGCCGAAACCTTTCTTGTAAAACCCAGTGATAATGTCCGGTACACATGGACGTAGCCACTCCCAATCATCTTTATCTTTTGGAAAAGTTCTATTGTCTTTTGGCTTGACCAATGTCCAATCAAAATCAAAAATAGCTACACGACTTCTGAAACGAGGATTGTTTATTTTTATAATCATTATTGACTTATTATATATTTTGCTTTTATACGTGTTGAGCGAAATGTGTATAAAAAATGAAAATAAGAAAATATCGACTATATTCCGTAACATGGACACTGTAAGGGGGATCACAGTCAAGTCGGCCGATATTCTGGATCTGTTGTGTGTCGTGTTTACAGTGGGGTTGCCGAATTTTTACAACGTGTACACGCAAATCAAGACGCATGAATCATAGCCATTTCCGAACAATGGCACTCGCAAAAGTACTAGAAAAATACGAGAGCAAAAAGGTAAAATAATTCGTCTAGACTCCAACAATCATGTCCTTGACCCTCCAGTGCTCCTTGACTCCGTTTGGTAAAGTCCTGACGACGATAAAGGGCAACAGCTTTTGATCCAACTCGGCCATGACGACGTCACGTGCAGACGGGTTTGTGAGGAGCTTGACGTCTACCATTGTCTCGGCGCCCCTTGCAATCTGCTGCAACCTGAGGCCGACAATCTTGGCCTTTTCATACTTGCTCATAATGGGACGAGTCGTATTCTTAGAGGGGTCGTAATTCACAATAATGTCTTCATATGATTCGACAATGACAGGAGCCATGTTTTACTATTATATATGGATTGCCTTTATATTGAAAACCAAATCATATTTTTTAGCCCATCTTTTTTGTTTTATCCCATCTTCCACTTGTTGCCACAGTTTAGGCATGTGATGAACAAGGTCATGGGCTCGTCCGCCGACCTGACCTGGAGCTCTTGGTAAACACACTCGCGCTTCTTGCACTTGCCGCACTTGAACTCGTTGGTCATTGCCTTTGGCTTTTCCTCGAAAACGTTCATGTCACGCTTCATCTTGGCATCAAGGACGGCCGCCCACTTTTCAGGAAACACGTTTTGCGGCTTCATGAACGGCATCTCGTGCGGCATAAACTCCTTTTCCTTGAGGCGAACGAGCAGCCTCTTGTTGCCAATGTACGAATCGGGCTCCAAGTTTGTGATTGAAGACCGCGCCTTGTCCTTGTACAGGATCACAAACCTCGGGTTCTTCCAGTTCTTGGCAGTCTTGTACTTGTCGCATTGCTCCAAACACCAGTTGAACACACCTATTTCCAGATCCTTGGCATAACCCTCGGACAGCGTGGTCCTCTTGAGTATCTCACTAATAAACTCTTGTCTAAGGTTAGTGGTGGTGTTGGTCGTGGTTGTTGCCATGATCAATCTGTATGTATTGTTATATATATAGGTCGCCTCATTTTTTTATATAAAAACATGACGAGCTTAATAGGAAAAAGAACAAGAAGATAAAACCATGTCCAACTATATCGAATATGTCTTGGGCACTAGCTCCAGTTACAATATCGCCAAGACTGATTTTGTCAACATTTTGACCAAGCACTCTAGGTTGTCACAGGGAACTCGCCAATTCACCAGGTACTTTTATGACGACTTGGTTTACGAGTGCTCTAACAACGACAGCAGCAGGACTTATCGCAAGATACCCGTGGCGTCTACGTGCGGAAAGCCGCTGATCAAAAACGAATATACCAAGGAGAATGTTCCATTCTACATGTTTCCCTCGACCAACCGACTTCTAGAGGTGATGGACGTGGAGTGCGTCACTATTCGCTTTCACGGATCCGTGTTCCTAAATTTCGAGACACAGACTTTTGACAAGGGCAATACCGTCGTTTACAAGATTTTCGTCAACCACAATGTCGAGACTCGCGATGACCCCGACACTGTGCAAAAGCACATTACTAGGGCTATTTCACTTCTTCAATAGGTCCCCATTTTGAAAACCTAGTGTTAAAGATGCAGTGGAACTTGACCTTGTCCACGGGTGTCGCCATGTCGAATCGCTCCCTCAACATCTTGCTCGTCTTGATATTGTTCACAAACGCGATCCCTGCATCTATTCCCGTAGACGTGAACACCTGGTAAATGTCCGGCTGCGCTGACTTTTGAATCATCATGGTCGCGATAGGATTTGTTATGACTTTTGTTTTCTCTTCAGAAATCACGGTTTCAGCCACTTCTACCTTGGTCTCCTGAAACTCTTTCGAAAATGACCCCTTGTCAATCTTTTTGACCAACGTGTCGTCAAAGTTGTACAGAATGTCCTTGAACTTGATAAAGAGCGGCTTAAAGTAGATGCCGCGGCAACTATAGGGCAACGTCTTGCTAAAGTCCATCATCGCACTGTACTCGCTCAAGTGAAAGTACCTCTTTATCTTGATGTCACACACGTCCTGCCTTGCATCCGGTGTCCAGAGCTGCGAGAATATCTCGTACATCCTGTTGATCCTCTTGACCAAGTTTACCGTGTTCATCTCTTGGCCGCTGTCCGCAATGATGTCATGGATGACATAGGTCCACTCACCTGACTTCTCTGACTTGACCATTTCCCCGGTGAACAACGTGTTTTGGAAAAGCGCATCGTCCAACCAAAACTTGACAATGACCATGCGCGGGTACATGTACCCCTGCTGCACCTTTTTATCGATGAAAATGCATTGGTTCACGCCATTGTATGTAGTCATGTACATGTAGTAGGGGTTGCCGTTTGTGCGCAGCGTCATCATATGCGGGTTGGCATTGATGATTGAAATAGAAGTCTCGGGAACAAACTTTTCATGGTGTTTTTGGATAATCTTGGAAGACCCGTAGCCGGATATGCTATCCAAGATTTGCTTTTTGAACTCGTCGGATTTGACATTGAACCCGAGTCTGTTGCAAAATGAAATTTCGCCAATATGCATGATTATTTGCGTGTCTAACAACAAGTTGATCACAATAGTCTTTATATGAGTTGGACCCTTTATGACTTTTGACTTTTATATCTTGTAAGAGTTGTATGTCTTTATATATGAGTTGTTTATTAAAACCTAATCACTTTTTATATAGGAGATCCGAAATCACACTTGGAAAACGTGCCCAAAGATGGCTGTCCTTGTGTTTGTACTTTTGTTTGCGAGATGCCCGCAGGCACGGCATTGAACAAGTTTAATGTTGATTCGTCTTTTTTATTTTCGTTATTTAAAGACACTTTGCTATTAAAAACAAACTTGTACAAGTCATCTTCATCTTTTTGAAGGTCGTCGTGAGTTGCAACAGGTTGTTTGTATTCTTGCTGTACGGGTTGTTTGTATTCTTGCTTTACAGGCTGTATAAAGCGGTTGGCTTCTAAAGCATTCGATCCATTTAATACAGCAGTCAATCCATTTAAAACGTTACCACTTGATCCTGCTAAACCATTCAAACCATTCAAGTAGTTTTTAATTAAAAAATGAATGATGAGTATAATTAGAATCATTAGTATTGCATTTTTCAAAGCAAGTGAAAACATTTGATATATTCTTAATCACATAAATATTACATGCAAGGATCCGCCCTCTCTTCACGGGGATATAGTGTTCCCAAGTCCAACTTGACCGAGGATGAACTCGACAACATCAAGAACGAGCTAAGTGTCGTGCCTTTTACACCTGGTTCGCCCGTCAAACCGGCTGTTAACAAGCTGTTTTTGGAGAGTGGGTCCAAGATATATGTACCCAAGTGCTATGGCCTCAAGAAATGGGGAGTGCCCAGCAAGATCAAGGTCAACGAGGGAAAAGAGGTAAATCTAACCTTTCGAGGCGACCTGCGTCCAGAGCAGGAAACCCCGGTCGATGCCTTGTACAGTGCTTGCATAAACCCCTTGATGATGGGAGGAATCCTCAACGTATTCTGTGGCGGCGGAAAGACGACAATGGCCCTCTACGTCATGGCCAAACTGGCTAAAAAGACCCTCATTGTAGTGCACAAGGAGTTCTTGCTGGATCAGTGGAAGGAGCGCATAGGCCAGTTCGTTCCGGATGCACGAATCGGACTCATCAAGGCCAAGGTGATTGACGTCGATGACAAGGATGTCGTGATCGCATCTTTGCAAAGCCTCAGCATGAAGGATTACGATGCCGAGGTGTTTGCTGATTTCGGTCTGGTGATTATCGACGAGGTCCATCACACGAGCGCCGAGGTGTTTAGCAAGGCTTTACGAAAGATGGCATTCAAACATACCATTGGTCTGTCCGCTACCATCAAGAGGAAGGATGGACTCGCCAAGGTGTTCATCTGGTATCTGGGCGACGTAGCTTACCAAGCTGCCAAACGAGAGGATGAAGTGAATGTAATGCTTTGCCGCTTCACAAGTCGCCACCCGGAATACTCGACAGTGTACACGATCATGAAAGACAAGCCAAACATGTCAAAAATGATCAACAACATTTGCGGATTTGCGCCCAGGGACAAGGTCATCATCGATATGATTCACTCGGTCCTACATGATGAGCCCAAGCGACAGGTATTGGTTCTCAGCGATAGACGTGAGCACTTGAAGCAATTGTCTATGCTTTTAAACAAATCTTGGTCATCCAGCATCTATGTCGGAGGAATGAAGGCAGGTGCATTGGCCGAATGCGAGGGCAAGACTGTGATTTTCGCCACGTTTGCGATTGCATCCGAGGGATATGACCAAAAAGGACTGGATACACTCGTGTTGGCATCTCCGAGAAGCGACGTCGTCCAGTCTGTTGGACGCATTCTGAGAGACAAGCCGTGCGACCGTGCACACGTGCCCCTGGTCATTGATGTTGTCGATACCTTTTCATTGTTTACGAATCAGGGGAACAAGAGGATTTCATTCTACAAGTCGTGCAATTATAGCATCAAGGAAGTAGTGACCTAGGCTAAAAATATCTCGATCTTTGTTAAATGATGGCGTTTACAAATACCAAACTAGTTGTCCAGATTACGATTCTCTTTATGATTGCTTTTTCCATCTATGTTAAACCACGTATATTCAGCCCATTTATTGGTAATTGGATCATATCAATGGTAATAGGTACTGTTATATGCATCGTTGCTTTCTTGGACTTGTCGGTCGCAGTGCTACTTACTTGTTTGTGGCTGCTGTTTCTATCTAGGCACCAGGATACATCATCGGATAAGACATTGACTTTTTAGCCTTGAAAGACGGTATTACAAAACTCATGACGAATATAAATAAACATAAAATCATATTGAATAATGTCATGTAGTCTGCGACCGTATATTTAATGTCTCCTGACAGTTCCTTTTTCTTAATGATTAAAAAAGCAAACAGATATGCAAAACACCCCACGAGGTAAAAGGAAAGGATTGCTATAAATACTGTCGTATTCAACGTCATTGTCAAAATGAGTAGCGTAGATAAAACAAGTGCTGTGCAGATCATGCCAATATATATTCCAGTGACTTGTCCAGATGTTGGAGCCATTTTATAGTATTGTTACAAATTGTTTGTGGAAGAGCAAGTTATTTATTTGCCTAGAGGTGTGTTGAAATAAAACTTGCTCCAGTCATCTTTTCGACGCTCCATGACCCGATGTACAAACATGCCTGTCAACAAGAGATAGATCGATGCAATCGTAACAACTGCACATATCGCAATCGTTGGGTTTAATTTGGGATCAGGAGCGGGCCAGATTGCCAAACAACCTAGTACAGCACACACAATAAACGTACCCAGCGTAAATATCATGAGATTTGACACAAACTTGTTGTATGCGAGTGCATATTTGGTCGTCATGTATTGTTGACGCATCTTGTACACGTTGTTTACAGAGTTCTTTTTAAGATGTGAGATGCGAGAACTCTCAGACTCGTATACATTTCCTACATAATTGCTAATATTGATCAGGTCGTTGGTACTCTTTAATTGTTCCAACATGTTGCTATATTTCTGATCCATCGATTCAAAAACTTGTTCCATGCTCGCCATGTCATCGTACGTGTAGCCAGGAAATGATGTTGCAAATGTAATCTTGTCTGCATTATCAATCTGCGCCCCACTCGCATCAACATTCAGAATGCTGATGAGTTCCCTTGACATGTTGAGCTCGTTTGGAACGTCGACTGATGTACCAAAATCATAAAAAGGATTTGCCGATGTCATTATTTATATGTTTATATTCTATTGACAGTTTATTCTTTTACCTACTCGTCAAAAAGCGGTTGTGACTTGATCGTCTTCTTGTCCTCGGGACAGTCTACTTTGTTCGCCTGGTATACATAACACGAATCATGTTTTCCTTCGTACGTTATTTTTCCGGCATTATAAGGCGACGGGAACTTTACAACAACACTGGGAGCAGGATGAAAGATATAAACTACCAGTAACCCAATGGCAAAAGACAGAAAGAAATACAGTGGTTTGATCCTCTTGAGCATTTACTACTATGTAATTTTATTATTAAGAATCGGCGAATTTGGACAAACCATACAATACAGAGTCGGTACATGACTGGGACAAGGGCTGCTGCATAACTGTAGCAGATGTAGCAGATGCAGTAGCTGTTCTAGTCCTCGACTCTATTTCCAAAATATAGTCTTCAATTCCCTTGTTATAGTCCTTGTAATTGTAGACTACATACTTGGTCTCGTCGTATCCATTATAATCTTGCGTGGCAATGGCTTTGGCCATGTCTTTGACAGTGACCCTTGATGCATTTGATGCATTTGATACCTTTTCATTATAACTGCTCTTGACGTCGCGCTCGTCGTCGCACCAGTTCTCTACCATTTCTTGTCGAATATAACGTCACAGAGCTCGCCTTTTGGAAGCTTTGAATAGCCTTTGGGGAAAGACTTGGTCAGGTTAGGATCCGCCTTGATAATATTTACCAGGTCTGATTTGTTTATATAGTACTCTTTACTCCTACTTGACGATTTGCATTCGTCTCTTGTTTTAAAATTGAAAAGGTTGAATGGATATGTATTCATCATGTTTTTGATTACTTTATCCTTGATCTTGGTGTTTTGTTGTTGTGTCTTTTTATTTCTTGTATTTTTGTTTTGTTCTGGGCTGTATGCTATTTCCGTCGGCTCTTGTATCATGTACACTGGACTATTCTTTGAGAATTTCATGTATTCCTCGGCATAAATGTCATCAAAATAGGTCGACCCTGGCTTGTTTTCTTTAACGAGTCTTGCAATTTCAACATTGGCATTCTTATAAATCGGAAGGGTAATGCGTTTTCTACCGACCGTAAAGACCATGTCGCTTGCAAGATGAATTGGTAAATTCGTAATATGTTCATCATACAGGTCTATCATTTGCCTACTTGTACTATTACTATTGCTTTTATTTTCCTCCGAATACCAAGTCAATCAATGCAAAAATGTAAAACGACACTAGCGCCACTGAAGTAATCAATACACCGAATGAAAACAGTGTCTTGTGCGTACCGATACCAAAATCTTTAAACTGTCCGGTCGAGTCAAACATGAGAGGCGGCTTGGCTACGAAGATCAACATGACGACCAGGATGTAAAAGACGATGCTGTACAATACTCGTTGGTTGACAAATTTCATATTATAATGATAAGGATAAATGTTTTACTGGAAAGGACATGTTGTTTTGATTTGTCTTGTATGTCTAGTATTTATAATAGGAGCCCTGTTGTATTATAAAAAGGACTGGTTGGAATGCCTCGACTGCCTTGAATGCTTTAACGAGAACAATGTTATCAACAGCGTCAGTTTCATGATTGATAAAAACCGCGAAAACAAAAAAGTACTGACGATGCTAGACTCGACGAATATATTCTTCATGTACTCGCTCGATCAAAACAAAGCCATCATGAATATCACTGATTTTGCTACTGGCACAGTAGTAGCCTATGATACCGAAGCGGACAAGTACATTTTTCAAGTGCTATTGAAAGCGTATGATATAGCGGATGACGTCTTTATTTTGAAGAAACAATCAGAGAAAGCATCCATTTATTGTCGCACATGTAAAAGTGATGCTCAAGATCCTTTGTTTAAACGATTAAATCTAGAGAAACAAATAACAATTGTCGAGTACAATAATGTCGATAAACCCACCGTTGCATTCTTTATTCCTTTTATACGGTACAAGGGAATTGACGTCAAGACACTATTACCAAAGCAAGATCAAGCCATGTGGACACTGTCTGCATTTATAATTGATGATTTGATATATACGACGAATTGTACAAGACAAGAACAAAAACAAAAGCGACCAGAGAAGCAAACACAAATACAAACTGGTCTGAACAATTTCTTTCAATTGTTTTTTCCTTTTTGTCAAGACCAGATGGAACAATTTAACAATCAACAAAAACCTGTCACGATTGCTATCGATTATCCGATAAGAATTTTGTCGCACGTTTTGAACAAGTATGATGAATTAAAAGTAATTGTTGTAGAAGCAATACCTTTATGCAACCCCCAAGATGTTGTAATTTTGACAAATCAAAACAATGTGTCGGATAATGGATCATTTATTGTATCTGAAACAAATCACTCGTTTACGACTTTACAATCCATGTACTCGCTTTCATTTCAAGATAATTTTGACATTGTAAAAGGTGGGCGCACGAATGTCGTCATGGGACAAATGAAAACAGATCAGATGGATCAGATGAATCAGATGAAAGAATATCGGCCAATGACGGTTTGGTTTACAGATCTTGATGTTCCAGGCATTATTTTAGACGATGGTTTTGCTATTATTCACGCCAAACCTGACACCGAGTCCAAGTACGAGTGCGTCGGCGATACTCATAACACACAACAGGCTTGCGAGAGTGAATATGATGGTCTAGGTGCACCAAAAACAAAAAGTGTGTGGGACAAGAGGTGCAAACACAATACAGAATGCCCCTTTTATGATGCGGACAAGAATCGCGGACTGTGTAGTGATAATGGATATTGTGAATTACCCTTGGGTGTCAAACGTGTCGGATATACACGATATCGTGGTCTCCCTTTTTGTCACGGATGCGCTGATCCATTGAATCCGACATGTTGTTATAGCGCACAACGCTTGGCACCAGACTATGCGTTTTCGTATGATTACATGGAAAGGAGTAACAATCGAGTCGAATACTTTATTCCTGACAAGGAAATCGTATCCAGCTCTAGCCCAATACACGAATTGAATGATGCAGACTTCCAAACCAAATACTTTTCAATTCTCACCAATTCTTTTGAAAAACCTATTCATATTTTAAACAATATCAAGCCAACAGGAACATCATCATTGTTTCTTAATAATTCATGCAGTGCGTTGCTCAAACTCGCTCAACTTGAAAAGTATAGTTACAAGTTTGGCAAGTGTGATGTGCTACAAAAGGATGATTCTTCCAACTTGGTTTACTTTACAGCCACGGTTTGCATACACGGACCTGCCAAGGAAAAGGGCAAAGTTGTGCGATATGATTGTCAAATGGAGAATGAAGAGAAATTCATGTTTGCAAACGTCTTGACGATTGGCTCGATATCAGAAGACCAACTCGGACCGTTTTAATTAATCTTCCTCGCCCTTACTATCATAGCCCTCGTTCATGTTATCCATAATTTTTTGCATCATCAATTGGTCAATGTCTAGCAACTTGGACTTGACTGCATTTTTGATTAGACGCTGGCCATCTGTATCCAAGTGATTTCTATAATAGTCCATGATGTCGTTTTTCCTATTTTCACGAATCGACTCGTAATTGGTACGTGCAATAGCGATATTGGTCAGGTTGATCTCGAGCTTTTTATTAAACGAATTGATCAAGTAGGTTGATGCGTCAGTTAAATTTGTTTCAAACTGAACGGGTGGCTCAATGTCTGTATGCAACATGATACATTCCATACCCCAAACAACTGATAGCAGAATGTTTATCAAGAATATCTGTAAATCCGTATTATCATTCGGCCATATCTTGAATGATTCGAATGTGAGCATTTGGACCAGCAGTAGCTCTTTGATCTTGGTCGTGTCGATATTTTTTCTAGCAAAAATGGAATATAGTTCATGGTGTTTAAACATGGCATTGTTTGACTGTTTTCCATGCGCATATTTCCCAAGCATGTCTTTAATGTCGTATACTATAAACTCGATCAGTATATCATTACTCACTTGTTGTTTAGTGAGTTTTTCATACAAGTCCTTCAACATGATACTTTGACCACACACTTGCTTGTTCCTTTTGCTCAATTCGTTCCAACCGTCCTCGTTCTTGGATCCATTATAAAGTTGCTCTAGTAATCCATCGTTTTTATAATATGCATTATTTTCCAAGATGATGCCGATCTGGTACTCGAGGGTTACGCTATTGGTCATATCTTCTGTCAATGTGATTGTATTGTCACTATTAGGTTTTATAATGCCTTCAAAATCCCAGTTTGTACTTGCTCTTGTACTCGTTTTTGGTTTAAACAAATTGGTCATGACTATTTTCCTTGGAAGAATGTCGCGTGTACCCTGTTTTCCATGATCAACGATATTTATATTGGCAATATTTGATTGCATGTTAATGAGCGCATTCACATACTTTCCCTGTTGTGATACAGGTTTCCACATGGGTATCAACGTGAGAGTGGCCGTTTTTTTAACACCAACTGCCTTTTCAACTTGTTTCCTTGCCGCATCCAAATGAACCTTTAAAATCGGTTTCATATCCAATATACGTGCAATCTGAGCTGTGAAAATGTCGCGGGGCTTGCTCTTGAACTTGTTTAAAGATTCCACTGTAATCCTGCTATTTGTCATCCTTGTATTGTCCAGATATCGAATCATCTTTTGTGCCATGTCATCAATCAATTTATAAGAGCCAACAACGAGCGGGACCGATTGTATATCTTGTGCCGACACTCTTTGTACTATAAGACTAGGGAAACTGCATTGAGCAAATATAATAAACATGGAAAAGCAAATCAACACACTAACAATGTCATCAAGGCGTTTATTTCTAGAATTAATAGGTTGTTTAATCAGCTTGCATATAAAGTCGATACGTTGTTCATCTAATTTGACATTGGCCATGTATGCGAGTCGCTTAATGTCTTGCGTCAACTGTGGCTCGTCTTTGTCATCTTCCTCATCGTCTTGCTCGGCGACCGCATCTTCACCCTTCCATCCGAAATCCAGTACGAATTCGGCTTTTTCATATTCGGCCATGCCTTGAAAGTCGCCATAAGGCTTCGCTAACTCAAAAGACAATGACTTGTGTGCCGGTTTATAAAAGGTATTATTAAATCGTAGTGCCGATTTGATATAGGAAGCGGGATCCGATATGATATAGTCTGGATCCGGTTGGCTCTTGGTAAACGATGCCGGGAATTGACTGGATACATCTTGATCTTTTTCCCAAACAATTACATCATCATGTTGTACATGCTTGAGACTATACACGCGATATCTGAGTGGAAATTCCTTCTTCTTAAGCCTAAATGTAACAGGAGACATGACTAGGTATGCACGAGCCGTCTTGCTGAATGTTTTAATCTTGTCATTCAACATTTCTGCCACGCTCATAAACGTCAAGGTCTTCTTGTCAGAAAGGGTCGACTTGGCTGGTTTAGATGGTTTAGATGGTTTAGATGGCTTGGCTGGCTTAAGTGTCTTTTCCTTTAGTTCCATCACGTGTTTTAAAAATACCACGTCGTCCATATTGGTTGCATTCAATTCGGCAACACGTGTCATTGTGCAGTCGATGACAGCTGCAGGGCTAGTCTTGGTCATCCAGTTGGAAGGAGTAAACTTGGACTTGGTCATGGTCTTGGTGTTTGCTTTTGACTTGGTTGGTTTTGATGACTTGGTTGTTTTTGTTTTTTCTCCTTGACACTTGGTCCATGAATTCTGATTATACACGGCATTGTCAATATCTGGATAGAGCAAATGTAATTCATGATAATCAATCGGTCCAGTCATTTCGAGAATGTCATCACCTGTCAAAGCACATGGCGCCTGATTTGTTCCTTTTATCAGTACATTTTGTTCACAATTAATTGTCCAAAAGGTCGATTTTGTCATGGAAGCATTTGCTTTTGTTGATGCCGGATATATCATGAACTGATTCCTTTCGACGTGGGCAATGTCATATCGGATTACCTTTGTTCCTATAGAAATGTAAATATATGAATCGTCTATTTTAGAAACAGTTCCCTTTTTGCGTGTCTTGTTATTGATTGCAATATACACGTCGTCGCCTGATTCCATTTTGACAAGGTTGGTCATGTATGTGTCGGCATCAAATTCGACCGACTCTTGTGCTCTACCCGGTAAGCACCATCCCTTGTGATCTACCCTGTCCCCTTGATAAGCGTTTGTTGGACCATGGAGTTGCCAAGGTTGGGGTCCGAGCAGACGATGCACCTCTAGATCTTGGTCTTCTGTGTGCGCGTGTCTATAACAATCAACATTATGATCCGAAACAACGCGACCTTGTGTACTCTCTATTGGACAGAGATCAGTATATTGTTTTACCTCGGTTAATATGCTATATTTCTGTTGTCCACTGAATACTTCATGTCTAGCTAGAGCATATTCCGATTCCGACTGGATCACAGCATCATCTTCAAATTGGTAGAGATTCTTGCCCGAATCCCCCACTTGTACTTCTGACATTTTCTTGTTAAAGTCGACCCACAGGTGCCATTTTTGTAGGTCGGTCGGTCTGGTATCGTTCACGAGTGCAATGACATGTTTGGTCTTGTTGGCCCAATATGTCTTGTTATAATTATCACTCCTGGACATTAAATTTAAAACATTTGAATACACGTCATTGTTGTCTGTGTTGTCAAAAGAAACAGAATCAACAATGACATTGTCATTTAAAATTTCAACCTCGTCTGAATCAATATCATATTCATCACTATCTGACATGTCTTCTATTTATTGCACACTTTTTTTAGCCGAGGCTTTTGTTGCCTTGGGCTTAAGCTTGGAAGCCACTACTGTCTTGTCATCATCGTCATCTGACGAGTGCCCAGATGCATTGGATGCATTAGATGAATGACCTGATTTGGCCTTGGATTTTTTCTTTGGAGCGGCCTTGGGCTTTGATGCCTTGGATGTCTTGGATGTCTTTGATGTCTTGGATGCCTTGAATGCCTTTGCCTTTGGCCACTCGATCAACATTGTATCCAACGTCTTGGCCAAGAGCTGGAGCGCGGTATCCCAGAACTCGACGAGGTCCGTCTTGTCGTCAAACAGGCGGATCTTGAATACAATGTTTCGATCGAGCGGGTGGGGCTGAAAGTAGCCTATGAAATCCACAAGGTTGTTTGCGCGCACATAGTTGTTGTACACGGAACACTGCACCAAGTTGCCAATGGTATTGTCCTCGTCGGGCACGTTGAGCGCATACATGTTGGTCTCCTTGTTGATCACCTCGATCTTGGTCTTTTGCGCTACTGCCAAGACCTTTGTACGGAGGATCGATAGGCCGCTGCTCACCAAATAAGCCGGCTCCAACCTGCACTCGGTCTCGACTTTAAAGTTGAAAGACGAAGGCTCATCATACTGGTTCGTTTTGAAGAGACGGTACTTGTCAATCGTGTCAAACTTGTTCTCGTTGCTATTGATCTTGAGCTTGGCATCCAGGATCGCAGCATCGTCCTTGCCAGCCGCCTTGAGGAGCTCCGTAGCCAACACCTTGAGCGCCTTGTACTCGACCGCAATCTTGTCCTCGTCCAACGTATTGTAATACGTGCATGTGCTCACCGGACACCATCTGGCATGGGTCATTGCGATCCCCTTTCGGGCACGGAACTCGACGTGAATGGTCGCATCCGGTTTGAGCCAGGCCAAGAGGATGTGGTCGCCGGTGACGGGATCCGTCGGAAAGATCTTGTCAACAAAAGCGTCCGGATAAGGGTTTCCCGTCTCGTCCATTATGCGAATGTCTCCCGTCGTAACCTGGTCTCCTCCCTTTTTGTTAATGATGAACAAGTACTTGTCCGGATCAAATGTCTGGATCTCGTCGGCGTCAAAACAAAGGGGCATGAGAGAGAGTCGCTTGCCCAAGAACTCATTGTGCATGTTCGATGTGTTGGTCTTGAACACAATGTCATTGGTCAAAGCATGAGCATGCGCCGAATCAAAAGAGACTGCGACATTTGGGATCTCGGACAAGATGACTCGCCTGACTGCATTCACAATGCTCACGTCGACATTCTCTATGACAAACTCGAGAATAGATGGCTGCTTTGATAAAACTGTAAACATACTTGTTATGGATTGTATATTAGAATTGTATATCTTTATATAGGTATAGTTGACTATTTGTTAAACTGACATCACTTTTTTTAACCGCGGCCACGTGCAATTATTCTTTTTATGAGAATAAAAGTATAAATGTCTGCTACCAAGCCCAATATCCTTTTTTATAGTCCCAAGTGTGAGTATTCAAACAAGATTGTGCAAATGATCAACCAAACAGGCATTATTGATCAGTTCATCATGGTCAACATCAACAACCAATCTTATCAGCTGCCCAAGTTTGTCGACCGCGTTCCTATGATTTTTATCAAGAGTAGAAACGAGCTGGTCGTCGATGATCACATCCCCAAGTACATCGAGACTCTAGTCCCTCAGAAGCAACAACAACAACAGCAGCAACCAGCTCAGGATTTTAGCGGCATCATGACGCTCTCTGACATTAGCAAGGGAATATCCGACAACTTTTCATTCATCGATACAAATACAAGCATGGGTGGCAAGAATTTTGATTTTATTCAAAATGATAATGGACTTGTCTCGGGATCCCAAGATATGCGCCCCATTTCATCCATCAATACCGAAACAATCAAGTCTTCCAAGTTTGATTCGTCCGAGTTTGAACGTTACTCTACACAAAGGGACATGGACATGGCTCAATTCAAACAAGCAGCCCCACCACGAGTGTAATTGAGACTACTCGTATATAAAGAATTGAAATTATATAAGTATAAATACATACATGAACGACTTGTTTAATAAGAAATTGTCCGAGTTTATCGAAGACTTGATTTTTATTTATCCAGGAGTCGATGATTTCAAAATATTCAAAACGACGTGTGCGTGGGCATCGCGGCTAGATAAAAAGGCGCCCCAATACTTTTTCAATGCGTGTGTCGTCGTCCCATATGAACAAAAGGTCATGTCGCGAGATGAAGACTTTTTCTTGTGCGAAACCTATATCGAGTACAATGACTATATGAATCAATACGGACAAAACCTCGATATTGTCGAGAAACTCAAACACATTTGGAAGACACTGGATGCGGCCAATAAAGAGGTCATTTGGAAGTATATGCAGGTTCTCGTATACCTGTCGAAACAGTGTGTCAAGGTATAGAGGCATAGAGGCATAGAGGCATAGAGGCATAGAGGCATAATGGTCATCTTGGTCAAAAAACTGGTATAAGGAATTTGTATCTGTCACATCCATAAATGTTGGCACTCCCCAGAATCATTTTTACATTCAACAAGTTTTTCTATGATCTCGTAAAAGACTTGAAGCTCGCAGCCCCCGAACTGAAAAATACCATTAAAAAGCATTATGCCGTAAAGAACAAGGATACGTCGGCGAATTTCGACTTGTTCGCAGGTAGTCTGACCGACGATGTCGTCAAGTGCCTAGGAAGCTCTACCATCGATGGCGTGTTCGCTTATCCAGAGGTTGGAAACATCATTGTTCTCGTGGATACCAATGTGTCAGATATCCTACTTCAGATTTCCTCTGGCTACAAGGAGACGTTTCTCAGTTACTTGTACATCTTTAGTATTCTAGTAGAAGTGAGCAAGCTCGAGTGTCCGGATGATTCGTTATTCATGGCAGTCATGCACGCAATCAATGCGATTCAAAAGCACGAGGACTATGCCAGTCTTGTCGAGGACATTATCGACGACGATGTTTCCAACATGTTGAACAAGTTGGCACTGGTTTCAGCCTTTTCAAAGCCGACGACTGGATCAAGGTCAGGAGCAGATGTCCCGTCTTCCATTGAGAATACCCAGATCGGATCCATCGCTAGGGAAATCGCCGAGAGCATTGATCTGGATAGCCTTAATATTAAAAAGCCCGAGGACCTTTTGAACGCTGAGAATGGTAGCATGATTGGAGACTTGGTTTCCAAGGTGAGCTCGAAATTACAGCAAAAGTTTGAAAACGGTTCCGTGAACCAAGAAGACTTGATCAAAGAGGCCATGTCGATGATGAGTATGTTTGGAGGCGCAGGAGCAGGAGGAGGGGGGTCTGGAGGCATGGGAGGTATGGGAGACATGTTTACGAATCTCATGAAGGCTGCTACTGCTTCATCTGCATCGTCTAATCCTACAAAGGACCGACTCAAGAAAAAGCTTGAGCTACGAAAGCCTTGACTGCCTAGGCTCTAGTACTCACTAGTTTGGTTACTGTTATAAACATAAATTTCGCTACAAGTAGTAATAATGGACATTTGGTACAAGGACATTTATGGTTTTATATTCAACAAGGATACAGTGCTCGACATCATTCCTGACAAGTCGAATACACTTGTTGAACAATTGAACAATACAATGAGGTTTGCTGTGTACTTGACAATTATATTAATCATCATTCGTCGAGATGTAAATCCTATTTATTTTACTGTTTTTGTTGCATTTGTAACGTGGGTTATTTGGGGTCAGTATGGTCTAGAGAATGATGCGAGAAAAGAGTTGTTTACCAAACTGAACATTGAAGACGACTTTAAAAAGAGACCGTGTATAAAGCCGACCAAGGACAATCCTTTTATGAATGTATCAGCGATTGATTATACAGACTTTCCCAATAGACCAAAGGCATGTGCAAGTAATCCAGAGACTGACAAGCTCTTTGAACAAGGACTAAACCGCAAAGAAGACGACGTGTTTTTCAAAAGTGCATCCGATCGACAGTTCTTCACGATGCCTTTTACGACCATTCCCAATGACCAAAAAACGTTTGCCGAGTGGTTGTACAAGACAGGGCCGACTTGCAAGGAAAATAACATGTTGTGTTACGGACCCAAAGGACCGTGAGTATTAACTATTTTCAACATTACATTCTAGTAAAACAAGCATACAGCCAAGGTCAAATATTTTGGGATCGGGCGTAGCCCTCGCGAAGCGACACTACTTTTTAGAAAATAGTATATAAGAATATGTGTCTATAGTTCTCGTAGAGAACAAGCATAGTACGA
>Ga0247843_1002099_pt1 | contig 37699 bp, 35 predicted proteins | sample LaCruzMarch2017__FD_192420 | JGI IMG/M metagenome (GOLD analysis project Ga0247843, IMG submission 192420) | Freshwater microbial communities from meromictic Lake La Cruz, Castile-La Mancha, Spain - LaCruzMarch2017_8m | ecosystem: Environmental > Aquatic > Freshwater > Lake | place: Spain...
CTTTTTTATCTATGCTTGAATCAATTCTTGCTTGAGATTTTGGCGTGTTTTGCACCTTAGGTTCTACGTGGTTCTTGCTGCTTGAATCATTTTTATGGTTGCCTGTACAAGCCGTAACTAATAAAAGTGCCAAACCAAAAATATACCGTATCATACAATCGATTTAAATAGTTTTTTAGATTTTCCTTACTGAAAAGTAATGCCTATCTTTGCATCCAAATTACAAATAAAATGGCAACGAATAGAACTTTTACAATGCTCAAACCTGATGCAATCGAAAATGGTCTGATGGGCAAAATTATCGACATGATTATTCAAGATGGTTTTACGATTAAAGCGATGAAATATACGCGTTTAACTGCGGAGCAAGCCAGTAAATTTTATGAAGTGCACAACGAGCGTCCATTCTATGGCGAACTGGTAGAATACATGACCTCTGGACCAATCATCGCTGCAATTCTTGAAAAGGAAGATGCGGTTGCTTCTTTCCGTAAACTAATTGGTTCTACAGATCCAGCGGAGGCAGCAGAAGGAACCATCCGTAAAGCATATGCGGAAAGTAAAGGAAGAAATGCTGTTCATGGTTCAGATTCAGATGAAAATGCTGCGATTGAAGGAGCGTTTCATTTTGCTGCGAATGAGATTTTCTAATTCGAATTAAATAACTCTTTAAAGACCACCTTGTGTGGTCTTTTTCATTTCTATGAAAAATCTAGAAGCGACCGAAAAACGCAGAACCTTTGGGATCATTTCGCATCCCGATGCCGGTAAGACCACGCTAACTGAAAAGTTGTTACTTTTTGGTGGAGCGATTCAAACCGCTGGAGCTGTAAAAAACAATAAAATCAAAAAATCGGCTACCTCGGATTTCATGGAAATTGAAAAACAGCGTGGAATTTCCGTGGCTACCTCAGTGATGGCGTTTCAATACCACGGAAAGCAAATTAACATCCTCGATACTCCTGGACATAAAGATTTTGCCGAGGATACCTTTAGAACCTTAACTGCCGTGGATTCAGTGATTCTGGTTATCGATTGCGCAAACGGGGTGGAGGAGCAAACCAAACGTTTAATGGAAGTTTGTCGCATGCGAAAGACTCCTGTCATTATTTTTATTAATAAACTTGACCGCGACGGGAAGGAAGCCTTTGACTTGCTCGATGAATTAGAAAAAACCCTAGGTATTCGGGTGTGTCCGCTCACGTGGCCCATTGGCATGGGGGATCGATTTCAAGGGGTGTATAACATCTATCAGAGGGGATTGAACCTATTTGCTGCGAATAAAACTAAGATATCCGAAGAAGTGGTTTCTTTTGAAGACATTAACAATGCGGAGTTAGATGAAATTATTGGTGAACAACCTGCCGCAGAATTGCGCGAGGAATTGGCTATGGTGGAGGGTGTGTATGATGGATTTGATAGAAATTCATACTTAGCGGGGGACGTGGCTCCTGTATTTTTTGGCTCCGCAGTAAATAACTTTGGTGTAAAAGAATTGTTGGATACCTTCTGCGAGATTTCTCCCTCACCGCGTGGAAGAGAAACGGATACGCGCTTTATAGAACCATCTGAAGAAAAGTTTAGTGGGTTTGTTTTTAAGATTCATGCTAACCTTGATCCAAAACACCGCGACCGTATCGCGTTTTTGCGGATCGTATCCGGTAGATTCGAACGGAATCAGTTTTACTATCATGTCCGTTCAGATAAAAAAATGAAGTTCCCGAATCCAACTTCCTTTATGGCTCAAGATAAAAGTGTGATTGATGAGGCGTTTCCTGGGGATGTAGTGGGTCTTTACGATTCAGGGAATTTTAAAATAGGAGATACCCTTACTGAAGGGGAGAAAATGATGTATCAAGGAATTCCAAGTTTCTCACCAGAAATCTTCCAAGAATTGGAGAATTTAGATCCATTAAAATCTAAGCAGTTGGACAAAGGGGTTCGACAGCTCATTGATGAAGGGGTGGCGCAGTTGTTTATTCAACAACCAGGTAATAGAAAGATTGTGGGAACCGTTGGTCAGTTACAATTTGAGGTAATCAACTATAGATTGATTCATGAATATGGGGCAAATTGTCGCTTTGTACCGAGGAATTATTTTAAAGCATGTTGGTTAACATCTGATGATGATGCCGAAATCGAGCGCTTTAAGCGAGCAAAATCTAACCATATGGCGATTGATAAAGATGAAAACTGGGTTTTCCTTGCGGAAACGCCCTTCTTGTTAACCATGGCAGAACAAGATTATCCAAAGATTACCTTTCATAAATCTTCGGAATTTAAGTTGCAGCGTAACGACTAGATTTCTTTCAGAATAATTCGATTTCTTCGAATTTGTATGGCTCCTTTGTTTTCTAATTGCTTTAACAAGCGGGAAATTACGACCCGAGATGAATGTAGGTCATCTGCAATTTCTTGGTGGGTATGATGTAGTTCTAGATTCCCCAATAACTTAGCCTGGTCCGTTAAATATTTTATTAAGCGTTCATCCAAGCGCATGAAGGCAATTTCATCAATAGTTTCCATGAGCTCAAGCATTCGGGTATGGTAGGATTGCAGAATGTACTCGCGCCAAGAACGGTATTTATCCATCCACAATTGCATATACTCGCTCGGAAACATGAGTAGGAGTGAAGGCTCCATCGCGGTAGCCTTAATTTGAGAATCCGTTCGCCGTACGCAACATTGTAAGGTCATTGCACAGGTATCACCGCCTTCAATGTAATATAACAATAACTCATCACCATCGTGATTCTCACGCGATACCTTAATTGAACCGTAAACCACGATCGGGATCATTTTTAATTCATCACCTACATGGATAATAATTTCATCTTGTATTGTTTCACGAATTTTGGCAATTTTACTCATCTCCTCAATGAGTCCCTCTTCCAAAATATACCCGATGGTATCGTGGAGCAGTTGTTTTTTATCTACTAGAGGTTGCATTGGCCTTATAGCTAAAGAAAATATTTGCCCAAATTACTTTAGAAAGTGCATATAAATACGGACCTAATCCAATGAGCGCGATAAGAATCAAGCTGATTTGCGTCCAAACGCCAACGTTATCAAAAAACCAGGTGCAAGATGCCCAAATGCTTACAAAAATAGCCACTCCAAGGCCATATGACACATACATGGCACCATAGTAAAATCCGGGTTCTGGCTTAAGGTTTAATCCGCATACTTCACATTTGTTTTTCACTTCTCCCATCGTGGAAAATCGGTAAGGGTTTCCAACCATCATATGAGATTCCTGACATTGCGGACAGGTCATAGTAGAAATGCTGTAGAGTTTGGATCCTTTTTTCATGATCAATTATTTCTGCGAAGGTACGCATTCATAAAACTACATTCGGTAACCTATGTTACCTTAATGGCGTTTTTGCATGAAAGTCTTTGGTTAATTCAAGATAGGAGTCGCTATACGTTCCGTCTTGATTTCTTAGCGAAAAATTCGTTTCAATTCTTGTGCTTTCATGTTTCGTATAGACGCTAATTACCCGAACGGCCTGTTGATGTTGATTCAAAAGTACATGCTTCATTGATTCATGGAATTTATCCGCACGTGTAAGCCCTTCAATTACATGTTCCTGATTACTCGGGTAAATCATCCAATAGGTTCCATAAGCTGATAGGAGCGAATAGCAAGCGCGAATCCATGCTGAAAATTCTTCCGAAGTACTGTGTTTTTGTAGGTTATTATCAGGAGATGAGCTGTTGTCAGTGAAATAATAGGGCGGATTACTAACAATTAGATCAAACTCGGATGTTAAAGGCGCTAATAAATCGCCTTGGATTACATTGATTCGTTCACGAAACGGACTAGATTCTACGTTTTTAGAACATTCATCTGCCGCTTTTTCATCTAATTCAATGCACGTAATCCGGGCCTTGGGATAGCGTTGAGCCATCATAAGCCCAAGAACGCCACATCCCGCGCCGGCATCTAAAATTCGTTTTGGGGATTCATGCTGTGCAAGTGCACCGAGCATCATAGCGTCCGTTCCAACGGGAAGGGAATATTCGTTCTGTAATATGCTAAAATGCTTAAAGTGAAAGGTCCGCAATGCCTAATATGCTTTGGCAATTATTACGCGCTGTACAGAAGGCTTCCCAGTAACCATGCACGTTCCTGCTTCGCGGGGTCCATCAAGGGGAATGCAACGAATGGTTGCTTTCGTTTCGTTTTTAATTAACTCTTCTGTTTCCGCCGTTCCATCCCAATGCGCTAAGAAAAATCCGCCCCCGTCAATGCGTTGCTTAAATTCTTCATAGGTGTCTACACTAAAAGTATTCGCTTCACGATGTTTTTTAGAACGTTCCAATAAATTGGTTTGGATTTCATCAAGCAATGCAGTTATATGTGCTACCACACTATCCAGAGCAATCGATGATTTTTCTTTGGTATCTCTTCGTGCAATTTCAACCTGTCCATTTTCTAAATCCCTTGGACCCATGGCCAATCGAATGGGAACTCCTTTTACCTCGTATTCATTGAATTTCCAACCCGGACGTTTATTGTCGTCCCCGTCAAATTTGAACCGAATCCCTAGGGATTTTAATGCATTCCCGATGGACTTAAAGTTTTCTTCAATGAGGTGAAGTTCCTCTTCTGTCTTATATATCGGAATAGCAACTACTTGTATTGGAGCTAGTTTTGGAGGTAGTACCAAGCCTTCGTCGTCGGAATGTGTCATAATCAATGCGCCCATTAATCGGGTACTTACCCCCCAGGAAGTCGCCCAAACGTAGTCTAGTTTACCTAATTTATCAGCAAATTTCACGTCGAACGCTTTCGCGAAATTCTGACCTAAAAAATGCGAGGTTCCTGCTTGTAAGGCTTTTCCGTCCTGCATCATGGATTCAATACAAAGGGTATCCTCTGCGCCTGCAAATCGTTCACTGGCTGTTTTTCGGCCCATAATCACGGGCATCGCCATGTATTCTTCTGCGAAAGTGGCATACACGCGTAGCATTTGATTGGTTTCTTCAAGAGCTTCTTCACGTGTGGCGTGGGCAGTGTGGCCTTCTTGCCATAAGAATTCAGAGGTTCTAAGGAATAAGCGGGTACGCATTTCCCAACGCACCACATTTGCCCATTGGTTAATTAAAATGGGTAAATCTCGGTACGATTGAATCCAGTTTTTGTAAGAATTCCATATGATGGTTTCAGAGGTTGGTCGAATGATTAATTCCTCCTGTAATTTTGCGTCGGGGTCAACAATGACGGTTTTCCCATCATCAGACATTTTCAAGCGATAATGCGTCACCACTGCGCATTCTTTGGCGAATCCCTCCACGTGGCTCGCTTCTTTACTTAAATAAGACTTAGGAATTAACAAGGGGAAATACGCATTAGAATGCCCGGTTTCTTTAAACATACGATCCAAAATATCGCGCATGTTTTCCCAAATGGCATACCCATAAGGTTTAATAATCATGCAGCCTTTTACATCGGAGTGTTCTGCTAAATCGGCACTGTATACTAAATCATTATACCACTTAGAGTAGTCTTCTTGTCGCGTTGTTGCGTTTTTTGCCATAGCCTTAAAATGAATGCAAAGGTAAGATTTCCCTTGAACCTATTCGGATTGAGTGCGTTGAATCTAGATTAATTGAATAAAAACTGCTCCTTGGTGGTTTTGAATCCTTCCACAAAAATGGTTTTTATGGTATCACTGGATGGCGATGTTTTAATCAAGTAAACCGTACAATCTACAGTGCTCCCACCGTAGGAACCGGGCTTTATGTATTCACCAAGGTTAAATTCGGCTAAACCGTTCACATCGGTAAATTCGCTCATCACGAAGGGGATTTGTTGCGAAGCTTGCGTTACCCCATCAATAACCACTTTGGCGCTTATTTTAGGTTGACCGTTGTACCCAACATATACGCGAAGAATGGTGTCATCTTGTTTGTTGCAGCCATTCATAAAAAAACCAACAGCTAATAATAGAAAGAGGAAAATCGGCTTCATGCGGTATTTATTTGAATCAAAGATAAGTAACTTCCTTTGGTTATACAAATGTTCTTACATTTGGAACGTATGAATTCACTAATCGATTTTTTCAAACACATTCACCCGGTGTGGGCCGCGTTGATTGCAACTGTTTTTACGTGGTTAGTAACGGCAGCGGGTGCGGCCTTGGTGTTTCTTTTTAAAACGATGCATCGTGGCGTATTGGATGCCATGCTGGGATTCACAGGTGGGGTTATGGTGGCAGCGAGTTTTTGGTCCTTGTTGAACCCATCGATTGAAATGTCCGAGAAGTTATATCCGTCCATGCCATGGATGCCAGCCGCCGTTGGCTTTCTTACAGGCGCCTTATTCTTGTATTTTTTAGATAAAAAAATGCCACACCTTCACCTCAATTTTAATGATGATGAATCAGAAGGCGTTAAAACACAACTTCATAAAACTACCTTATTGGTTTTGGCAATTACCCTGCATAATATACCGGAGGGCCTGGCCGTTGGAGTCTTGTTTGGTGCCGCTGCCAATGGACTTGGTGGCGCAACAATTGGAGGTGCAGTAGCGTTAGCAATAGGGATTGCTATTCAGAATTTTCCGGAAGGATTTGCAGTAGCCATGCCCTTGCGTAGGGCAGGAGCAAGCCGGTTTAAATCCTTTTGGTATGGACAACTTTCGGCTATTGTTGAACCAATCGCAGGGGTTATTGGGGCACTCGCTGTAATTTATATTCAACCAATCTTACCGTTCGCACTGGCGTTTGCCGCAGGGGCTATGATTTTTGTGGTCGTAGAAGAGGTGATTCCTGAAACACAACGTGACAAATACACCGACTTAGCAGTGCTAGGTTTTATTGGAGGCTTTGTGGTCATGATGATCTTAGATGTGGCCTTGGGGTAGAAGCCCGGACATCGAGACGCTAGGACATTAAGACTTATTAGATGTTTAGACTATAGGGCTTTATGATGTTGAAATAATAGGCAATTTCTCCCCTTGAGGGGAGATCAGGAGGGTGATTAACATAGAGCCTCCATTTCTAACTGATTTTTATTCTTGGTAAAGTCATCCCCACTGCCGAAGACTGATACTCGCCAATGTCACCTCCCTTTTCGCCTAGGCGAACCCTCCTCGAGGAGGGAAACAAAAATCTTCCTCCTCCCTTGAGGGAGGATTGAGGAGGGTGATTAACATAGAGCCTCCATTACTAAGTGATTTTTACTCTTGGTAAAGTCATCCCCACTGCCGAAGACTGATACTCGTCAGATTCATCCCCCTTAGTCCCCCTTCGGAAGGGGGAAACAACAATCTTCCTCCTCCCTTGAGGGAGGATTGAGTAGGGTGATGAGCATAGAGCCTCCATTACTAAGTGATTTTTACTCTTGGTAAAGTCATCCCCACTACCGAATACTGATACTCGCCAATATCACCTCCCTTTTCGCCTAGGTGAACCCTCCTCGAGGAGGGAAACAACAATCTTCATCCTCCCTTGAGGGAGGATTGAGGAGGGTGATGAACATAACGTCTTTTGCAAACTATCCACAAATCGCTTCTTCCGTAGCTTTTAGAATTTCGCGTACTTCTTCCAAGGTTGGCGCTTCAGCATAAGTTCTTAGTACAGGTTCAGTACCTGAAGGACGAATCATTACCCAGCGGTCGTCATCAAAGAAATATTTGAATCCATCGGTGGTTTTTACATCACGCACCGTATATTTTCCAAAGGATTTGTAATTGTTTTCTTGACAATTTTTGATGATCTTTTGCTTTAATTCTTCGGTAATGTGTAGGTCGTTTCGCTCGAATTTAAAAGGGCCTACGATCTCATAAACTTCTTCGATCAACTCATCAAGAGTTTTACCCGATTTTGCCATGAATTCCCATAGAATAAGTCCCATCCAAATGCCGTCGCGCTCAGGGATATGACCTTTCACCGCAATACCTCCAGATTCTTCACCGCCAATCAGTACGTCTTCTTTCACCATGATGGCCGCGATGTCCTTGAATCCAATTTTCGTTGTGGTGTGTTCTAATCCGTAATGTTCACACATCGTATAAACGCGTGGCGTAACGCTAAACGCAATCGCAACCTTACCGCTCATTCCTTTGTATTTCACTAGGTAATGGATCAACAATAAGATGATGTGATGAGAGTCGATGAATTCACCGTGACTGTCATACAATCCAATGCGGTCAGCATCTCCATCCGTAGCTAATGCACAATCGATGTTTCGATGTGTTTTAATGTACTGCGCAAGTTCTTGCAGGTTCTTTCCAATCGGTTCCGGCGCTTGCCCCATAAACGAAGGATTTGGTTCGCAATGCATCAAGGTGGTTGATGGAAGTACTTGTGGAATAACCCGTTGACCAGCCCCGTACATCGCGTCATACATTAAGCGTAAACCGGAAGCTTGTATAGCAGGTAAATCGAAGCTTGCTTTTACGTGGTCAATGTATTCTTTTTCCAAAGGAAGCACATCAATCAGCCCTGATTTTAACGCGTTATCCACCGAAAAACTTGCGTAGTCCACACCGCAAACATCGGGGATGATTGCTTCAATCTCATTGATTTTTTCAGGTTGTAGCGGTCCACCAAATTTAGCCTTTAATTTAAATCCATTGTAAGATGGAGGGTTATGACTTGCGGTAAGGATAATTCCAATTTCACATCCGTGTTTCTGGGCACCCAAGGAAATCATGGGCGTAGAAACAAATCCCTGAGCGATATACACCTTGATTCCTTGTTGAACCAATACTGCAGCCGCTGTATGCATGAATAATTCACCGGCAAACCGGCAATCGTGTCCGATAACTACGGAAGGATTTTCAAAATGATTTTTGAGCCAAATCCCCGTTGCTTCGGTTACACGCGCTACGTTTTCAACGGTAAAATCTTGTGCTATAATTGCACGCCAACCGTCTGTTCCAAATTTAATTTTCTGTACCAAAGCTTATGCGTTAAAGTGAATAAATGTTTTTGTAATGATCGCTATGCATTCATCCATCTCTGTCTCCGTGATAACCAACGGTGGAGCAAAGCGAATAATATTTCCATGGGTAGGTTTAGCGAGCAACCCGAATTCTGCTAATTTCATGCAAAAGTTCCATGCCGTATCGCTTTCAGGGGTATCGTTTATGACAACCGCATTCAGCAATCCTTTACCACGAACTAAGGTAAAAATTTTGTGTTGGTTTACGAGTTCCTGCATGGCATGACGGAATTTCTCCCCCATGCGTCGTGCATGCTGCATTAGGTGTTCATCCATAAGCACATTCAGTGCTTCGGTTGCTACCGCTGCGGCTAAGGGATTTCCTCCAAACGTTGACCCGTGTTGACCAGGCTTTATTACATCCATAATGGAATTGTCAGCAAATACGCCAGAAACGGGATAAACCCCACCGCCTAATGCTTTTCCAAGAATGAGTATATCAGGTCGCTGGTATGTTTCTTGTCGTTCACAACGTTCAGTACACGAACAATTACCGCATACAGCAAGCATGCTGCCAGTACGTGCCAATCCGGTTTGGATTTCATCCGCAATAAATAGGGTATTTTTTTCGGTACAACGTGTTCGAATTGCTTTCAAAAAATCTTCGTCAGGCACTACCACACCAGCCTCGCCTTGTATAGGCTCTATTAAAATCCCGATGGTGTTCGGTGCGTTAAGGGCCTCCGTTGCTGCTTGGATGTCATTGTATGGGATGCTAATGAATCCGGGAGTGTGTGGACCAAACTTGTCTTTTGAATCGGGGTCAGAGGAGAAAGAGATGATGGTGGTTGTTCTTCCATGGAAATTTCCGTCACAAACGATAATATTTCCTTGATTTTCTGTAATTCCCTTTACTTCATAGGCCCATTTTCTAGCCAATTTAATCGCTGTTTCTACCGCTTCTGCACCGGTATTCATGGGAAGGAATTTGTCATAACCAAAGGTGGCGTTTAAAAATTCTTCAAAAGGGCCCAATATATTATTGTGAAAAGCACGCGAGGTTAGGGTTAAGGTCTTTGCTTGAGTAATTAATGCATTGATGATTTTGGGATGACAATGTCCTTGATTAACAGCAGAGTACGCGGATAAAAAGTCGTAATATTTCTTTCCGTCAACATCCCACACGTGAACTCCTTCTCCGCGTTCAAGTACCACAGGAAGTGGGTGATAATTGTGTGCGCCATAGGTTTCTTCTAACGAAATGTAGGTGGAAGCTTTTGTGTCGTGAGTCATTTGCATAAACAAAGATAACTCAAGTGCGCTAAATTTAATAATTTACTACCCGAAACCTTTATTCATTTTACCTTTGTTGCATGTTGAAATTTTTAACCTGTTTTCTCTTTCTTTTTCCATTTTTCGGTTTCACTCAGAAAAATATAAGCGTTCACCGCCTTGGGTGGACACTATACACAGGCACGCACAAAATCACGAATAAAGTAAACGTCATGACCGAATACCAATGGCGTAGAGCCGATGGGTTTCGGAATTGGCAACAATCCCTGTTGCGTTTCGGTCTTGAGTATGAAATCAATCCTAAGGTTTCAGTTATGGGTGGTTATGCTTGGATTAAGACATTTCCTTACGGGACTCAACCTATACAATATGAATTCAATGAACATCGAATGTTTGAGCAGGTAAATTTAAAAGATAAAGCAGGTCGTTTGGAGGTTCAACATCGCTATAGAATCGAACAGCGAATTCTTGAGCAATATGCATTAAACAGTTCAGGTAATGTGGTGCAAGTTGACCCAGTATTCAGAAATCGAATTCGATATCGCGCCTTGGTGATGCTTCCCTTGTCTCGTAAAACGATGGGAGATCAGACCTTGTTTTTGAGTATAAATAATGAGCTTTTTGTTGGGTTTGGCAAAGGAATAGCAAAGAATCCAATCGATCAAAATCGGTTCATTACTGCGCTAGGGTGGCGATTTAATGCCCAAACCAATATTCAAGTAGGCTATTTAAATCAATTTATTTTTAAATCCAATGCAATCGATATGGAACGAAATCATAGTTTGTGGATTAGTATGGTATACAACTTAGATTTCACGAGGATGTTTGATAAGCAGTAAAGGGATTAAACAAAAAAAGGGGGCAAGAGCCCCCTTTTTTTGTTCACTTAATTTATTCGTTTCCGAACCGCTCAATTACTTGTTGTGTTACTCCCGTATTCGAGAATCCGCCATCATGGAATAAATTCTGCATCGTTACATAACGGGTTAAATCCGAGAACATAGATACGCAATAATCTGCACACGCTACGGCCGGTGCATTTCCAAGCGGTGACATTTGTTCAGAGAAGTTTATGAATTCACTGAATCCTTTGATTCCTTGTCCGGCAGTTGTTACGGTAGGAGATTGTGAAATGGTGTTTACACGAACCTTTTTAGCAATCCCGTAATGGTATCCAAACGAACGAGCGATTGATTCCAGTAAGGATTTCGCATCTGCCATGTCGTTGTAATCTGGGAAAATACGCTGTGCTGCAATGTACGTAAGCGCTACAACAGATCCCCATTCATTCATTGCGTCATGTTTGTATAAGGTGGCCAAGGTCTTGTGTAAAGACATCGCCGACACATCCATTGTTTGATTGTAGTAGCCGTAATTGCTTTCTGTATAATGTTTTCCCTTTCTTACGTTGGGTGACATTCCGATTGAGTGCAAAACAAAATCAATCTTTCCACCAAGGATATCCATAGATTGTGTCACTAGATTTTCTAAGTCTTCGATGTTCGTGGCATCTGCAGGAATAATTTTACTTCCAGTTTTTTCTGCCAGGCCATTTATTTCGCCCATGCGCATCGCAATTGGAGCGTTTGTAAGTACGAATTCTGCGCCTTCCTCATGTGCTCGTTCCGCAACTTTCCATGCAATGGATTGGTCGTTCAACGCACCGAATATAATTCCCTTTTTTCCTTTTAGTAATTGGTTTGACATGATTGTGAGTTTAGGCAAAAATAACAACTTGTTTTAATATAACACATCACCACTTGTGGATTACTCAACATCGGATTGTTTGAATTGCTAAATTTGAAGAATAGATAATTAGTACTTTTCATTAAACGAATTTAAACCCTATGTCACATCCCGTTCATCATTCAAAAAAATATAAAGAAATTAAAAATTTGAAATTGCTGGTTTCGATTTTAATAGATTTGATGGGTATGCTTTCTTATCTGATTCCTGGGGCAGCTGAATTGTTTGATGCGGTGTGGGCTCCAATTTCTGCTGTATTGGTGTATTATATGTTTGGCAGAAAATTGTCCTGGGCGAGTTTTACGTTTCTGGAGGAATTACTGCCCTTTACGGATGTTGTACCCTCAGCAACGATTGCGTGGTATGTTTACTATCAAAAAATGGAAAAAAAAACCGGGCAACATTGATTTTTTTAATAGCTTTGAACAACTTAAAATTTTAGATTTATGAAAAAGTTAATGATTGTTTTAGGAGTGGCGCTTTTTACGATGGCGTCTTGTTCAAAAGATTGGACTTGTCAGTGTAAAATTAATGGTCAAATTTCTACATCCTCCACTATTAAGGATACGAAAAAGAATGCGGAAACGAAATGTGATGAAGGTGATGCTAATGTATTAGGTGTAGTGCAAGACTGCGAAATTCAGTAAGTAAATTAATTTTGAATTATTCAGGGGGATTCGTCCCCCTTTTTTGTTATGAACACTATTGAAACATTTTTTTTGAGCCTTGGTTTTTCTTTTACCGGCGCTAAATTTATACCCTATATCATCCTTTGCATTCTTGGTTGGTTTTTAGCGAGGTTTATTCACCGACGGGTTAGGGCTAAAACTTCTAAACGTTGGTTGCTCGCTTTGTTGTTTATTGGAACCTTTATTCAGCCTGTGCTCATTTATTTTGCCATTAATCCAATTTATCAAGGAGATTTGGTAGACCTCAGTTACAAGCCTAAAACGTCCATGCACCTTGGGCAATCAAAGAAATTAGTGGTCATCGCTTTGCCTGGGTGTAAGTATTGCTCGGAATCTACCCAGCTCATGAAAGGGATTAAACCGTACGCCAAGGTACCTATTGAATATTGGGTATTGGGTTCTGACTCTGCGGATTTAAACACGTATCAAGCCTTAGTTGGAAGTCAAATAAACTGCCAATTAAAAGCAAATCTTTCTGAAGTGTTACCAATTACCGAAGGGAGTTTTCCAACCTTTGTGTTGATCGAACATGGAAAAATCACCAAGGCTTGGCATAACGATGCCTTTGGGGTTCGTGCATTAAATGAACTGAATTAGTCCAGTTTAATCTTATTAAAGAAGAATACAGTCCGCTTGCGCTCCACATCTTTATCCTTACGGTTAATGATACGCTGTATCCCATAAGACAAGAAGTAGTTATCATACCAATGGATGATTTCGGCATAACTCAATCGCGTTTTGTCGTTTTCTGAATTAGTTTCTATGGGTTCAGATTGTTTATCGCTCAATACATTTCCATCAAAATCAAATACTTTACTCGTAACCCTATTGCTATTAGCATACACGAGTTTGATGTTGTTTTGTTGTTGATCCGCAAGGTGAATAAACCGTCGAACAGTCATCGGTTTCTGAGCTAACCACATGGGAAAAGTTTGGTCCCAAATCAGGTTTCCGTTTTTGTCGAATTTCGCAATGAACGCATGGGTATATTGATACCCATCAAACACTTGCACATAGGTAGTGGTGGTTACTGCTTTTCCGTTTACATAAGAGGTTGATGTGCGCGATTCTGTACGGTACGTAGCATAATATGCTTCTCCAATGTAGATAAAATCATCATTTATTTTGATTGGACTGTGAGCAGCAATATTATAGGAAATGTTTAATTCTTGTCCATTTTTTTCTTTGCGCTGTTTTTTCTTTTCAATTTTACGTTGCTGATTTGCAGGCAGGTAGCTAAGGAAGTTTTTGAGCTCCGTGAAATTGTAAAATTTTATGGGCTCCAATTGACCTTGAGCCAAGCGAGAGATGAAAAATCCGTTGGATCCACCAGAATTCGGTACAGAATAGGTTCCAGAAAGAATATACTCATTATTGCCTATGTCATAGGCTCTGGCATTTCTTAAGTTATTATCTGTTCCTATGCTGATGTCTGTACTTGCTTGTACCTGTCCCTGTTCATCTAAACGAATTACATAAAGTTCAGTTCTTTTTTTGCTGATATAGGCATTGATGCTGAGTAAGATGTTTTTGCTTTCCGGCATGGTCTCCATGTTGGAAAGGCTAAGTTTTTTTGGTTTAAATCCTTCTAATGTAATTGGCGTGGTCTGTTCAGACCCTGAATTCATATCAATAGAAATGATGGAAAGGCTATAGTTTTTATTAATGATTGCCATTACTGCACGATCATCCATACACGCCGTGTATTTTATGAAACTGCGGTTTGGTAGTTCGCCAGAAACTTCTTTAAATGTTTCGCTTATAAAATCATATTTAACCACCCGGTAATCCGTTCGTCGAGTTTTGAAGAAGAAATACACGTAATTTCCTGTTTGATATATTTCATCTACATAGAATTTATTCTCTATCGTGTAGCTTACTTCGTGTGTTGATACCAAGTCGGTATTGTATTTTTCAAAGCGATATGTACTTATTTGATTCTCGTCTTTATCTTGTTTAGAAAAGATAAGCATTCCGTTATCGCTAAATTCAAAGACACGCTCGTTGCTGAAGCCGTCTTTTAAATCGAATTCAACGCGTTTTTCGGTTGCGGCATTTTGTGCAAATATTCCTGCGCTCAACGCAAGGAGAACATAAAGGGCAAGTTGCTTCATAGGGTTGGTTTTAAGAAAAAAAAACCCTGACACGGAGGTCAGGGTTACTTAATTCGGATGAGCTTATTCAGCTACTACTGAAAATTTAATAATTTGTTTTACGCCTTTGTAAAGATTAGCTTCCGCTTCATAGCTTCCAACTTCACGGATGGGCTCGTCTTTAATTTTTAAAGACTTACGGTCGATGTCGTGTCCTGCTGCTTTTAATGCTTCGGCTAATTGGATCGTATTGATGGATCCATAAATCTTTCCGTTTTCACCCGCTTTGGTAGCAATAGAAACGCTTACCTCGGCTAATTTAGCGGCTAAATCTTGCGCTTCAGCTAACATTTTTGATTCTTTGTGCGATTTTTGACGCATTACTTCTGCATGCGCTTTTTTGGCACTTACCGTGGCAAGGACAGCATATCCTTGAGGAATTAAAAAATTTCTTCCGTAACCCGGCTTTACAGTTACCACCTCATTGGTGTAACCTAATTTATCTACGTTCTTTAATAGAATGACTTCCATGATTCAAAATTTTTATCGATTATTTCAACATATCTCCTACGTAAGGCATAAGCGCTAAGTGACGAGCACGTTTGATAGCCTTGTTAACGCGTCCTTGGAACTTCGCAGAAGTACCGGTAATGCGACGAGGAAGAATTTTTCCTTGTTCATTTACCAACTTCAACAAATAGTTTGCGTCTTTGTAATCGAGGAATTTAATGCCTGATTTTTTGAATCGACAGTATTTATCCTTCTTAATATCAATATTAATCGGGGTTAGGTATCTAATATCGTTTGACATCTCAGTAATTTAAAGGGGTTAATAATTAATTTGCTGATGTTTTTGCTCTGCGCTTTTCAGCGTAAGTCACGTGGTCAGCATCCATACGTACGGTTAAAAACCGAAGCACGCGCTCATCACGTTTCATCATTAATTCATAATCTGCAATTACAGATCCAGCAGCTTCAAATTGAATCAAGAAATAAAATCCGGTGGATTTTTTCTGGATTGGATAAGCCATTTTGCGCAGTCCCCAGTGTTCCGAATGCGTTATCTTGGCACCCATGCCTTTGATGTCGCCTTCGAATTTCTGTACTGCTTCCTTTGCCTGATCATCAGACAAAACGGGAGTTAAAATGAAAACAGTTTCGTAAGAATTCATAAGGTTCTTAATTAGTTAATAAAAATTTAAGGGTGCAAAGATAGCATTATTTTTGTCTTCACCCAAAGTATTTTCCTTGTTTTCGCTTGCTTTCTTGGCTTTCAAACCTTTTTAAGTAACTTTCGGACACAATTCGTAGGTTTATGGGGTATTTTAGTCCGGATTATCTTGATTTCTTTATCGAACTTGCTGCCAACAACCATAAAGATTGGTTTGATATAAATCGAAAGCGCTATGAAGCGTCCGTAAAAAAACCGTTTGCTCTGTTTACTCAATCCCTAATTGATCGAATTGCAGTTGCCAATCCCCCCTTTCAACACGTGCTTGCCAAGGATTGTATCTTTCGCATTAACCGGGATATTCGCTTTTCTGCCGATAAAACCCCGTATAAACTGATGTGTTCGGCTGTAGTTACTCCAGAAGGTAAAAAAAGCACCGCCATCAATGGAATTTACTTTGAACTTACCCCAGAGCATGTGCGTGTATATGGTGGGGTGTATGAAATCGATAAGGAAAATCTCCTTGAACTTCGCGAAGGAATTGCCGCAAATTCTACCGAGTTTAAACGCTTAGTTTCTGAGCCTTCATTTAGTTCCTTCTATGTTGCTATTCATGGCGAAAAGAATAAAATGCTCCCTGCACATTTGAAATCCGCTGCAGCGAATGAACCCCTGATTTTCAATAAGCAATTCTATTTTTATGCGACGTTTCCTGCTGAATTAATCCTTCGGGACGAGCTCTTAGATACCCTATGCACAGCCTACGAAATAGGAAAACCAATCGAATCTTTTTTTAATCAATTTATACATCGATCCTAGTTATGCGTTTTTTAATGTTCACATCCCTACTTTTGATTACCTACAGCGTTAGTGCTCAAAAAAAATCGTTAACCCTTACCGAATCCGTACTGAAACAACGAGCACTTAGTCCGCAACGAACTGTTGGATTTTCATGGATTAAAAATAAATCAGAATACACGCTCTTATCAACAGATTATAAGTCTTTACTTGCATATACCTTTGATCAAGAATCAGAAAAAGTCCTTTGTACGGTCGATGAATTAAACAAACTCTTGCCTGATGATGCTAAAATTCAGAATTTATATGGATATGAGTGGCTTTCCTCAGAGGAGCTCTTACTCAATACAGGAGCCTTAATTTTCACGTATAACCTCACCTCAAAATCCTTGAATATTATCCACCGTGGGCTCGAAGCTGTAAACAATGTAACCTACCATGCCAACTCAAAGAAATGCGCCTTTACCATGGATAATAATGTCTACGTTTACCTGAAGTCAAGCTACCCCATTTATGCATCCGTGACCAAGAATGCAAACAAAAACATTGTTTCCGGTCAATCCATTGCACGCAATGAATTCGGCATCGAAAAAGGCTTGTTTTGGTCTAAAAACGCGAATTATTTGGCCTTCTATCAAAAGGATGAACGTGAAGTGGCCGCTTACCCCTTGTTGGACATCAATACAACCCCAGGTTCCTTGGTATCGATTAAATATCCCATGGCAGGACAACAATCAGAGAAACCGCGCGTAGGGATCTATAATTGTAAAACGAAGAAAACGGTATTCATCAAACCAAGTGGGAATGCAGATGATTACTTAACAAATTTCGCCTTTACGCCAGACGAAAAGTTTTGCATCATCGCGGAAATTAATCGCGGACAAAATGAGCTTTGGTTGAATGTATTCGATGTTAAAACGGGGAAGAAAATAAAAACGCTTTGGCATGAAAAAAATCAAAAATGGGTAGAACCAGAACATCCTGCCTATTTTATTGGCGAAGGAAATGACTTTATCTGGATGTCAGAAAAAGATGGATTTATGAACATGTATTTGGTTGATTTTGACCGGCAAATAACGGAGTTTGTGTTTGAAGGTAAACCAATGGAGGTATTACAGGAAGGAATCAAACAAATTACAAATCATCGCTTTGTTGTCAAGGATATCCTCGAAGTAGACGCATCCAAAAAATTGATTTATTATTCCGCCACCGGAGAGAATCCGTGTAATACCATGGTCTACGCAACGGATCTAAACGGGAATACGAAAGTGGTTTCAAAAAATGAAGGCGTTCATCGATTCGATCTTTCGGATGACGGGCTATATTTTTATGATGGCTATTCAAGCCTTATGATGCCCAATCATGAAATGATTTATACCACTAATGGCAAGATGGCTAAGTTCATCAAACAATCTACGAATCCTATGGATGAGTTTGCCTTGGGGGTGAGTGAAATCAATTCCATTAAAGGGAAAGACGGGTCGGATTTATATTACCGTATGGTGAAACCTTCCAATTTTGATCCAAAAAATAAATATCCCGTGTTGGTTTATGTCTATGGGGGCCCTCACGCTCAAATGGTAACCAATAGTTTTAATGCTGGGGCAAACCTATGGATGAATTGGTTAGCAGAGCAAGGGTATATGGTTTTTACCTTAGATAACCGGGGGTCTGGAGAGCGTGGATTCGCCTTTGAATCTCAAATTCATCGCCAGTTAGGAATGGTAGAAATGGAGGATCAATTATCAGGTGTAGAGTTTTTGAAATCTTTACCATACGTTGATTCCGAGCGCCTAGCAGTTCATGGTTGGTCGTTTGGGGGGTTCATGACCACCTCCTTAATGTTGCGTCATGCCGGGGTATTCAATGTTGGGGTCGCTGGAGGACCGGTAACCGACTGGAAGTTTTATGAGGTAATGTATGGCGAACGCTATATGGATCTTCCAGAAGAAAATAAGGAAGGATATGAGGCAAATGCACTGACCAACTACACGAATAATTTAACGGGAAAATTACTCTTGATTCATGGTACGGTGGATGACGTGGTGGTCATGCAGCATAACTATTCCCTGATTAAGAAATTTGTAGAAGATGGTAAACAGATGGACTTCTTTCCCTATCCGATGCATAAACACAATGTGACGGGTAAAGATCGAGCTCATTTGATGGAGAAAGTGTTAACCTATGTAATTGAAAACAATCAATGATTACAACAGAAATTAACGTAATCGCGCCCTTGTCTGTGGTTTTTGATGGGTGGGTGATTTCAAATGAGGGAGCAACCCATATTCTTTGGCTATCCGAACCTCAATCCGTAAATCCAGAAGCCTTGCAGCAGCAAGGTTGGCAGGCTATTTTAAATAATTTTAAAAGTTACCTTAAACAAACCGTAGTTGGCTAAGCTCGCAAGCAATATTTTCTTTTGGATCGGCTTGTTTTTCCTGGTGCATCTCATCGGAATATGGAATCCGCCGATTGAGGCCGCGCACAGTTGGCGTCAAGCTACTGGCTTAATGGTTGCTCGGAATTATTTCGAAGGAAACACCTCCTTTTGGTATCCCATGGTGGATGAAACCAATGGGGGAACAGGGATTATTGGAATGGAATTCCCTTTGTTGTATTATATCCAAGGTAAGCTTGGCGTCTTATTCGGGTTTCATGCGGGTATTGGACGCTTACTCAACGTACTCATTTCAACCTTGGGTTTGGTATATTTCTATGCCCTGGTACGTCGGTTTTCCAATGAGAAAACAGCGTTTTATGCGGCCTTGCTTCTCATGGTTTCTTGTTTTTTCATGTATAGCCGTAAAGTAATGCCAGATACCGAAGCCTTAGCGGTGTATCTGATTGGAATCTACTATTTTTTTGAAGCCTTACGGTTTGGTAAATGGAAGGATGTAGTGCTGTCTTTCGTTATGCTAAGCCTGGGGTTATTGCTAAAAATATCTGTACTACCCTTGCTTGCTTTTGTGGTGTTTGCCTTTGTGAAAATATCAAATGAACCTAAAAAACCCGTGGTGTTCCTGATTCCGATGCTTGGTTTGATTCCTGCCTGTATCTGGTATTTTATTTGGAATCCCTATTTAGCCTCGCATTTCGGGTCTTGGTACAACCTGGGTGGTGGATTGTTGGACGGAGGAAAGGCCTTTCTTGAGTCGCCTTTTTTACTAGTAGAACAGCTAGTTTTTCATCCGTTTTTCAGTTATTTAGCGCTCGGGAGCTGCCTATATGGGATATTTCGGTTTGTGAAATCGGGTGTTTCTTGGGCATGGAAAATCAGTTTACCGTTATTTCTTGTGCTTTTTTCAGGATATGCCTTAAAATCGGGGGTAATCTTTTTAACGCATGAATATTACATCTTGCCGGCGGTTCCTTTGCTCGCCATAGTAGGCGGATATGCCTTGTCAACCTTAGGTAAATATGGGTGGATGTTGATGCTATGTATTTCCATGGAAGCTATTGGTAATCAGCTGTATGATTTTAGATTGAATCAATCCGAAGCATATAAATTAGGGTTAGGACAAGTGGCCGAACGTTACATCCCAACGGATGCCTTGGTTGCAATTAATGGAAATAGTAATCCCCAAGAATTGTATTTTCTTGGGAGAAAAGGTTGGAATCTTTCTAATGAAACATTCTTTCAAAAAGGTATCGTGAATAAATTAACCGCTAAAGGGTGCACATACCTTGTGGTCAATAAACGGACCTTACCCAATCTTCCTGATTACGGAAAGATTATTTATGATGGAGTGGATTATCAGTTAATTCAATTAAATAAGTAAAGCGTTTCCAATTTCAATGTGTATCTTTCCTAAAATTTTTATCCGTGAGATTAATCCTTGCCCTATTTTTTCTAGCGTCGCTGTGCAGCGTTTCAGCTCAAAAATCATACTACATCGGACAGCGCACTGAGGGGGGAGTTATCTTTCATTTATTTCAGGATAGCCTTGGTAAACAACACGGATTAGTAGTTTCCTTAATCAATTTAACCCGAGAGGCAGAGTGGGGCGACAAGGAAAAAGACATCGAAAGCTGCGAAAGTTTATGGGACGGGCGGGCAAATACCACCGCCATTATGTTTGCGACTAGAGATACAACCAAAGCGGCGGGTTTATGTGATACGTATGTTAGCGAGGGTTTTGATGATTGGTATCTACCAGCCATCTATGAGCTTCAAGCCATGAACACTAATTTATTCACCGTGGAACGTGCACTGAGTGAAATCCCAAATACAGATCTCGTGGAAATGAGTCTCTATTGGTCGTCGACCGAGTCAAATATTGCCTCGGCGTGGTTTTTTAGTTTCTATGACTCCAAACCAACGAATTACTACGATAAAACCAGCAAGACCTTGGTTCGGGCGATTCGATCGTTTTGAGTTGTTGACCACCTTTCATGGGTATTTGTCAGGACATTTGCTTTACTTGAGTCTTAATTTCGGCACTATATTAACTGACATTTTAGACTCGAACAGTATTTGAGTACCTATCAGTAAAAAACTTTTTTTTAAGCGCGGTGTTATAAGTGCATGTACCAACTCAAACGCACCCAACTTGTTAAAGCCAACATAGATACGTGTTGGGATTTCTTCTCCTCACCCAATAACCTTTCTAAAATTACGCCCACCTCCATGGGATTCGTGGTGCGGACTGAAGTACCTGAAAAGATGTACGAAGGGCTCATGATTGAATATACCGTAAAACCCTTACTAGGTATTCCGATGCGCTGGGTTACGGAGATAAAAACAGTGAGAGACAAGGCCTTTTTTGTAGACGAGCAGCGGGTGGGTCCGTACACCATTTGGCATCACGAGCATCATTTTAAAGACCTGGGGGATTCAGTGGAAATGACCGATATCGTGAGTTATCAATTACCGCTTGGCGCATTGGGCAGATTAATGCACACCTTGTTTGTTCGGAAAAAACTAGAATCCATCTTTGCTTACCGATTTGAAGTAGTAGAAAAGCTTTTCAATCAGAATTAAGGAGATTGCGTACCTTTGAGCTATGAAGTTCAAGGATTATCCCATCCATCCATCTATCTTACAAGCCATTGAAGACTTAGGGTATAAGCGCCCCACTGACATTCAATACAAGGTAATTCCGCACATTCTCAACGGAGAGGATGTTATGGCAGTAGCGCCAACCGGAACGGGAAAGACCGCCGCATTTGCCATTCCCTTGATTCATAAAGTGAATGGATATGCCCGTAAATCTGGTGTTCAGGTCTTGGTCATGGTTCCAACCCGTGAATTAGCACGACAAATTGAGCAGGTTTTTCTTGACCTAAGCAAACACTTATCCATTAGCATTCTATCCTTAATCGGTGGAGTAGAACAGGAAAGTCAGATTAAAAAGCTAAAAGAAAATACCCAAATTCTCATTACCACACCCGGACGAATGTTCGATTTAATCGCTCAGGGTTATTTGGATATTTCTACCGTAAAAATGTGGGTGCTCGATGAAGCAGATTTAATGCTTGATTTGGGCTTTGCACGGGATATTGTGGATGCGAAGCGTAAGTTGCCTAGATATTTGCAAACCTTGTTCTTTACTGCAACCATCAATAAAAAGATTAAATCCTTGGCGTATGATGTGGTGAAAGATGCCATTCGAATTCAAATTACCCCTGGAAATCCCGTCTCCAAAAATGTAGATCATCATGTCATGATGGTGGAGATGGACGACAAGCGATTTTTTCTAGAAAATATTCTGATGGAGTATCCGGAAGAACGGTTTATGATTTTTGTTCGCACCAAGGTACGCGCAGAACGCGTCCAAAAAGCCATGGAACGCATTGGTATTTCGGTAGAAATTTTACATGGCGGCAAAGAACAGAGCGAACGATTTAATACCTTGGAACGCTTTCGTTCGGGTACCAATAAAGTATTAGTTACCACGGATGTGGCGTGTAGAGGAATTGATATTCCTGAGGTAGAATATGTCATTAATTATGACATCCCGGATAATCCTGAAAATTACGTGCATCGCTGCGGACGAACGGGTAGGGGAAACCGCAGAGGGCAGGCCTTGAGTTTTTGTAGTACAGGGGAAGTACCTTTATTAGACGCAATTGAAGCCTACACGGGAACTGAAGTCGCTCGGTTTGAATTGAACGCAGAAGAATACGCAGAAATCTTACGCGATCAACTTGATCCCGATGAAAATTGGATTAAACTCATGAAAGAAAACGATACCGAAACTTGGGATTAACTTTTCTTCTTCGGTTCAATAACAATAGGCTCTGCTACCTTTTCTTTCGTTAAGGCAATGTCAAGCACGGATTTCATAGTTTCCACGTAGTGGATTTTCAATCCCTTCAGGTAACGCGCTTCGATTTCTTCTACGTCCTGTTTGTTCTTGCTGCTCATAATCACTTCCTTAATTCCGGAACGCTTCGCTGCCAATAACTTTTCCTTGATTCCACCAACGGGTAGCACTTCTCCACGGAGGGTTATTTCGCCGGTCATGGCCAGATCTTTTTTCACTTTACGTTGCGTGAATAACGACGCTAACGAAGTAAGCATAGTGATTCCAGCACTTGGACCATCTTTTGGCGTTGCTCCTTCCGGAACATGCAGGTGAACGTCGTGGTCGTTAAATACCGCTTGAGGTAAACTCAACCAATCGCTGTGAGATTTCAAAAATGCTAAGGCAATTACCGCACTTTCTTTCATAACATCCCCTAAGTTTCCCGTAAGGGTTAATTTACCGGTTCCTTGAGAAATGGAAGATTCGATAAATAGAATATCACCACCAACTGCGGTCCATGCCAAGCCAGTTACAACTCCAGCCACATCGTTCGCAATGCTCTTACTTTGGTTTCGTCCTGCCCCCAAAAAGGTAAACAAATCACTTGGTTTGATGACTAATTCAAAAGATTCTTCATTGGCAATTTGTCTGGCTCTTGAGCGCACTAATTTGGCCAGTTGTTTATCAAGCCCCCGAACACCAGATTCATTGGTGTAGGATACTACCACTTGTTCAAGCGCTGCTTTTTCGATTTCAAACTGCTTGGAATTTAACCCATGCGCTGCAAGCTGCTTCGGAATTAGGTGTTTCTTTCCAATTTCAATTTTCTCTTCAACGGTATACCCATTCACTTCAATGATTTCCATCCGGTCGCGCAGCGGACCTTGAATGTCGCCAAGGCTATTCGCCGTGGCAATGAAAAGCACTTTGGATAAATCGAATTCATTTTCCACATAATTATCGTAAAATGCGCCATTTTGCTCAGGATCTAATACTTCCAAAAGGGCAGAAGAAGGATCACCGTGAAAACCACGACCGAGTTTATCGATTTCATCCAATACGAATACTGGATTGGCGGATTCTGCTTTTTTTAAGCTTTGGATTATACGGCCAGGCATTGCGCCGATGTAGGTTTTACGATGGCCTCTAATTTCCGCTTCATCGTGAAGGCCACCCAATGACATGCGCACATATTTTCTTCCAAGCGCTTCTGCAATTGATTTTCCTAAGGATGTTTTACCAACCCCCGGAGGACCATAAAAACATAAGATTGGAGATTTCATGTTGCCACGAATCTTTAATACGGCTAAATATTCAAGGATGCGTTCCTTAACTTTTTCCAGTCCTGCATGGTCGCGCTCCAGTACTTTTTTTGCTCGTTTTAAGTCCAGGTTGTCTTTTGTGTATTCATTCCATGGAAGATCGAGCATGACATCTAAGAAATTCATCTGAACGGTATACTCAGCACCCTGTGGGTTCATTCGCTGTAATTTATCCAGTTCCTTGTAAAAGGATTTCTCCACGTTTTCATTCCATTTTTTTGCCGTGGCGCGTTCTCTAAATTCAGCAACGTCCTGATCTTGTGGATTATCACCCAACTCATCTTGAATCGTACGCATTTGCTGATGCAAGAAGTATTCTCGTTGTTGGCGATCCAAGTCGCGTTTCACCTTGTTTTGGATTTCATTGCGCATTTCCAACATCTGCACTTCCAGAGTCAGGTGCTCCATCACCATCATCACGCGTTTTTTCATATCCATTTCTTCAAGCATTTCTTGCTTTTTAGAAACGTCAGCGTTCATGTTAGAGGAAATGAAATTCACCAAAAAGGTAGGGCTGTCAATGTTTCCAAGCGCGAATTGTGCCTCAGAAGGAATGTTCGGACTGTCGCGGATAATTTGCAAGGCTAATTCTTTAATCGTGTTAATCATTACGCTTAGCTCTTTGTCTTTTTTGGAAATACTGGTTTCCTTGAACACCTTAACTTTTGCCTTCATGTAAGGTTCAGTTTGTAAAGGGGTTTCGATTTCAAACCTGCGTTTTCCTTGAATAATTACCGTAGAACTTCCATCGGGCATTTTTAACAAGCGTATGATTTGCGCTACCGTACCTACGGTATGTAAGTCATTGAAATTCGGAGATTCTTGTTCTTGGTTTTTTTGAGAAACTACCCCAATTATTTTGTTTCCCTTGTTGGAATCTTGAATCAGTTTGATGGATTTGTCCCTCCCGACCGTGATGGGAATCACCACGCCAGGAAAAAGCACATTGTTCCGAAGTGGTAATATGGGTAATTCTTCGGGAAAGGCTTGGTTATTAACAGACTCCTCTTCTTCCGCAGTGATTAATGGAATAAATTCTGAATCGTTATCGATTTTCGATAAGAGGTCAATGTGTATAATTCGTTCGTCCATAAGTTGACATTTTGGCAGATGAAATTTATGGATTCTTTCGGTTAACCCCATTTAATCCAGATGTTAATGTTCGTTTCAATCCGCATGCCATCAAATCAATACGGAAATATTGTCCGAATTTCGTTTTGTACTGCCAAGTATTGTATTTTTGCTAAAATAGCTAGTCAATGAGAATTTTACTTACTGCCCTGATTGCAATCACCTTGTTTACACGTGTTTTTGGGCAAGACACCACTTGGGTGCAGACCTTCACCTTTGACTCCATAACCAATCGTCACGACCAATTTACCTTTCCATCAAGTTTAGACTCGCAGCGCTTCGAGAAGGTTTTAATGTATTACAAATTGAAATGCAGTCCCTTAACCACATGGGATCAATACGATTGTGGAGAATGGGATTACTTAACCTATACGCGAGTGTTTGATCACACGGGAAATTTTGATTCCGTCAAGCGTGAAGCAGCTAAGTACCTCGCTAATTTTCAAGCCCCCGCATTGATTAACTATAATTCAGCGAATGCAGGAGCACCTTACGCGAATGTTTATCAAAGCAATCAGTCCTTTAGAACTGGAGAAGTATTGCAAGATTTCGTGGTTAACATAGGTAATGGTTCAAGTGTACTTCCCTTTCATACACAAAGCAAGGGAGGAACCTATCAGTTTTTAGTTACGGCCCAAGAACTACTTGCCGCAGGAGTACAAGCAGGTGACCTGCAGTCGCTGTCTCTCTATGTTTCGAATGTAGCTCAAAATGAAGGCATTTACTTCCCAAAAATCAGCTTGCTTGGCACCAACTTAAGCAGCTTAACACAGTTGGTAACAGGCGCATTTGTTGACGTTTACAATCAACAAGTAAATCCAGGTTCAATGCAACTTGGAGCGAATCGTTTCCTGTTTTTTCAGCCTTTTGCGTGGAATGGTATCCAAAATATTATCGTTCAGCTAGGTTTTGATTCAGAAACTTCCACCGCTTCCCAATACAGTTTTGATATGGAAACAGGGAATGGTACCTCTTCAAATTATGTAGACGGACGAAATGGCGTCATTGAGTTTGATGGAACAAATTACAGCATGCTTGAACTCTCTGACACCTTAATTGCAGGAGATGTTACCATCGAGTTTTGGGCAAAAGGAAATGCGAACAATGGAACAAATACAAGCATTCTTGAGGCGTACGACACCTTAAATAACCGCGTATTAAACATACACATGCCATGGAGCAACAACAACATTTATTGGGATGCGGGAAATCATACCGGGTATGACCGAATCAACAAACCCATGAGTGCTGCAGAAATTGATAACAATTGGAATCATTGGGCCTTCGTAAAAAAGCAAAGTACAGGTAAAATGTTTATTTACAAAAATGGACACACGTGGCTTGCCGGATCTAACCTGAACCGCCCGGTTGGATACATCCATCGCTTTGTGCTCGGTGCAAGTCGTGACTATGGCATTAAATGGAAAGGACAAGTGGATGAATTTCGTGTGTTTAAGGCCGCGTTAGATTCAGCTACGATTTTAGCGAATTTCAAAGAAAAGATCAACAACAGTCACCCTAACTATAATGCCCTGATGACGTATTATGATTTTGATGATGTAAATTATGCCGATGATCGTTCCCCGAACGATTACAAGTTAATGCTTTCAGAGGGATTTGATCCACTAACTGGATCTATGATCAAGGCGACATCGCCTGTGGCAGGGGTTCAAACCGTTGCTGAACGTCCTGTGGTTGCTTTTGGACAAGGAACCGTTTCAGGTGCTGTTCAAACGACCATGGTTTCGCAATCAAAACCAATCGAACCCGTAGTGATTTTTGAGCAAGCAGCAGTTAATCGTCATTTCGAAATCGTGAACAGCTACCGCGGCGTACCACAAGGTTCTTCCTACACCTTTGGTCCACAAGGCGCAGTGGTCACAACGAGTGCCGTTGGCTCCGATTTACAATTAATTAATGATACCATTCTTTACCATGAGAAACCGTATGAAATTGTAAAAGATGTGGAAATTGCTCGATATATTACGCCCTATGGCATCAACTTCGATCTAGGTCCAAATGGATTTAGTTGGATTTATGAGGTAACAGATTACCAGCAGTATTTGCATGGCATCGTTGATCTAGCTGCACACAACACCCAAGAGTTATTGGATTTGAAATTTGCTTTTGTGAAAGGAATTCCGCCGCGAGATGTGCACAAACGTGAACCGATTTGGTCCGATTGGAGATCTTACAATTATGGGCAAATGTCCAATGACCTGGTGCTTCAAAATAAACCAGTGGTGCTTTCAGATACTTCTCAAATGTTTAAAATTAAAACCAGGATGTCCGGTCACGGGCAAGTAGGAAATATCGCTTGTTGCGAATGGGTGCCTAATGACCACCGCATTTCAATCGATGGAACACCACGATACAATTGGAATATTTGGCAAACCACCGAGTGTGGAGATAATCCAAACATCGGTCAAGGAGGCACTTGGCCATATGCCCGCGAAGGATGGTGTCCGGGTGATCGTGTAAAGGATTTCGATTTTGAACTTACGCCATTTGTACAACCTGGAGATACCGTGAATATCGATTACAGCATTACAGCAGTTCCTCCGGGGGATCCAGGAACGGCAGGAGGTAATTATATAGGAGCCTTTGACTTAATATCCTATTCGGCACCAAATTTCCAAAATGATGCCGCGATTGTAGACGTGTTGAATCCAAATAATTGGGAATACTACAGCAAATTCAATCCGACCTGTTCAAATCCGAGAGTGGTGTTGCGGAATACAGGCGCCACGGCTTTAACGTCATGTTTTATCCGTTGTTGGATTACCTATGGCAATGAAATTCAATTCAACTGGACAGGAAACTTAGGATTTATGGAAGAAGTAGTGGTAGAAATCCCAGTAAATGACCTTGGTTTTTGGATGGATATGGATTCTACAGAAACCTTTACGGCGTATGTTAGCAATGTGAATGGTACCGTTGGAAATGATGAGTACTTGCAGAATAGTGTGAAACAAGTAAAGTTTGATGCGCCAGAAGTAATCAACGGACCGTTCTTCGCGTGGTTAACTACAAACAACAAGGCGGTTGAGAATTCCTACAAATTAATTGATGGAGCCGGAAATATAATATTTCAACGAAATCAATTAGCCAATCAAACGCAATACAAAGACACCTTTGACCTTGCGCCTGGATGTTACAGCATTATCATCGAAGATACGGATAACGATGGATTATCTTTTTGGTATTCAGCTCAAGTTGAAGGTGAAACAAACGGTCAAATGCGTTTACGATATGTGGGAGGAAGCTACATTGAATTATTTCCAGGTGATTTTGGTCACTACCACCGCTACGATTTTTCCGTAGGCTTTGGAGTTGGCTTAAATGAAAATAAATTAGATCACGAAATTGCAGTGTTCCCGAATCCAACGAGCGGTGAAACAACCATTGAGATTTCAGGCTTTGTCGATAATGAAGCAACCCTAGAAATTTATGACATGATGGGAAGAAAATGGTTAACGGAGGAAATGACCGCTTCGCAACACTTTGCAGAATCTCATGTGAATCTTGGGGGAGTTCCATCAGGGGCTTACATTGCACGCATTGTGACGAAGAATCAAGTGTATACGAAACAATTTATTAAGCAGTAACCATGAACATTAAAGAAATGATTACCACCTATTTTCCCGATGTTTGGCAATATGTGGTGATAATTCTAATATTTATCGTAGCCTCAATTATCTTTTTATGAAAACCATACTCGCAGCATTATTTTTATTTACGGCTTGGTATAGCTACAGCCAATTGAATGTAGATTCCTTGTCTCATATTTCATATCAGCAATTGCATGGCGCTAATTTGAATGATGTGTGGGGCTATGAAGATGAGATGGGTAATGAATATGCCATCGTTGGAACCTCGAAAGGAACTTCCATTGTAGATATTTCAAATCCATCAAATCCGGTAGAGATTTTCTGGATGCCAGGTACAGAATCTATTTGGAGAGATCCATGCGTTTTTGGAGATTACGCTTATGTGACTACAGAAGCTGACGACGGCTTATTAATCATTGATTTATCGCCACTTCCTCTATCTACTAACCTTCCAACCAGTGTGTATATGGGGCCTCCCGGACAAACCTGGACTTCAGCCCATACCTGTTTTTGCGATAATCAAGGATTTGCCTATGTGTTCGGAAGTAATCGGGGAGCGGGCGGTGTTATTATTTTAGACATCACTTCGAATCCGATGCAACCAACAGAAGTGGGCGCATTTGATAATTGGTATTGTCATGATGGGTATGTTCGCAATGATACCATGTATTTGGCGCACATTTACGATGGGTTTTTTAGTCTAGTGGATGTGAGTAATCACGCTGCACCGCAACTCATTGCAACTCAACCAACCCCAAATCTTTTCGCGCACAACATTTGGCCATCAACTTCCGGACAATATGTGTTTACTACCGATGAGGTTTCTGGTGCCTATATTGCAGTCTATGACATTTCAAATCCAAATGCGATTGTCGAGGTGGAGCGCATTCAAAACTCACCGGGAACCGGGGTGATTCCGCATAACACCCATGTCATGGGAGATTATTTAATTACCAGTTACTATTCCGACGGCATTGTGATTCATGATTGTACCAATCCGAATAACCTGGTTAAAGTTGGACAATACGACACCTATAATGGTCAAACTCCTGGCTTCGACGGATGTTGGGGCGTGTATCCATTTTTTAGTAGCGGTACTATTGTCGCCGCAGATATTACTGAGGGCTTATTTATTCTGGGACCAACCTACACGAAAGGAAGCTATTTAAAAGGAAATGTCACGGAAACGGGTTCTGGAATTCCGTTGAACGATGTAAAAGTGACCTTGAGTAATAACAATCAACCGGATTATACCAATCCCCAAGGTGCTTATGTCACCGGATATTATCAGGTTGGTACTGCGCAAGTATTGTTTGAAAAAGTTGGGTATTATCCATTAACGGCTAATGTTTCCTTAATCCAAGGACAAGAAATCACCTTGGATGCCCAGTTGACACCAATCCCGCCGTTTAATATACAAGTGAATGTAACCGATGGAGCGACCGGAGCACCGATTTTTGATGCACAAATTAAACTCGTTCATCCACTGATTGCGCATACGGGTGTCACTAATGCCTTAGGGGAGGAGCAATTGGTGTTGTTTTACCAAGAACAATATCAGATTTATGTTGGGAAATGGGGGTATAAAACATTTTGTACAACGCAATTAATCGATCAAAATACGCAAGTATTAAACGTAACCTTGACGCCTGGCTACTATGATGACTTTGAGTTGGATTTTGGATGGAGTGTCAACGGAACTGCACAAACAGGAATTTGGGAACGCGGAATTCCGCATGCCACCTCCAGTGGATCCGTGGTTGTAGGTGATGTTCCTTGGGACTGTGGAACTAACTGTTTTGTAACGGGTAACGATCCGAATTTACATCCTGATTTCGATGATGTGGATCAAGGAAATACCATATTGGTGTCACCACCCATGGATTTAACTGCGTTAACGAATCCGCATGTGAATTTTGCTCGTGGATATTATAATTTCTATGGACCGCAAGCAGAGGATGATACCTTGAAAGTGTACATTAGTAATGGAAGTCAACTGGCGCTTATTGATGCGGTTAGTCCACCGCAAGGAAATGCGATGGCTTGGGAGTATAAAAGTATTGGAATAAATGGACTCATTCCCATTACATCCAGCATGCAACTGGTGGTGTCAATCTCCGACTATGACCCCGATGTAAACATTACAGAGGCTGCATTTGACGAGTTTTATGTGACCAACAGCAGCTTGAATTCCCTGGAGGAAACGACAAGTGGTCTATATGTATTTCCAAATCCATCGTACGATTTTGTAACCTTAACAGGTATTTCAACGAATGAACCCTACGTGATAATGGATAACTTTGGAAGGATTGTGGTACAAGGTCAAGCAGATTCAACAGCGCTTAAACTCGATGTTCAACACTGGCATGCTGGGTTTTATGTAGTTCTTCATGCCGGGAAATTCCTTAAATTTGTAAAAGAATAAGTTGCATGAATAGGCCACAACTTTCAATCGTTATTCCCCTGCTCAATGAGGAAGAATCCTTGCCAGAATTGCATGCATGGTTGTTGCGAGTATTTCATTCAAATTCCTTTACCTATGAAGTGATTTTTGTAGATGACGGGAGTTCTGACAACAGTTGGGAAGTTATTCAAGCCTTAAGCAAAGCAGATCCACACACCTTTGGATTAAAGTTTCAACGAAATTATGGCAAATCTGCGGCGCTGCAAACCGCATTCCAACACGCGAATGGCGACGTAGTCATTACCATGGATGCCGACCTACAAGATTCTCCGGATGAAATTCCTGAATTATATCGAATGATTACCCAAGAGGGATTAGATTTGGTTTCAGGATGGAAACAAAAACGCTATGACCCAATCACAAAGACACTTCCAACCAAACTTTACAATTGGGCAGCTCGCAGAATAACGGGTATTTATCTACACGATTTTAATTGTGGACTTAAAGCCTATAAGCGCGCAGTGGTAAAGAGTATAGAGGTATATGGGGACATGCATCGCTACATGCCCGCCTTGGCTAAATATGCCGGTTTCAAAAAAATCGGCGAAAAAGTTGTGCAACATCAAGCACGTAAATATGGCTATTCAAAATTTGGGTTAAATCGATTTCTGAATGGACCATTGGATTTGATGACCGTTGCCTTTATGGGGAAATTTGCAAAAAAACCGATGCACTTTTTTGGAGCACTTGGAACCTTGATGTTTTTTGTGGGATTTGGTTTTGGCTTATATCTAGGGATCGATAAGGTGTTCATTCATACCCGAGGCGTGAAATTGGCGGAACGCACAGAATTCTTTGTGTCCTTGGTCGCTATGCTTATGGGACTTCAGTTTTTCCTTACCGGATTTTTAGCCGAATTAGTAAGTCGGAATTCGTCGGCAAGAAATACCTATTTGGTTGAAGAGCAAGCAGGATGGGAGTAAATCTTTTTAATGTCGATCATACCTGGACCTTATTTTTGGATCGGGATGGGGTCATTAATCAACGAATTTTCGGGGGATACGTGTTAAGTTCGGAGTCCTTTGTATTTGAACCCGGGGTGCTTTCTGCCTTAAAAATGTCAAACCAACGTTTTGGTAAAATTATTGTTGTAACCAATCAACAATGCGTAGCGTTAGGTTTACTTAGTGAAACGGCGCTTGCTCAAATTCATCAAGACATGATAACTCAAGTTACCACTCATGGCGGACGAATTGATGCGGTATATGCGGCAATTGACTTAAAAATAGCTAACCCGAATCGTAGAAAACCAAATCCGGCAATGGCCCTTGAAGCAAAACTTAAATTTCCTGAGCTTGACTTTTCCAAGGCAGTTATGGTAGGCGATACCGACAGTGACATACGATTTGGTAGGGAATTAGGAATGAAAACGGTTTTGGTGGAAAGTAAAGAAGAAACTACAGCGGTTCCTGACCTTTCAGTGAATTCACTCTTGGAATTAATGAATAAACTATGCGCTTAATATTCTTTTTAGTATTCATGGGGGTGTTGGCATCTCCCGTACATGCACAAAACAAGAAAGATTCTAAAGGACGTAAACAAGGCGTTTGGGAGAAAAATTATCCGGATGGTAAAACCAGGCTTTATACAGGTCAATTTAAAGATGATCAGCCGGTAGGTGAATTCAGGTATTATTTTGAGTCGGGTAAAATCAAATCAATTGTTCAACATGAAACCAGGGAACGCAGCTATGCGTGGTTCTATTTTGAGAATGAACAACTCATGAGTGAAGGACAATATGTGAATCAAAAGAAAGATTCCGTTTGGAGGAACTTTAATGAACAAGGGTTTCTGGTGAGTATTGAAACATTTAAGAATAATCGACTTAATGGTGAAAAGTTGATTTACTACATTCAGAACCAAATCGAAACGGGTGAAGTTAAATGTGCTCAACTAGAAACCTATAAAGACAGCATACTGGAGGGGAGGTGTGTGGAATTTTTTTCTACAGGTAGCAAAAAACAACAGGGTGCATATATTCAAGGTAAAAAGTCGGGCGTTTGGGAAACCTATCATCCCGATGGATCGTTAGCTACGCGGATTAAATTTAGAGATGGAAAGGCATATGGCTATGCGTATGCCTTTGATGAGGAGGGCACGGAACTTTACAAGTCATATTGGCTTGATGGAAAACGCTTAGATGCCAAGGCGTTTGATAAGTATTTGATTGATTGTAAAAATAAAGGGATGATTCCCGAAGAATAAGTATTTTTAGGCATGAACCGTACGGTACTTTTGTTGTCATTGTCTGTTATTCTTTTTGTAAGTAGCTGCAAAAAAGAACCCGCGCCTGCTGTTGTTTCGAGTTTTCATTACGGATATTATCCGATTAAGGAAGGTGGTTTTTGGATCTATCAGGTGACTGAGATCATACATGATGAAAACGCCGCTATTCCGCATGATACGATAAGCTATCAGTTAAAAACAGAAATAGGCGATACCCTGATTGATAACGAAGGCAGAATCGTTAACCGATTCAATCGCTATAAACGAAGTAATTCATTTGCCTCTTGGGTGATTTCTGATGTTTGGACCACGGTACTTGACGAGAACCGGGCGGAATTAGTAGAAGAGAACATCCGAAGGGTTGTACTCCGATTCCCCGTAAAAACAGCAACCATTTGGGATCCTAATCAATTTAATTTTTTGCCCTCATTACAAGCGTATTATGAGTATATCCATAAGCCCTTCTCATTTGGTGCAATTCAGTCTGATAGTACAGTACATGTGATATCTGCCAAAGAACTCACCTTAGTTTCTTATCAGAATCAATATGAGGTTTATGCCAAACAGATTGGCTTAGTGAAGAAATATTACAAGGATCTTCAAATTTCAAATTTTGATACCTTAAATGTTTCGCAAGGAAAGGAACTTTACTTCAGCCTCTTGGAGTACGGGCATTAATCTGTAACTTTGAAACTATGGAATTCAGTGAGGTAAAGCGAGATTGTAGGTATTTTAAAGGACACATTCCGTGTAAGTTCAATAAATTGGACGGAAGCGTATGCGACAGTTGTACGCATTATGAGCCCCTGGAAACACGAATTTTAATTATCAAACTAGCCGCCTTAGGAGATGTTATTCGCACCACTCCGTTGCTTACACTTTTTCGGAATAAATATCCCAACGCACACATTACCTGGATGACTCAAAGTCCAGAGATTTTGCCTAAAGATCAAATCGAACAAATTCTTCCGTTTAATGCGATGTCGGTTTTTCTGTTGGAAAATAGTTTATTCGATGTGGCGGTTAATCTCGATAAAGAAGCAGAAGCCTGCGTATTAATGGCTAAAGTAGAAGCTCGCGAGAAGTACGGATATACGTGGGAAGATCATGCGGTTGCGCCTTGTACAAGCGCTGCGGAGCATAAATTAATGACTGGTTTTTTTGATGAATTATCTAAAGAAAACACGAAAAGTTACCTGCAGGAAATTTTTGAGATTTGTCACGCATCCTTCAATTTTGAACCCTATGCGATTCAGATAAATCAAGCGAAATATAGCCATTGGCAAACGATCCTTGACGAAAAACGTGAGGGAAAACAAGTCGTCGGTTTAAACACGGGCTGTGGTCCACGATGGAATACGCGCCTTTGGAAGGATGAATATTGGATACAACTTGCAATAACCTTACGTGAACAAGGATATTATCCGATGTTCCTTGGTGGCGAATTAGAGCATACTAAGAATGTAGCCTTGTCTGAAAAGGCAGGCGTGTATTACCCCGGACATTTCGATTTAGAAACATTCATAAGTTTAACCAATGCCTGCGATATGGTGGTAACCCAGGTGACTATGATGATGCACATTGCAACAGCACTCCAAAAAAAGATGGTCTTGATGAATACCATTTTTAACCCACACGAATTTGAATTGTATGGCCGAGGAGTTATTATTGGACCCCCTTCGCCATGCCAATGCTATTATGGGAATGAATGCGTTCGAGGAGCGTCGTGCATGAATGATATCAACCCCCAAACGGTATTCAATGGGTTAAACGCGATTGCCGAGTATGAAAATTAGTTTTCTATCAACATTCTATCCGTATCGCGGCGGAATCGCCCAATTCAACGCATTGTTGCATCGACAACTCGAGAAAAACCATGAGGTCAGTGCCGTAACGTTTAAACGACAATATCCTACGCTGTTGTTTCCTGGTAAAACGCAATTCGTAAGCCCTGAGGATAAGGCAGATGCGATACCAGCTCGAAGATTGTTGGATACCATTAATCCATTAACCTATATTCGGACAGCCAAAGAAATCCGAAAGACCAAACCGGATATTTTGCTTACAAAATATTGGATGACATTTTTTGCTCCTTCCTTGGGATTTGTTCTCAGCCGTCAATCAAGATTCACCAAACGTATTGCCATTTTAGATAACGTGATTCCGCATGAGCGACGATTTTTTGATCATGCCTTTAATCGATATTTCCTGAATCGAAATGATGCATTCATTGCCATGACAGAAAAAGTAAAGGCCGATTTATTGTCCTACCTTCCTGATGCTAAATGCCTGGTGATTCCACATCCGATTTATAATCAGTTTGGACCTCGCATTAATCGAGAAGAGGCATTGAAATCGCTTGGACTGAGTCAGTTTAAGGATAAGAAAATCCTGTTGTTTTTTGGTATAATTCGAGACTACAAAGGCTTGGATGTATTGATTGAAACGCTTTCTGAACTCGATGATTCCTATCATTTAATCATTGCAGGAGAGGCCTACGGGGATTTTAAAAAATATCAGCGATTGATGGGTCAGCTTCAAGTAATTGAACGATGTCATGTGTTTGAACGCTATATTGATGACCATGAGGTTCCGCTTTTCTTCTCTGCGAGTGATGTATGCATGTTAACATACAAATCGGCCACCCAAAGTGGTATTAGTGGCATTTCACAGCATTTTGAGCTTCCAACCATTGCAACAAATGTGGGAGGACTTGCGGAAAGTGTTATCCCCGGAGAAACGGGTTATGTGGTCGATGTGGTGGACCCCTCAGAAATCGCAAAAACAATCAGAACGTATTTTACAGAAAATAAGAAAGAAGACTTTAGGGGAAATATTGGACGTGAAAACAAGGCAAACAGCTGGGAATCTTTCTCGAAAAACCTACTCAAATTCATAGATACCCTTTGAATAAGATGCCGATTATTCCGCTATTCAACGAACTCGGGATAAAAAGTTGATTTTAATGATGGGAAATCCTATATTTGCACCCTTTAATTTACGATAATATTGCGACTCAATGAGAAATAAGGGATTTTTTTGGTTTTTAACCATTTTACTGACGGTAGTTTGTTTATATCAGCTATCATTTACATGGTATGCTACACGTGAGGAGCGCAAGGCAGAAAAAGAAGCAGTGGCGCGAGTAAGTGAATTGAAGAAAGAAGCCTTCAATCAAACGGATTCCTTAAAAGGCATTGGTTTCTTGCCGAACAATACGAAAGTTGATTTTAATACCCCAGAAGGAGAAGAGTTAGCCAAGGCTGCTTTTATCAATGATATCCTTAAAGAACGAGGTTCCAAGCCGGTTTATCCAATCTTTGGTTCAACGTTTTCCGAAGTTAAAAAGCGCTCTTTGGCTTTTGGTCTTGACTTAGTCGGAGGAATGAGCGTTACCATGGAGATTTCCACAGGGGATCTTTTAATGAGTCATGCGCAAAGCCCGAATTCATTAAAGTTTCGTAAAATCTATAACGAAGCCAATGCTAAATATGCAGACGGCAAAGGAGATTTTCTAGATTTGTTTGTTGCTTCCTCAAAGAAAAATAAAATGAAACTTGGTCTCCTTTTGAAAGGAGATGGAATTGGAGTTAACTCTACCGATACCGAAGTAGAAACGTATTTTAGAGACCTTCTGACCTCCGCAATGGATGGGGTGGAGCAAATCATGTATCGCCGGATCAATCAATTTGGAGTCGCTCAGCCGAACATTCAAAAAGACCTTTCGACGAATCGTTTATACATAGAATTACCGGGAGTTCAAGATGAAAACACCGTAGCACAGAAATTAAAATCAACGGCAAATCTTGAGTTTTTTGAAACCTACATGCCCTCTGAATTAAATGCGGAACTCACCGCTGCTGATGCCGTGAGTAAGGCTCCAGAACGTAAGGATAACTCCTCGGGTGCCACTGCTGCCCCGGATACCACCCAATCCCTTACAGTCGCAAATCAGTCATTAACAGGTGGTATGGATAAAGGCTTAATGAGTTGTGCAACCGGTTGG
>Ga0247843_1002102_pt1 | contig 37678 bp, 26 predicted proteins | sample LaCruzMarch2017__FD_192420 | JGI IMG/M metagenome (GOLD analysis project Ga0247843, IMG submission 192420) | Freshwater microbial communities from meromictic Lake La Cruz, Castile-La Mancha, Spain - LaCruzMarch2017_8m | ecosystem: Environmental > Aquatic > Freshwater > Lake | place: Spain...
AGTGCCTGATGCTGCAAATGGAGAGGGCCGGCCGGACCAACGACCTGGAATACCTCATCCTCCGCGACTACATGGAGGAACTGGGCAAACGACGATTTCCCGAGATCGCCCGCCAGTTGGGCATCACTCCGTCCGAGGCTCAGGAGGCCGCCGGACGGATTGCGCGGCTCGACCCCAGGCCGGGATCCGATTTTTCCCGCGAACCTGAACAATATGTGGTGCCTGAGTTGGAGGTTGTCCGGCGGGTGGTCGACAACCCCAACCCCGACATCGAGGCAACGGACATCGAAGACCCTTCGTCGCTGGCGGAGATTCTGAGCGACCCCGATGATGAAGATGAGGTGATCACCCACCTGCGCTATCGGCTCTCGATGCAAACCCGCGAGGGGCTTCGTCAGTGGCGATTCACCGATCAGGATTCGGTTTCAGAGGTTCTTCTGAACGCTTTGAGCGAAGACCTCACCCGCATCGTCCGGGGTGACGAGTGCTTGTACCACCGGTTCTTGGGGACGGCATCATTCAGCTCGGCCGCCGATAAACGTCTCAAGGCCTGTGCCGAACTTCTGGCGTCCGAGGAAGCGAAGGTCAGTGGAGCCGCGACCGAGGCTCTGGTAGCCAATCTCAATCGAATTTTTCTTTGCGATTTTCTGCCGATCACCGAAAAGCGCCAGAAGGTGGAGTACGACGTGGCGGGCAAGGATGAACTCATGCCCCAGCTGCGCATCAGCAGCACCTACAAAGACCTGCTCGCCCAGTCGGAGACTTCAGCCGAAGTCCGCGAATACGTGCGCGACAAGATCAAGGCCGGCAAGTTTCTCATCAAGAGCCTGAATCAGCGACAGAGCACCATTCTGAGCATTGGTCGCGAGATCGTGAAGCGTCAGCGAGACTTCATGGAAAAGGGGGTCGAGCACCTCAAACCCATGACCATGGTGATGGTCGCTGAAGTGGTGGGCGTGCATGAGACGACTGTGAGTCGTGCTGTCTCCGGCAAGTTCATGCGCACCCCGCAGGGGATTTTCGAGATGAAGTTCTTCTTCACCTCCGGTGTGGCGACGGCCGACGGTCAGACGGTGTCCAACACCTCGGTGAAGAACATCCTGGCCGAGCTCATCGCGAGCGAGAATCCCGCCAAGCCGCTTTCCGACGATCAGTTGGTCAACCAGCTCAAGGAGAAGAACGTGATGATCGCCCGGCGCACGGTGGCCAAGTATCGGGCCGAGCTGAACGTGCTGCCCAGCCACCTGCGGCGCACCTATCAGTAAATCACGCTTCCGCGGACTGGAGGGGCTGTTTGCCGTCAGTTCGCCGTTAGTTCGCCGTTAGTTCGCCGTTAGTTCGTAATTCGGGCCGGATCCACGACGGCGTGGCGAATCTTTTCGCGCTTCCAAGTGTAGGTAATGTGCACCTTGCCGTCCCGCGCCTGAACCACCGCCGGATAGCTCAATTCGCCAGGATTGTAGGCGAGGTCGGCCTTGCCGGGTTCCTGGGTGCTCTCCAGATCGGCAACCCGGGTCCAAGAATGGCCGTCCGAAGAAATGGCCAGCGAGATCACACTGCGATTCTCGGCGAGAGGGTTGTAAACCAGCAGCGCACGGCCATCGCGCAGGCGGACGGCGTCGATACCGCTGTTGGGGTTGGGCAGGGAGGTCTTTTCGAGCGGGGTCCAGGTGCGTCCCTGGTCGCTGCTCCAATGCTCAGCCACGACCTTCTGTCGGGTGCGCACCAGGCTCTGGATGCGGCCTCCGTCCCAGAGCAGCAGGGTGGGTTGGATGGCGCCCCATTGGTCGGCAGTGTTGAGGGCGCTGGACCGGTGCCATTCGGTGAAAGGGGGCTTGGACCACTCCATATGGACCCGCCAGCCGGCGTCCTCGGAGCTGGACCCGCAGAGAAGCGTGCCGTCGGCCAGCAGGATCGGCTTGTTGCGCACGGGCCCGACCTGACCGTCTGGCAGGCGGCGCGACTTGCCCCACGAGCGTCCGCCGTCCTTGGATTCCTGGACCCGGCCCCACCAGGTGTCTGGGCTCGGTCCCACCTTGTAGAAGAGCCACAGGCTGCCGCCGGGCTGCTGCCAAAGCACCGGGTTCCAGCAGGCATATTGCGGCGCGCCGGCGTCTTCGGTGCCGCGGGCGACCTCGACCGGCGCCAGCCACTGGTGCTGAGGCTTCTTGGAGAACCAGATCACCACGTCCTTGGCCCGCTCCGCCGTGCCCCCAAACCAAGCTGCTGCCATTCCTTGCGGCGTCTCCTCGATGGTCGAAGCGTGGGAGGATAGGGTAGGCGGCTTGTCAGCCAAGTACTGCAGCTTGATCACCGGAGAATTCTGCGCCCCCAAGGCGCATCCGATGACGGCAAAGAAACTTAAGAACCGACGGGGCATGGGCGAAGAATGAGCCGTCGTCCACGGAGTTCCAGTTCCAAAATAGGCGGAGTAGACTCGCGGGTTTGGGCCGATGCCAATCCTTTGCCGAATTGGGTTCCTGAATCTTCCCGAGATTGAGGTCAATCCCGGTTCGCCACGGACCGGGGTTGTGTTGCACCCTTTCTCGCGTGGCGCTCATCGATGTCCAGGGTCTGACGCGGTCATTCCGTACCTACAAGAAGGCTCCGGGGTTCTCCGGGGCGCTCAAGGGGTTGTTTCACCGTGAATACGAGACGGTGTTCGCGGTGAAGGATGTGTCGTTCCAGGTCGAGGAAGGCGAATTTGTCGGATTCCTGGGGCCGAACGGGGCCGGCAAGACCACCACACTCAAGATGCTGGCCGGTTTGTTGTACCCGACTTCGGGCGCTGCTTCGGTGCTGGGCTACGTGCCTTGGGAACGGGCCGATGGTTACCGCCGCCAATTCGCCCTGCTGCTGGGACAGAAAAACCAGCTCTGGTGGGATCTTCCGGCCCGAGACTCGCTGGAACTCAATGGGCGTATCTATGGGCTGGCGCCCGAGGCCTACCGGCGCACGGTCGATGAGATGAGCGAGTTGTTGGGCGTGCGCGACAAGCTCTCCACGGCGGTCCGGGAGCTGTCACTGGGGGAACGCATGAAGTGCGAATTGATCGCTGCGCTGCTCCACCAACCAAAGGTGCTTTTCCTGGACGAGCCGACCATTGGGCTCGACGTGGTCTCCCAGAAGGTGGTCCGGGAGTTTTTGCGCGAGTACAACCGGCGCCGCAAGACAACCATCCTGCTCACCAGCCATTACATGGCTGATATCCAAGAACTGTGCGACCGGGTTATCATCATCGACCGGGGCACGGTATTCTTCGACGGGCGTTTGGCTGAGATCCTCGACCGCTTCGCCGGCTTCAAGATCATCACAGTCACCCTGGAACAGGCTTCCGGGTTCGCTTCGGTGCCCTTGGCGGAATTGGGAGAAGTGCTGGAGCAGAGCTCGGCTCTGGCCCGTCTGAAGGTTCCCCGGGAATCGGTCATCGCCACCTGCAAGGTGCTGCTTGACCGACTGCCGGTGAAGGATTTTGCCGTCGAAGAGGTCCCTATTGAGGACATCATCCGGCAGGTGTTCGAGAGGCGCTGAAATCCGCCAGCTGATAAACTTCCCGCGACACCCCTTTTCAAGGACGTGGGGTTGTTGTCCACTAGCGCTTCACATGCAGTACAACGAACCGCCAAAAGGCATCCAAGAACTCATCCACAGTCTTGAGGAAGGCGAGGGTCGAGTTTGGCTGCAGCGGTTCATCTTGCTGTTGCTGACCCTCATCGCCTTGGGGCTTTACCATTTCGATGGGGTGAAGAATTTCAGCACGGTCGAGGCGATGGACCTGGCTCAGTTGGGTCGCAGCCTTTCCGAGGGCCGGGGTTTCACCACGCAGTTGATACGCCCGCTGAGCCTCCACCTCCAATCGCCCCGGGCGGTGCAGCAGGGGATCAATCCTCGCCAACTCATCACCGCGGCTCATCCCGACATATCCCACCCACCTCTGTACCCGGTCGCATTGGCAGCGCTCTTCAAGGTGTTGCCCGAGCGGTGGGTTTATGGTGTGGAGTCCGGACCCAGTCGCCGTCCGCCGGCCGAAGTGGCGGTGGGGTGTCTCAATTTCATTGGTTTCCTGGGGTTGGCCTTCGTGCTGTTCCAATTGGGTCGGCGATGGTTTGAACTCTCGATCGGAGTGATGGCGGTGGTGGTTTTTCTGGGGTCCAAGCTCAACTGGGACTTTGCTTTCTCGGGCCTGCCTACGGTGTGGTTGGGGTTGCTGTGCGTGGCGGTTAGCGTGATCGCCTTGCACATCGGAGGCGCCGCCGACCCCGACGAAGACGGTCGCCCACGGGTCGTGACGCTCCGATACGCGCTCTGGTCGGCACTGCTCGGAGGATTGCTCGGACTCGGGTTTCTCATCTCGTATTCTTTCGGATTCCTGGTTCTGCCTATTGGCATTTGTGTGGGGTGGTGGGTTCCGGCCGAAGCCCGCCTGCGAACAGTGGGGTGTCTATTGCTGGCTTTCCTGCTGTTGACGGCCCCCTGGATGACCCGCAATTACCTCCGCAGCGGATTGCCTCTGGGCATCGCCACCCTTGCGCCGTTATCCGGCACCCCTGGATTCTTGGATGATCGGTTGGAACGATCCCAGAACCCTGAACTCTCGCGGGTGCGACTGACGGAGGTGCTGGCCAAGGTCCTGAGTCATTCGCAGTCAATCCTCGCCAACGACGTCCCCCGGATGTTCGGCAATTGGTTCGGGGCCTTCTTGCTGGTGGGGCTCTTGCTGCCCATGGGAGACGCGCGGATGAATCGGTTCCGCTGGTTGCTCTTGGCCTTATTGCTGGCGCTGGTGCCGAGTCAGGCCCTGATCCAGACGCATTTGTCCACGCAGTCCCCATTCCTGAATTCCGAAAATCTCCTGGCGTGGTTCGTCCCGCTGGCCGGTTTGTACGCCGCGGTGGTCTTCCGGTGGGCTCTCGACACCTTCGACTTTCCCTATCCGTTGGCTCGATGGATGGCCATGGCCATACCTCTGGCTTTGTGCCTCATGCCTTTCGTGATTTCGCTGTTGCCGCCGCGCCAGCCGGTCATGGCCACGCCGCCCTATTACCTGCCGGTGATCCGCCAATTGCTGGGATACCTCCCGGCGGGTGCCATGGTCTTGAGCGACATGCCGGCAGCCGTCGCCTGGTACGGCCACCTGGACTCGATGCCCCTGACCTTGCGAGCCGGACAAGATCCCAAGGAAGACTTGTACCAGATCCACGACTTCCAGCGTCCGTTCAACGCCCTGTTGCTCACCCCGCTCACCTGCGATCAGTTGTGGCATTCCAAATTGATGAACGATTCCGATGCCGTCTGGGGGCGCTTCTACATGGATTATCTGCTGCGCCAGGGGAATATCCCGTCGAATTTCCCGCTGACGTTCGTCTTGGGTGACCGGTATCCTGAAAACGGATACTTGTTCGCGGCAGACCGCCCCTACTGGCGCATGATCCGCAAATGATCGGGGAATTAAACCCGTGGTCGCCCGCGTCACTCTCGAAATAGCCCTCCGCAAGGAGTTTGACTATTCCATCCCGGAGGAGTTTTCCGATCGGGTGGCCGTGGGGTCCCGGGTCAAGGTGCCCTTTGGCCATCGCCAGGTGCTGGGAGTGGTGACCGAGTTGGCGGAGTCCTCGCCCCAGACCAACCTCAAGCCGATCCTGAGTGTGCTCGGAGCCCAGACTCTGGTGACTCCGCAGGTGCTGGAATTGGCGCGTTGGATCGCCTCCTATTACTGCTGCGCCGTCGAGACAGCCCTCAAGAGCGTGTTGCCAGAAGCTGTCCGGAAGGAAGAGGCCGGGTGGCGTGAACGGCTTCATGTGCACGCCCTGACGGTCACTGGCGAAATGCCCAAGCTCACACCCAGACAAGAGACCATCTGGCGCATCATCGACGAGTGGCGTGAGTTGCCACTGCAGGAGTTGCTCCGGCTCGGTGAGACGACGGCCGAAACGGTACGAAAACTCGAAGACAAGGGGTTGGTGTGCATCGCCCCGAAGATCGACGAGCGGGATCCGTACGCGCGGGAACTCATCGTCCCGACCACGCCATTGACCCTCAATGACGAGCAGGTGGTGGCCTTTCAGGCATTGGTGAAGGCCCAAGACGGACTCTTGCGGGGAGAGTCGGCCAAGCCGTTCTTGCTCTTTGGTGTGACCGGTTCGGGCAAGACCGAGGTGTACTTGCAAGCCATTCAACACGCACTGGCGCAGGGACGCGGGGCGATCGTGCTGGTGCCCGAAATCTCACTGACCCCGCAGACGGTGGAGCGCTTCAAGGCCCGTTTTTCGTCGGGCCCCCATCGGACCCTCGTGGCGGTGCTGCATTCGCATCTTTCGGCCGGGGAGCGACATGATGAGTGGCACAAAATTCGGCAGGGCCGGGCCCGCATCGTCATCGGGGCGCGCTCGGCGGTGTTCGCTCCGGTGCACCCGCTGGGGCTGATCATCGTCGATGAGGAGCACGAGCATTCCTACAAGCAGGAGGAGACGCCCCGCTACCATGCTCGAGATGTGGCGGTAGTGCGCGGCCAGCGGGAGGGTGCGGTGGTCCTGCTGGGATCGGCCACGCCCTCGATCGAGAGTTTCCACAATGCGCGCCGTGGGAAATACACCCTGCTCGAGATGGCCAAGCGGGTGGACGACAAGCGGCTGCCGGTGGTGCGTGTGGTGGATTTGCGCGAGGAATCCCGCAAGTCCAAGAGCGGGGCACCTCCGGTGTTCACCCAACGCCTTCGGGAGGCCATCACCCAGCGTCTGGAGCGCCGCGAGCAGACGATGCTGTTCCTCAATCGGCGAGGCTTCTCGACTTCGCTGCAATGCCCCCAGTGCGGTCATGTGGCCGGATGCCCCAACTGTTCGGTTTCGTTGACGTATCATCGGGCCTCGCGGCGGTTGCTTTGCCACATCTGCGGCCATGAGGATTCGGTTCCGGAGCATTGCCCGGCTCCGGGTTGTGGCAATCCGGCCATCCGGTTTGCAGGCATCGGCACCGAGCGTGTCGAGGACGCGCTGCGCAAAGGGTTTCCAAATGCTCGGATCGAACGCATGGATTCGGACACCCTGAAGCGGAAGGAGGATTATCGGCGCATCCTCACCGAGTTCCGGGTCGGCAAGATCGACATCCTGGTGGGCACCCAGATGATCGCCAAGGGACTGCATTTCCCCAACGTCACGTTGGTGGGCATCGTGCATGCTGACCTGAGCCTCCATCAGGCCGATTTCCGCGCGGGTGAGCGTACCTTTCAGTTGCTCACCCAGGTGAGTGGCCGAGCCGGGAGGGGTGATGTTGAGGGCGAGGTGTTCGTCCAGAGCTTCACTCCGTTCCATCCGGCCATCCAGTATGCGCGCCGACATGACTACTTGGGATTCTACGAGCAGGAGGTGGAGTTCCGGGAACAGTTGCGCTACCCACCAGCCGCCCGGGTAGCCCTGTTGACGTTGAAGGGACGGAACGAAGACAAGGTGAAGCTCTTTGCGGAACACCTGCGCAAGGCCCTCGACGCGGGCTTCAAGGATTGGAAGGACTTGATTCTGGCCGGACCGGCCCCGGCTCCGCTGTTGAAGGCCGAGAGTTTCTTTCGGCACCAGATCATGCTGCGAACCTCAGCCATGAGCCGCCTTTCCATCGAGTTGGGGAAAATTGAACAATCCTTCGCGCTGCCGGCCGACCTGACCCTGATCATCGACATCGATCCGGTGAATCTGGGATGACCGGCAAAGATCCCTCGGGAGTTCGGGATCCGGACGGCTAGTGGAGGTTTTTGCCGAGGAGGTGGACCCCTGCCGTTCGGCAATCGGTGCCGGTGGAAGGCTGGAAATCGTCAAAAGACCCGTTTTTCGGTCCAAAATTGCCTCGGCACACCCGCTGCTGGATGCGGAGTCGCGTGGTTTCCACCAATTCCATCTCCTCGATGCTTCCGCAGGGTTCCCTCACCAATGCGTTGGCAGCGCCCGATCTGAGCAGCGCTGCCGGATCCCTGGGACGAATGCTGGGTGCTCTGGCTCTGGTATTCGCTTTGCTGATCGGCGCCCTCTGGATTTACCGGCACTGGCAGCGACTCCTCTTGCAGCGGACTCCCGTCACTGGTCTGAGGGTGGTCGATGCGAAGAGCTTGGGCCAGCGCACGGCCGTGTACGTGGTGGCCTACCGGCACCAACAGTTCCTCATCGGGGGCTCTCCGAACGGGTTGTCGCTGTTGTCGCCTTTAGATGCCGATTCGCCCGAATCGGATGATCCCTCTCCGTTGGATCCCGGCAATCCAGCTGCAAATCTGGCCCCCGAGGGTTCATTCCGGAGTGTCCTGGAAAAGACGCTGTCGCCCTCGGCATGAATCCCTCGATCCAGGCATACCGAAGCATCGGTTCCGTCCGTCGGACGGGTTGGAGATTTTCCGGATTTCTCCTCGGCATCATGGTGTTGTTGATGGCGCTGTCGCCACTGGCAGCCGTAGCCCAAGCTCCGACCACGACGGGTACTCCGACGGCCGGACTGCCTCCGTTGACCTTGAACATCGGCATGGATGGAATAGGGCAACCCAAGGATGTGGATGTCGCCATCCAGGTCCTCTTTGCCATCACACTGCTGTCGATGGCGCCGTCCATCGTGCTATTGATGACTTGCTTCAGCCGCATCGTCATCGTGCTGTCGTTCGTCCGCAACGCCTTGACCCTCCAGGGTGCTCCGGCCAACCAGGTGATTATCGGGTTGTCGCTCTTCCTGACCTATTTCGTCATGGAACCGGTATGGTCCAAGGTCCAATCCAACGCACTCCAGCCCTACATGGAGAAGAAGATCACCTCGGCCCAGGCTGTTGAGGAAGCGTCGAAGCCCATTCGTTCCTTCATGCTGCGACAAACCCGCGCCAAGGATGTCGAGTTGTTCGTGGAATTGGCCAAGATCCCACCCACCGCACCCGAAACCATGCCGCTGCGGGTGGTTATTCCGGCTTTCATCATCAGCGAGCTCCGGACGGCCTTTCAAATGGGCTTCTTGATCTTCGTGCCCTTCATCCTCATCGACATCGTGGTCGCCACCGTCTTGATGAGCATGGGCATGATGATGATGCCGCCCGCGACCATTGCATTGCCGCTGAAGATCCTGCTCTTCGTCCTGGTGGACGGATGGTCCCTCATCGTCCGTTCGTTGCTGATGAGTTTCGGTATTTGAAAACCGGTCCGCATTTTCCCAGTTCCAATTCCACTTTCCGACCCGATCCATGAACCCTGAAACCGCTGTCGAACTCATCAAATCGTTGATCCTCAACTCCGTGGCGCTGGCCTCGCCGATCTTGATGACGGCCCTCGTCATCGGCCTCGGTGTGAGCGTTTTTCAAGCGGTTACATCGATCCATGAGCAGACCCTGTCCTTTGTGCCCAAGGCCTTGGCGGTGCTCTCGCTGATCGTGGTGATGCTGCCCTGGATGGTCCGAACCATGATCGAGTTCACCCGCTCGGTCATCGAGCAGATGCCCCAGATGGTCGGCTGAGCCATGACGGTGATCCAATCCATCGCGGTCTGGGTGCTGGTGATGGTGAGGGCGAGCGGCCTCATCCTCACGATGCCGGTCTTTTCCGGAAACCAAGTGCCCCGCTCCCTGAAGATCGCCTTGGGAGTGATGCTGGCCACCTTGGCCACGCCGCTGTTGCCGCCGATCGAATTGAAGGTTGATTCGCTGTGGTGGCTCATCCAGGTGATTTTTGTGGAGATGACCGCTGGAGCCGTCTTGGGCTTCATCTGCCGCTTCACCTTTTTCGCGCTGGATGTCACAGGCACCCTCATCGCCAACGACCTGGGTCTGACCATGTCCACGATTCTGAACCCAGGATCCAATGCCGCTGCACCGATCACCTCCACACTGCTGTACTGGCTGGGCGTGGTCACCTTCTTCGGCTTGGACATCCATCACTGGGTGCTGGCGTTCTTCATTCGGACTTATTCAGTGCTCCCAATGGGAGCTGCCCATGGCAGCGAGGACCTGATGCGCAATATCCTGGTCCATACAGGGTGGATCCTCTCGGCAGGGATTCAGGTGGCGGCTCCCATCATGGCCGTGGCCTTCTTGGTAACCTGGGTGTTCTCGATGCTGGGACGGGCGGTGCCCCAGATGAACGTGTTCTCGGAAAGCATGCCCATCCGTGTCTTGTCCGGGTTGTTCATCCTTGCGATGAGCATGCGCTTCATCGGCGATCACACGGCCAATTTCCTACGACGGATTCCGGATGATTTCGTCCGCATCGCCCAGATTTTGGGAAACACCCCACCCAACCCCTGAACGCGCATGTCCGAAGATAGTGGCGACAAGACAGAGCAACCGACAGCGAAGCGGTTGAGCGAGGCACTGGGCAAGGGGCAGTTCGCCAAGTCCCAAGAGATTCAGACTGCGTTCGTGCTCATGGCCGGAGTGTGGGCACTTCAGTCCTATGGTGGGGCGTTGTTCGATGATTTGACGGGCGTTTTCAAGTCGGTCTTTTTCCACCTTCATGACACGACGATCGACGTCAACAGCCTCCAGGATAAGGCCTCTGAATCGGCAATGACCCTGGTCGGTTGCGTGGCTCCACCGGTGATCGCCACGGGGGTGGGCGGGTTGGCGGCTGGCCTGGTGCAAAGCCGCTTCCGGATGCTGAGCGACCCCATCAGCTTCAATTGGGAGCGCCTCAATCCCATGGCGGGATTCAAACGCATCTTTTCCTTTCAGGCGTTGTTTCCGGCGGCGGTGAACCTGGTGAAGCTCGGCGCGATTAGCTTGTTCTCCTGGAATCATGTGCGTTCGGTGCTCGACGATCCGATCTTCAACGCGCCTGTGGACGTTTCGCGGGTGGGGACATTCCTTTCCGAGACCTCCATGCGCATCGGCAGTCGGGTGCTCTTGGCGTTGATCCTGATAGCAGCCATCGACTACGCCTATCAGCTCTGGAAGACACAACGCGACATGATGATGACCAAGGAGGAGGTCAAGGACGAGGGCAAGCAGAGCGAGGGAAATCCCCATGTGAAGGGGGAGATGCGCAAACGACGGATGCGCCGCAAATCCTTCAAGGCGCAGTTGGAGGATCTTCCGAATGCCGACGTCGTGATCGCCAACCCGACCCACATCGCGGTGGCTCTGCGCTACGATCGGGACACGATGGCAGCGCCTCGGATCATCGCCATGGCCAAGGATTTCAACGCGTTGCGTATCCGTGAATTGGCCGAAAAGCTCCAGATTCCGGTGATGGAGAACAAACCGCTGGCCCGCATGCTCTTCAAATACGGCAAGGTGGATGGCGATATTCCCCTCCAGTTGTACACCGCGGTGGCGGAGATACTGGCCTATGTCTATCGGGTGAACCGGTTCCGCTATTATTCGCGGACTCAGACTCAAGGGGGCGCCGCTTCCCCAAGTCCCCGGTAGTCACGAACACGGAGTTCCCCGAAATACAAACAACTTGGATCGGGATTGCTCGCGGCAGTTCATTCAGGACACGTTTCGGACATGAATCGCGGGTTGAATCACCTCTTGGGCACTTTTCTTTTCACCGCGGCCTTCGCCGTCTTGGCTGCGCCTCCGCAAGCCGAACCGGGGCGGCAAACGGCCCAGGAGTTCCGTCGTGAGGTCCGCACCGAGCATCGCCTGAACTACTTGTTGTATGTGCCGAAGGCGGCCGCCGCTGAACCCACCAAGCGTTGGCCTTTGGTGCTCTTCCTGCATGGAGCCGGCGAGCGCGGAACCAATCTCAATGCCGTGGCCGTGCATGGTCCGCCGAAGTGGGTGGCCGCGGGCAAGGAGTACCCCTTCATCCTGGCGTCGCCGCAATGCCCGCCAGGACAGGTGTGGAACAGCACCACTCTGTTGGCATTAATTGATGAATTGCAGGCCAGCCTTCCGGTGGATGCCCGCCGGGTCTATGTGACCGGTTTGAGCATGGGCGGCTATGGCACCTGGGAGTTGGCGGTGAAGCATCCGGAGCGCTTCGCGGCGGTGGCTCCCATTTGCGGTGGTGGCGAACGCATTCGCACCTTGTTGCCCGCTCAGCGCGAAGCCCTCAAGACGCTGGGCGTTTGGGCTTTCCACGGCGGCAAGGACAATGTCGTGGTGCCCGCCGAAACCGAGCGGATGGTGGAGGCGTTCAAGAAGGCAGGGAATGAGTCGGTGAAGCACACCGTCTATCCCGAGGCCGGACACGATTCCTGGACCCAGGCCTACAACGACCCCGCCTTGTTCGAGTGGATGCTCAAGCAGTCCCGCTGAGTCGTCCCGCGGTTCCTCCATTTCCTCACATGATCCGAACGACCCGAGCGGCCATCGCCTCCGGCCAGGGCCAATTCAGCCTCGAGTCCATCGAGGTCGGCTCACCCCAGGGTGATGAGGTGCTGGTGGAGATTCGGGCTTCGGGCCTGTGCCATACCGATCACGCCTCGCTGGGGTGGAAACGTCCGTTGGTCATGGGGCATGAGGGCGCCGGGGTGGTGCTCGAGGTCGGCCCGGAGGTGACCGGTGTTCGGCCCGGGGATCGAGTGGTGCTGAACTGGGTGATTCCGTGTGGCATTTGCCCGGCCTGCCATCGCGGGTCGGCCGTCCATTGCCACAGCAGCCGGCCGGCCCATGTGATGGAGCCCTCCGCGGCCCACGCCCATGCGGCCGGGACCCAGCTTCGAGGTCTTCCGGTGGACCGGTCCTTCAATCTCGGCACCTTGTGCGGGTTGGCCTTGGTGCGTCAGGCGGCGGTCACCCGACTGGAGACCCAGGTTTCCTTTGAGTCGGCCTGCATCGTCGGTTGTGGGGTGATGACGGGCTTTGGGTCCGCGGTGAATGTCGCGCGCGTGGCTCCGGGGAGCTCGGTGGCGGTCATTGGTTGCGGTGGGGTCGGGCTGAATGTGATCCAGGGAGCGCGTCATGCCGGGGCCTCGCGAATCATTGCCTTGGATCTCCAACCCGGGCCGTTGGAACGCGCGCGCCAATTCGGGGCGACCGAGGTGATCCAGGTGGATCCGGCCGATCGCGAACTCGATGCGGCGGCGGCCGAGGTGCGCCGGCGTTGCGGTGGAGCCGGTACCGACTACGCCTTCGAGGCCACCTCGGTTCCGCGACTGGCCTTTGCGCCACTGAAACTCATCCGCGATGGAGGCATGGCCCTGCAGGTCAGCGGCATCAACGACCCAGTCACCGTTCCCATGCCGCTCTTCATGTGGGACAAAACCTACGTGACGCCGCTCTACGGTGGCTGCGTTCCAAGTCGCGATTTCCCGCAGATTTTCAACCTGCACGCGGAGGGTCGCCTGCTGCTCGATGAACTGGTCACCCGCACTTACCGACTCGACCAGTTGGCTGAAGCCTTCGACGACCTTCTGGCCGGACGCTTGGCCAAGGGTGTGATCACCTTCGGTGGTTAGCCAACGATGGACGTAGATCGGTCCGCCTGTGAGTCGGATGGGGGAGAAGCTCAGGCACCTTGGAGGATTTCCCTCACCACGTTGCCGTGGACATCGGTGAGTCGGAAATCGCGGCCCTGGAACCGGTAGGTGAGCCGCTCGTGGTGGATGCCCATTTGGTGCAGCAAGGTCGCCTGCAGATCGTGCACGTGCACCGGCTTGTGCACTGCGTTCATGCCCAAGTCATCGGTCTCACCGTAGGAAATCCCCGGACGCACCCCGCCACCGGCCATCCAGGTGGTGAAGGCGTAGGGGTGATGGTCACGACCCCAGCGTTTGCGGTCGTCGAGGTTGCCCTGGATGAACGGTGTTCGTCCGAACTCACCGCCCCAGACCACCAGGGTTTCATCGAGCAAGCCCCGTTGCTTGAGGTCGATGACCAAGCCGGCGGACGGTTGGTCGGTATCGCGGCACTGGGTGTAGAGTTCGGTGGTGAGGCTGTTGTGTTGGTCCCAACCGGCATGCATGACCTGGACACACCGCACGCCCCGCTCGATGAGGCGTCGGGCCATGAGGCAGTTGTAGGCGAAGGTGCCGGGCTCTCGGACACTCGGGCCGTACAAGGCCAGCACCGACTCCGGTTCCTTCGAGAGGTCGGCCAGTTCCGGCACGCTCGTCTGCATGCGGAAGGCCATTTCGTATTGGGCGATGCGGGTGGCGATCTCCGGGTCGCCATGCGCCTCGAACTTCAGGCGGTTCAACGCGCCCAGATCGTCGAGCATGGAACGGCGGGTCGCCGAGGGCAGGCCGGCCGGATTGCCGAGGTACAACACCGGTTCATTGCCGCCCCGGAATTTGACTCCCTGATAGCGGGAAGGCAGGAAGCCGGACCCCCAGTAGAAATCGTAGAATATCTGGCCGCAGCTGGTGCCCTTGCTCACCGAAGTCATCACGGCGAAGGCGGGCAGGTTTTCCGTTTCGCTACCCAGGCCGTAGGTGAGCCAAGCCCCGAGGGTCGGACGCCCGGGGATTTGCGCTCCGCTGAGCATGAGCGAGATGGCCGGGGCGTGGTTGACGGCGTCGGTGTGGAGGCTTTTGACAAAGCACAGTTCATCGGCGATCCGGCCGGTGTGGGGCAGGAAATCACTCACCCAGGCGCCACTTTGCCCGTGCTGCCGGAAGGGCTCGACCGGCGCGAGCATCAGCTTGCCGTCGGCCTTGCCCGTCATGGTGCTGAAGCGCTTGCCGCCGATGTAGGAATCGGGCAGGGGCTTTCCATGGAGTTTGAGCAGCTCCGGCTTGTAGTCGAAGAGATCGACATGGGTGGGCGCGCCATTCTGAAACAGATAAATGGCGTGCTTGGCCTTGGCCGGATGATGAGGCCGTGCCTGCGTCGGGAGCGTTGGACTCGGGTCGGCTGCCGAGGTGCGGCCTGATCCGAGCAGTTGGCTCAGAGCCGCAAGACCCAGCCCTGTGCCTGTGCGGCCGAGGAATTGGCGGCGGGTTTCACGAAGCAGGAATTCGTGGTTGGTCATCAACGGGTTCATTCCTTGGTCAGGGCTTCATCGAGGTTCAGCACCGTGCTGCAGACGACTGTCCAGGCGGCCAATTCCACGGGGTTCACGCTGGAAGGGGGCGTCATTTCGCCGGTGCGGATCCATTGGGCCGCCAGTTCGGGTTGGAGGGTGTAAGAGGCCCGGTGGCGCTGGAGCCCGTCGAGGAGGATCCGGCTTTCGGCGGCGCTGGGGCGGCGGGACAGCACCTGGCGGAAGACGCGCACCAACCGCTCGGAGTCGCGCGTGTCGCTCATCAGGGCTTGCTGGGCCAGAATCCTCGCAGCTTCGACGTAGCCGGTGTCGTTGAGGGTCAGCAGGGCGTGCAGGGGGACATTGGTTCGCGGCGTCTTGACGGTGCAGGTCTGGCGGTTGGCCACATCGAAGAAGAGTGTCGGACCGATGATGCGCCTCCAGAACACGTAGAGGCTGCGGCGGTAGAGCGCCTCGCCATGGTCTTGCGTGTAGCGCTTGTTGCCGAAGGTGGTTTCCTCCCACACGCCCGCGGGCTGGTAAGGGTTGACCGCAGCCCCGCCGACGCGCTCGGTGAGCAGGCCCGCGGAGGCCAGGGTCATGTCGCGGATCATGGGTGAGGGCATCCGGAATCGCGGGCCTCGGGTCAGTCGGCGGTTTTCCGGATCGCGTTCCCGGACCTCTGGCGAGGTTTGCGACGATTGCCGGTAGGTGCCGCTCAGCACGATGGAGCGGACGAGCGCTTTGACATCCCAGCCGGACTCGATGAACTCGAGGGCCAACCCATCGAGCAACTCGGGGTGCGAAGGCCGTTCACCTTGGAGACCGAAGTCTTCGGAGGTCTTCACCAATCCGAGCCCGAAGAATTGCTGCCACAACCGATTGACCGTGACCCGGGCGGGCAGGGGATTGGTCGGCGAAACGAGCCACCGGGCCAGTTCGAGCCGGTCGGGGCGCTGCACGCGATGACCCGCCGTGAGATGGCCTGGCAGCGATGGCGGAACTTCAGGACCGAGGTTCTGGTAACTGCCACGCACCAATTGATAAGTCGGTCGTACCTTCGGCAGGTCTTCCATCACCATCACTTTCGGGATCTGGTTCTGGACATTGTCCCAGTGGATGCGCGAGGCGCGTTGGCGTTCCAGCACCGCCACGTACTGCGGGTCGAAATCCCGCCAGAGGTCGGCCATTTTCTGGAGTCGGCCGGCGTCCCGATCCTTCGCGGAAACTTTGAGTTGTTCGCGATGGGCCGCAGAAAAGTCTTGGGCCAGCGGTGTCTGGTCGAGTGTTTGGCCGGCCTCGGGCTGGAATCGCCGCCGCTCCAGGGCTTCCGTGTCGCGGATAAAGTGGGCTAGACCTTTCTCGGCATCGGCGACTCGGGCCTGGATTTCCCGATCGAGCACGGGCAACACGGGAGGCGTCCGGGGATTGCCGCCGCTGCCGTCGACGGAGGTCTGGTTGAAGAACGCCATCAGTCCGAAGTAGTCCTTCTGAGTGTAGGGATCGAACTTGTGGTCGTGGCACCGGGTGCAGTTGAAGGTGGCTCCCAGCCAGACCGTGGCCACCGTCTCGGTTTGGTCGAAGAGGTAGTCGATGCGGTTCTCTTCTGCGATGCGGCCGCCTTCGCCATTGATTGCGTGATTGCGCAGGAAACCCGTGGCGAGACGCTGTTCATCGGTGGCGCCCGGAAGCCGGTCGCCGGCGATTTGCCAGACGGTGAACTGGTCGAAAGGCAGGTTGCGATTGAAGGCGTCGACCACCCAGTCGCGCCACGGCCACATGGTGCGCTCGCCATCGCCTTGGTATCCGTTGGAATCGGCGTAGCGGGCGGCTTCCATCCATTCCCACGCCATCCGCTCGCCGTATCGCGGGGAAGCCAGCAATCGATCCACTTGCCGCTCATAGGCCTGAGGTGACGGATCCGCCACGAAGCCGTCGATCTCGGACGGAGTCGGGGGCAGGCCGGTCAGGTCGAGGGTGAGTCGGCGGAGGAGGGTGGGTCGTGCGGCCTCGGGTGCGGGTTTTAGTCCGTCGCGTTCCAAGGAGTGCCTCACCCAGGCATCGATTGCGTGGGAAGCTCCGCGGACGACGGGAACGGTCGCCCGCTGCAGTGGTTCGAACGCCCAGTGCTGTCCCCAAGGTGCTCCTTGTTCGATCCACTGGCGCAGGAGACGCACTTGTTCGGGCTGGAGTGCCTTGCCCGAATCGCGGGGCGGCATCACCTCGTCGGGATCATTGCTGTGGATCCGGCGCAGGATTTCGCTCTCTTCCGGATGCCCTGGTTTGATGGCGGTCTTACCGCTTTTTCCGGAACCACGGGCACCGGCGAGCATGTCCAGTCGCAGCCCCCCTTTTCGGGCCTTTTCGTCGGGACCGTGGCAGGCGAAGCAGTGGTCGGAGAGCAGCGGCAGGATTTCCCGCGAAAAGCCGATCGGAGTCTCAGGCCGGGCCGCCGCCTGAGCGGAAGCCAATGCGGTCACGACCACCATGCAAAGGGTCGTCCACACGCGAAGCACTCGTGACAAAGGGGTGAGCATCGGGATCGAGAAGGTAGGTTAGTCTTATCGCCAATGCCGGCAATGCTGGAACCAGCCAAAACAAGGATTCATCGCAAGAACGACAGACGGAGCGACGTGGCTTGCGTGAGCCCGTCATTCGGGGTTGCATATAAAGATGTCCCCCGACTTGCACCGGTTGCCCACCCGCCACGCTGGCGGCGTGACGGGTGTGGGGATTTGGGTGGCCGGTTTGTGGTGGCTGGTCGGTTCGATATTGGCGGCAGGATCGGCCGCTCAGAAGCTCCCGTCACGGCCTGTCTTCGAGCGCGATATCCGCCCCATCTTCAAGGCCCATTGTTTTCACTGCCACGGCGAGGAGGAAAAACCCAAGGGCGGGGTGGACTTGAGGCAACGGCAATTGCTGCTGAAAGCTTCTGAATCCGGCCTAGTGCTGGTGCCAGGGAAGCCGGGCAAAAGTCATCTCCTGTCGGTGGTGAAATCCGGTGAAATGCCCAAAGGCGGCAAGCCATTGGCGCCTGAGCAGGTGGCGCTCATCGAACGGTGGATCGCGCAAGGCGCTCCGACCTTGCGACCCGAACCGGTGGAGGTGCCCCGATGGGTCATCACCGAAGAGGAGCGTCAGTTTTGGGCGTTCCAGCCGGTGGGGTGTCCGGAGCCTCCCCAGGTCCGATTCGACAAGACGGTGCGGACTCCCATCGATGCGTTCTTGAAGGTGCGACTGGAGAAGGAGCGCCTGGGCTTTGCCAAGCCCGCGAAACCGGAGCAGTTGATCCGCCGGTTGACCCTCGACCTGACTGGTCTTCCGCCCACGCCGGAGGAGGTCGATGCCTTCGTGGCGGACCCTTCCGATGCCGCCTACGAGCGCTGGGTGGACCGGCTCTTGGATTCGCCGGCGTATGGCGAGCGTTGGGGGCGTCACTGGCTCGATGTGGCGGGATATGCCGACTCCAATGGGGGAGTGGAGGCCGATTCCGAGCGTCCGTGGGCCTGGCGATACCGCGACTACGTGATCCGGTCCTTCAACGAGGATCGCCCTTTCGATGAGTTCATCACCGAGCAATTGGCTGGCGACGAACTCCTGCCGGCCGTTTCCACCGATTTGGCCGGCCGCGATTTGGATCGTCTGGTGGCCACGGGTTTCTTGCGTATGGCCCCCGATCCCACGGGCGACGGTCCGCCGGAGCCGGAGTTGGCGCGCAATCAGGTCATCGCCGACACCCTCCAGATCGTTTCTTCGTCGCTGCTCGGCATTACGGTTCACTGCGCCCAATGCCACGACCATCGCTACGATCCCATCCCTCAGGCCGATTACTACCGATTGCGGGCTGTGTTTGAGCCGGCCTTCGACTGGAAGCGGTGGAAGAATCCCGCTCAACGGTTGGTTTCGCTCATGCCTTCGGTGGATCGATCCCTGGCCGATTGCGTCGAACAGGCGGCCAAGGTCCACGACGCCGAGGCCACCCGTTTGCACGATGAACTCATCGAGAAATTCGTGCAGAAGCAATTGCTGCAGGTTCCGGAGTCCCGTCGCGAAGCGGTGATCGGTGCGCGACGGACACCGGCGGCCAAGCGCAGCCCCGAACAGCTCCAACTGCTCCGGGAGTTTCCCATGTTCCAGGACCACATCATCCTGGGCGAGATCGATCGGGAAGGAGCCAACAAGGTGGATGAAATCCGCAAGCGGGCCACAGCTGATCGGGCCTTGAAGCCGTCGGATCCCATGGTGCAAGCCCTGGTCGAGGCTCCGGCCGAAGCGGTGACCACGGTGCGATTCCATCGGGGCGATCCCCAACAACCGCGCGAGGCACTCAAGCCGGGGTTGTTGTCGGTCATGGGCCTCGGTGGATTGGACACCGAGATCCCGGAATCCATTCCAGGCCGTCGCACCAGCGGTCGTCGCCTCGAACTGGCCCGCCGACTCACGGATCGAAACAATCCACTCACCGCTCGAGTCTGGGTCAACCGACTGTGGCATGAGCATTTTGGAATGGGCTTGGTCGCCACACCCGGAGACTTCGGGGCCCTGGGCGAACGCCCGAGTCATCCCGAACTCTTGGATTGGTTGGCCGCCGAGTTCATGGATCACGGCTGGAAAAACAAACGCCTCCACCGGTTGATCGTGACTAGTGCCGCCTACCGACAAGGCACCGTGAACGCGGCCGCACAGAAGAAGGACCCCGACAATCGCCTGTTGGGTCGATTCCGCCTCCGACGTCTGGATGCCGAAAGTCTCCGCGATAGTCTTTTGGCGGTGAGCGGCCGTTTGGATGCCACCCGCTTCGGGCCTCCTGTGCCCATCGCCGTCAATGCCCAAGGACAATTCGTGGTGGGTCGACAGAAGCGCGACGGCAATGGCGATGCGGTGGGAGTGGAGACCGGCGGGACCGCTGACTTCCGACGCAGCGTCTATGTCACCGTGCGCCGCACCATGCCGGTCGGGGTGCTCGAGACCTTCGATGCCCCGGTGGTCAATCCCAACTGCGAAGCCCGCCCGGTTTCCACGGCGGCTCCCCAATCGCTGATGTTCCTCAATGACGGATTCGTGCTCGATCGCGCATTGGATTTGGCGCAACGCCTGCGACGGGAAGCCCCGGGCGATGAGCCGGCCCAACTGGCCCGGTTGTGGCGTCTGCTCTTCCTTCAATCACCCACGGCCACCGACGTGGACCGTTCGCGGCGTTTCCTCAAGGAACTCCAGGCGTCCTTGCCGCCGGCCGAATCCAAACCCGCTGCCAAACCCTCAGCCGCTGCGACGCCCGAAACGCCGGCGGTAACCCCCGAAGAACGGGCTCTGGCTGCGTTGTGCCAGGTGCTCATGGGTTCCAACCGATTCCTCTACCTCGACTGAGCCATGGATCGCCCTTCCAACATGTCGTCTCCGTCCGGCTTCTGCTCCCGTCGCCACTTCTTGCAGGCAGGCAGCGCCTTCGGTCTGGGTTCCACCGCCTTGTCATGGCTCCTCCAGCAGGAGGGCCTTTTGGCGGCTCCGGCTCGACCGGAGTTGGAACAGCGCACGTATGATCTGAAACCGAAGGCGGGCCACCATCCGGCCAGCGCCCGGGCCATGATTTCCATCTTGATGATCGGGGGCCCGAGCCAGATGGACCTCTTCGATCCGAAGCCCCTGCTGAACGAATGGGCCGGTAAACCCTTTCCGGGCGAGTTGAAGTTCGACAATGCCGGACAGGCCAGTTCGAAGGTCATGCCGGGGTTGTGGGAGTTTCGCAAACACGGTCAGTCCGGCACGGAGTTGTCGTCGCTCCTGCCTCATCTGGCGGGCGTGGTGGACGAGTTGTGCGTGATCCGATCCATGCGGACTGCCGTGAACAACCATGGCCAATCGCTGTATGCGCTGACCAATGGCCGCATCACCGCCGGGGCGCCCACCCTGGGCAGTTGGTTGTCTTACGGGCTCGGGACCCCCAGCCAGGAGTTGCCCGCATTCCTCACACTGACCCATCCCTCGGGCCTGCCACTGCTCGCCGAGGCCAATTGGTCCAACGGTTGGTTGCCGTCGATTTTCCAAGGAACGGTGGTTCGCCCCACGGAGCCCCGATTGCTCAACCTCGACCCGGCTCCGCACCTCCGCGGGGTTCCCCAAGAACGTCAATTGGAACTGCTGGGCGAACTCAACCGCGCCCATCGCGCCGAGCATCCGGGAGAGCAGGACTTGGATGCCCGCATCGCCAGTTATCAATTAGCGGCCCGAATGCAGACGGCGGCCAAAGAGGCCATGGACATTCGGTCTGAGTCGGAGGCCACACGGCGCTTGTATGGCATTGATCAGGAACGGACCCGCGACTACGGCACCCGGTGCCTCATCGCCCGTCGTCTGGTCGAGCGCGGCGTGCGCTTCGTGCAAGTGGTCAACAATGGTCAGAGCTGGGACCAGCACAGCAACCTCTACACGGCCTTGCCTGACTTGTGCGCCAAGACCGATCAACCCGTCGCCGCTCTCATTCAAGACCTCAAGGCGCTGGGGTTGCTCGATTCCACCCTGGTACACTGGGGCGGGGAAATGGGGCGGTTGCCGGTGATCCAGAATGATGGTCCCAAAGAGAAGGTCGGTCGCGACCACAACACCTACGGCTTCACGCATTGGCTGGCCGGCGGCGGCGTTCGGGGCGGCATGACTTACGGCGAGACCGACGAATGGGGCCACCACGCCGTGAAGGACATCGTCACTCACCACGATCTCCACGCGACCCTCCTGCACCTCTTCGGTTTGGATCACACCCGACTGGTGTATCGCAGGGCCGGCCGCGAGCTGAGCCTCACCGATAGCAAGCCCGCCCGGGTGATCCGGGACATCCTCAATTCCTGAGGTTGAAAGTAGGGGAGTCGGGACAGCCTTCTTAAGAAAGACGGCGCCACTTTCGCCCGGATGTCTCCAGGAGCGCGTCAGCTTTGGTGGGACCTTGGCTGCCAGCAGAATAAAATTCCAGAAGTGCGTCAGGCTTCTCTTTGCAAAGGTCCAGATACGGTTGAACGATCCTCCAGCCCGCCTCCACGCTGTCCGCTCGCTGGAACAATGTCGCATCCCCGATCATGCAGTCATAGATCAAGGTTTCGTAGCCGGTGCTGGGAGCGTTCTGGAAGTAGTCCTTGTAGTGGAAGTCCATGTGGACTTGACCCAGTTGGATGGCAGGTCCGGGTATCTTCGCGCCGAAGGCCAGAGAGGCCCCCTCATCTGGCTGCAATTTGAGGATGAGTGTGTTGGGTTCGAGTTCTTCGGTCTTGGTATCGCGGAAAAGTGAGAAAGGGGGTCGTTTGAACTCGATGGAGATCTCCGTGCTTCGCTGTGCCATCCGTTTACCAGTCCGCAGGTAGAAGGGCACACCCGACCAGCGCCAAGTATCCACGCCGAGTTTCATGGCGATGTAGGTCTCGGTCACGCTCTCCGGGTGGATGCCGTCCTCTTCACGGTAAGCCTTGAGCGGTTTTCCTTCGCTGCTGCCCGCCTGATACTGCCCCCGAACGACGTCTGTCTGGGGATTGATGACGTGAACCGCGTCCAATGCCTTGGTTTTTTCGGTCCGGATGGCATCTGCGCAGAAGGAGTTCGGGGGCTCCATGCAAATCAAGGCCAGGAGCTGGAATACATGGTTGGGCACCATGTCGCGCATCGCTCCGGTGGATTCATAGAAGCCCGCCCGCTTCTCCACACCCACCGTCTCGGCAACGGTGATTTGCACATGATCAATGTGATTGCGATTCCACAGCGGCTCAAAAATCCCGTTCGCGAACCGTTTGACCATGATGTTTTGGACAGTCTCCTTCCCAAGAAAATGGTCCATTCGATAGATTTGGTCTTCGTGGAGCGTTCTCAATACCTGCTGGTTGAGTGCCCGGGCCGACTCGTAGTCATTGCCGAATGGTTTTTCGATGATCACCCGGCGGTATTTTTCCGGGCCTTCTTCCACGAGGCCGGCTTGGCCCAGATGATCGATGACCAGTCCGAAGAAGCGTGAGGCAACCGCAAGATAGAAGACCACGTTTTCGCTGGTTCCGTGGGAACGGTTTTCACCGTCCAATCGATTCTTGAGTGTTTGATAAAGTCCGGGATCACCGAAGTCTCCGCGGATGTAACTCATCTGGGAGAGTAGGCTGTTCCAATGAATTTCGTCGAAATCCACCGAAGTGGTCTTTTCGGTGGCAAATGATCGGACTGCCTCATCCAAACGCTCCCGGAAGGTCTCGTTGCTCAATTCCTGGCGGTCCACCCCGATCAGTGAGAATTGATCGGGAAGCAACCCGGTGCGCACGAGATTGTACAGGGCCGGAACCAGCAACCGACGCGTCAGGTCGCCGCCCGCTCCAAAGATCACCAGATTGCAGGGCGGGGCTTTGTCTCCATGCACCAATCGCTTGGGGGAGTTCGGTAGGGCGTCGCTCATGGGTCAGTTGGGGTGCGTTGGCACCAACCGCCCCAGCAGCAATCCGTAGGCCACCTCCTGCGAGACATCCTCTTCAGTTGGGTGTGCGTTGAGCCAAGGTTCAATGGGTTCTCTCGTGACGGGCCTCCAATCGGATCGCGCCTCGCTCTCGTCTCGTCTTGCGAAGGAATCTTCCACGCCATCCAGGGTCTCCCAACTGCATCGCACCGGCTAAAGCCAATGAGTTGCTGTAATTGGTCTTGCTGGAGGTAACTTCTCGGACGAGTGATTTGCCCTTCGCTCGTCAGGGACCTTCGGCCAGACCCGCAGCGGTCTGTGACCGACAAGCAACGCCGCCAGCGGCCCTTTCCTCCCACCCCCGGCGGCGGGTCTTTCCGGCTTGGACTGCGTTGGTTCGGGCGGAACAGAACGCAAGAGGTCTGCCCCGTCGCTCACCGGCTTGCCCAACCCAGAATTCCCCAGCCGCAGGACCCCTCCCGATTTTCAGACAGGCCCTAAAGATTTTCCTCTCAGGGGTAGGGTCAAAACTTCCTTGACGGCGTTTGAGTCTTTGGCTTGCGAGTGGGCAGTCAATGGTGATATAAAGCTCACCTATGGCAGCCATCGGGCGGTTCCAAAAAGGTGAGGAGATCTTCCACGCCAAGGTCATCGACGGGGAGATTTTCAAGCTTCAGGGCGATGTCTTCGGCTCTCCATCCTTCGAGAAGAAACCGACTCCGCTCAAGGGCGTCAAGACGTTGACCCCGGTTCAACCGTCCAAGATCATCGCGGTGGGTCTGAATTATGCAGACCATGCCCGGGAGGCTGGGATGGCGTTGCCCAAGGAACCGCTCTTCTGGCTCAAGGCCCCGACTTCGCTCATTCCCGATGGTGCCAAGATCGAGATTCCGTTTGCCAATCATCGCAATGATTTCGAGGCCGAGCTGGCCGTGGTCATTGGGCGCAAGATGCGCAATGTCACCCCGGCTGCGGCAGCCCGTTACATCTTCGGATATACGGCCTCTCAAGATATCACCGATCGGACGATTCAGGGCAGTGAGAGCCAGTTTGCGCGGTCGAAGTCCTTCGACACGTTCACACCGCTCGGGCCCTACATCGAAACCAAGATTGACCCGCATGATTTGAGCATCCAGCTCTTCCAGAACGGGCAGTTGCGCCAGAACGGCAATACCAGCCAGATGATCTTCAACTGTTTCCATCTGGTGAGCTTCATTTCCACCAACATGACCCTCCTCCCGGGCGACGTCATCCTGACGGGCACGCCGAGCGGTGTGGGGCCCATCGAGTCCGGCGACCGTCTTGAGGTCCGGATCCAGGGCATGGCCCCTTTGGTCAACACGGTGAAGTGACCCTCGCTCAACCGATTTGCCGGAGCCTTCAGGCTCTGGTGGACCTCCATCGGCCCCTCGGGTGAACCCAGGGGCCTCTTTCTTTCCCACTGGCCTCCCGACCCCACACCCCCACAGACTTTCCCATGCTTTGGTCCCAAACGTTCATTCCGACCCTTAAGGAAACCCCCGCGGATGCAGAAATCGTGTCCCATCAACTCCTGCTGCGTGCAGGATTGGTTCGAAAGCTGACCGGTGGCTTGTACACGTTCCTGCCGCTCGGGTTGAAGGTGTTGCGCAAGATCGAGCAGATCATCCGTGAGGAAATGAACCGGGCTGGCGGCATCGAGGTGCTCATGCCCGCCTTGCAGCCCATCGACATCTGGCAGCAGTCCGGGCGCTACGAAACGGCTTCCGGGGTACTCTTCAAGGTGCGGGACTCGGCCCGCAAGGAGTGGGTCCTCGGGCCCACCCACGAAGAGGTCATCACTTCGCTGGCGGCCAACGAGCTGAATTCCTATCGGCAGCTTCCGAAGAATTTCTACCAGATCCAGACCAAGTTCCGGGACGAGATCCGCCCTCGCTTCGGCCTGATGCGCGCCAAGGAGTTCCTGATGAAGGACGCCTATTCCTTCGACGCCACCGATGCCGGCGCGATGGCCAGCTACCACAAGATGTACGACGCCTACACCCGCATCTTCGCCCGTTGCGGTTTGCAGGCCTTCCCCGTTGAGGCCGACACCGGCGTCATCGGTGGTAATTACTCGCACGAGTTCATGGTGCCTGCAGAGACCGGCGAGAACGACGTGGTTTACTGTGAGTCTGGCAAGTACGCGGCCAACATCGAGAAGGCGATCAGCCGTGGGCCCGCCGAAGCGACCCCTTCGGAATCCACCGGAGCGGCGCCCGAGAAGTTTGCCACCCCGGGCGTGGTCACCATTGAAGCCCTCGCGGCTTCCCCTTACGGGGTTTCGGCCCGGCATCAAATCAAGACCCTGGTGTTTGTCGCGGATTCCAAGCCCATCCTGGTGCTCATCCGGGGCGACGACTCGCTCAATGAGGCCAAGCTCATGGCCAAGACCGGCGCGGTCCAAGTGCGTCAGGCGACCGCCGACGAGATTGTCGACTTGCTCGGTGCCCGCCCGGGTTCCTTGGGCGCGGTCAGTGCCACCCTCAAGACGCCTGCGGTGCCGGTGTATGCCGACGAAGCCCTGCGCGGGGCCCGGGGCATGACCACCGGAGCCAACGAAGACGGGTTCCACCTGCGCCATGTCGAGGTGGATCGCGACCTGAAGGTCACGGCCTGGTACGACCTGCGCACCGTCAAGGTGGGTGAATCGTGCGTGGAGACTCAGCAACCGCTGAAGATCCGCCGTGCCATCGAAGTCGGCCACGTCTTCAAGCTGGGCACCAAGTATTCTGAGAAGCTCAATGCCACCTTCCTGGCTGAGGACGGCTCTCGCCATCCGGCGGTGATGGGTTGCTACGGCATTGGTGTGACCCGGACGCTTCAGGCGGTCATCGAGCAGTGCAACGACAAGGACGGCATCCGCTGGCCAGTCAGCGTGGCACCCTACACGGTGTGCATCACGCCGCTGACGGTGGCGTCTGAAAGTCAGCCGATGACGCTGGCCCGTGAATTGGCGGCCACTCTGGAGGCCGCTGGCATCGAGGCCATTTTGGACGACCGCGATGAGCGTCCGGGCGTGAAGTTCAAGGACAGCGAATTGGTGGGATTCCCGCTCCGGGTGAACCTCGGCGAGAAGTCGCTGGCCAAGGGCGAGATCGAGCTCAAGCCGCGCGGCGGCACGATGCGCATGGTGCCCATCGCGGACGCCGCCGCCGAGGTGATCGCTTGGGTTCGTGCCGAATCCGCCCGACTTCAGGGTTGAAGGGTTTGGGTTGAGGGGTTCGAGCCCGTCTTCCCCTGCGGGCGTTTGAATTGCGAAGTCCCGATCTGGGGCTGGACCCGGATTGAAAAGGGTTCAGCAACTGGTCGGGACTTCCTGCAACACCTCCACGCAGTGAGGAATGGCCTGAACCACGAAGCTCAGGCATTCCACAGCACCCTTGGGTTTGCCTGGCAGGCAAATCACCAGCGTGCGATCGACCACGGCGGCCAAATTGCGGGACAAGATGGCGTTGGGGGTGAACTTCAGGCTCTCCATGCGCATTTGTTCGCCGAAGCCGGGCAGTTCTCGGATGGCGATTTGACGCACGGCTTCCGGGGTGACATCGCGCAGTGCGACGCCGGTGCCACCGGTGGTCAGCACCAGTGAGCAACCCTTGCCGATGAGCGATCGGATCGCCCGCTGGATGTCTTGGATCTCGTCGGGCACCAGGACACTCTCAAGAACGTTCCATCCGTAGCTCGCGGAAGTTTCCTGAAGGGCGGGTCCACCCAGATCGTCGTAAAGTCCCTTCGAGGCCCGATCGGAAACGGTGATGATGCCCACGTTGAGTTGCATGGGGAGATGAAAGCCGGGCCGAGCCATTCCCGCAGCACCAGAATTGTGGACGGCACAGACCGTCAAACCCGCTTCGACGCCGGTCCGAGCGGATTGCGCAGTTCCTGCACCATCACCAAGGCCAGCGCGAGGGCGTCGGCGGCATCGGGGTCGGGGATTTCGCTCAGGCCCAGTTGCCGCTGCACCATCTTGGCCACAGCGACCTTCTGCGCGGCTCCGTAGCCCACCATGGCCAGCTTTACCTTACGGGGGGCGATTTCGTGGATCTCGACACCGGTGCGGGCGATCGTGGCCATGGCCGCCCCCCGGGCCTCTCCCATGATGAGCGCGGTCTGCAGGTTCTGGGCGAAGAACAGGCCTTCGCAGGCGCAGAGGGCCGGAGGATGCCGTTGGAGCACTTCGCTCAGTACGCGCTGGATCTCGCCCAGGCACCGGGAGCGTTCCCAGGTCTTGGGGCAGCGGATGGTCCCGGCCTCGAGGAATACCGGGCCAGCGGGGCCGATCCGGATCACGCCCCAACCGGTGCCGCGCAGCGAGGGATCGATGCCCAGCACCCGTGAGCCTTCAGGGAGGTGCAAACCGGATTCGGGCAGCACAAGGGATCCATCGGAGGCGGTTGGTGCCCGGCCGGACAGGCGGGCTTCCATGGCGGCGAACTGCTTGGGGCTGACACCCATTTCTTCAGGGGTTTTTGGAGCGTTTGCGGGCGCTGCGCGGTGTTGTTGTTGTGGTCGACTCGGCCAGCCAGTCCAGGTACTTCTCCGAGCCTCCCACGATGGGTAGCACCACAAACTGTGGGGTGTCGTAGGGGTGGTGGGCAATCACCAGAGCTTCGAGTTTTGGCAGCAATCGGGACCGGGTCTTGAGCACCACCCGCCACTCCTTGGCGGACTCCACGATGCCTTGCCACCGGTAGATGGACTCCATGGGCCCCGAAATCTGGGCACAAGCGGCCAGTCCTGATTCCACCGTCAGGCGGCTCAGTTTCACCGCCAAATGTCGGCGTGGCATGGTCACCCAGACAGTGACGAAGGATCGGGACAGCTTCACAACTTCTTCTTCGAGAGTGTCCCTACGGCACCTCGGGTTAAAAGAGGTATTGATTTTTTAAAATATGATTATACACTCATAAAAAGAAATAAATCAGTCTGTAGAGAACCCGACCCACTATGACGACCGAGAAGATGATCCGTGTGCTGGCTGGATCGATGATCCTGATGAGTGTCTTCCTCGCGCACTTCATCAGCCCCTGGTGGTTGCTCATGACCTGCTTTGTCGGCGTGAACCTCATCCAGTCGGCCTTCACCGGGTTCTGCCCGGCTGGGATCGTGCTCAAGCGGTTCGGGATCGGGTCTGGCAGTTGCTGCGTCCCCTCGGATCAGGGACGTTGAATCATGGCTCATCTGACAGCTGACAGCCGAGGTCTGATCCTTTCCTGCCCGTCCTGTTCCCAGGCCAATCGGCAGGTCTATCGCCAGTGGGATGCGGTCGTCCGCTGCGGTCGTTGCAAGGAGGAGTTGCCAAGACCCGCGGCCGTGGTCGAGGTGGCCGATTCCCAAAGCTTCCGGGCCTTGGTGGCCGAGGTGCCGTGCCCGGTGTTCGTGGATTTCTGGGCCCCGTGGTGCGGCCCCTGCCGAAGCGTGGCCCCGGAGATCGAGCGGCTGGCGGGCCTGATGGACGGCGAGGCCCTGATCGTGAAGGTCGATACCGAGGCGCTGCCCGAGGTGGCCTCCGAGCACCGCATTCAATCCATCCCCACCTTCGTGCTCTTCCACCGCGGCACGGAGGTCGCCCGGACCTCGGGGGCCATGTCCGCCACCCGACTGAAGAGCTTCATCCAGCAGTCCATCCGTTGACGGTCTGAGTTTCCCATGAACCCGTTTTCTCAAAAGGGCCCCAAGATTGGGGCTGGCGTGGTGTCCTTGAGCCTTCTTTGCCTGCTGGCGGGTTGTGGCCCGGACCCGCGATCCGCCTCGTCCGGCACTGGATCTCCCTCAGCCGCAGCGGTGGCCAAGGTGCGACTGGTCGCCGTGGAGAGCCATGGCTTCACCGCCACCGAGGAGGTGGTGGGCACCGTTCGGACCCGGTTGCATGCGACCTTGGAGGCCAAGGTCGCCGGCCGGATCGAGTCGCTCGACGTGGCGCCGGGTCAAACGGTCCGCCAGGGGCAGCTTCTGGCCACGTTGGATGCCCGTGAGACTCAGGCCCGTCTCGATTCCGCGAAAGCTGTCTTGGATCAACTGGTGCGGGATCTTGAACGGGTGGGCAGGCTGCTCAAGGACGGTGCGGCCACGCCCTCCGAACTGGAGGCGGTCCAGTCCCGGCACCGCATGGCCCTGGCCGTGGTGTCCGAGATGGAGACCATTCTGGGCCACGCCCGGGTTGTGGCTCCCTTCGACGGCGTCATTACTCGCAAGGCGGTGGATGTCGGCGACTTGGCCACTCCGGGGAGGCCTTTGGTGGAAATCGAGGATCCGACGCACCTGCGCTTCGAGGCGGATGTTCCGGAAGCCCTGATCGACGAGATTTTATCCGGCGCCCGGTTGCCCGTGCGCATCGCCTCCCGAAAGGATTCGATCGAAGGCGTGGTGGTGGAAATGGCTCCAGTGGCCGAGGCGGTCAGTCGGACCTATCGGGTAACCTTGGACTTGCCGGTTGTGCCAGGATTGCGGGCCGGCCAGTTCGGTCGGGTGGCGGTGCCGACAGGCCAAACCACCGTGCCCCATGTTCCATCCTCCGCGGTTTTCCAGAGGGGGCAGTTGGAGTACGTGGTCGTCGCTGTCGCGGGCCGGGCCCAATTGAGACTTGTCCGCACCGGAAAGCGTCTGGCCCCGGATGTGGAGGTGATCTCTGGCCTCGAAGTGGGAGAGAAGGTGGTGGTGCAGGAGCCGGATCGGGTGCGTGAAGGTCAGCCGCTGGAGGTGATTCCGTGAGTCAAACTCCCCCCAACACCTCTTCAGTCCATGGATTGGCGGGTAGGATCGCTCACGCCTTCATCGACTCCAAGCTCACCCCGCTCATCGTGTTTGCCTCGGTGCTGCTCGGGGCCTTCGCGGTTCTGATGCTGCCGCGCGAAGAGGAACCACAAATCCAGGTGCCGATGCTGGATGTCATGGTGACGATGCCGGGGTCTTCGGCGCTGGAAGTCGAGGAGCGGGCCACACGCCCCATGGAAAAACTGCTCTGGGAGGTGCCCGGCGTGGAATACCTCTACTCGCAATCCCGCGAGGGCGAGGCCCTGACCATCGTCCGATTTCGGGTGGGCTCCGATCCCGATGCCAGCCTGGTGAAGGTGTCTGAAAAACTCCGCGCCAACCGGGACCGGATGCCGCATGGGGTGGCTTTCCCGCTGATCAAGCCCCGGTCCATCGACGACGTCCCCATCCTGGCGCTGACCTTCCACAGCGGGCGATACGACCACCTGACCCTGCGGCGCCTGGTCTCGCAGGTGGATGACGCGGTGAAGCAAGTGCCGCTGGTTGCCGAGACGACGGTCATCGGCGGGGCCCGTCGTGAATTGCGGGTGCTCTTGGATCCCGCGCGCCTGGCCTCCCGCGGGCTCAGCCCCGTGGGTATCATCCCCATGTTGCAGCAGGCCAATCGCCAGTTCCGCAGCGGTGAACTGACCACGATGAATCAGGCGATGATGATCGAGACCGGCGCATTCCTCCAGACCGCCGAGGATGTCCGCAATGTGGTGGTGGGTGCGGTGGCAGGTCGGCCGATTTATCTGCGGGAGGTGGCCGAGGTGGTGGATGGGCCGGAGGAACCGTCCAACTATGTGTTCTTTGGCTGGGGAGCCGCCTCTAACTCGGCTGGTGCCAGCCGCGAAGAACCCGCCGTCACCCTGGCCATTGCCAAGCGTCCGGGAGCCAACGCGGTCTCGGTCGCCAAGAATGTCCTGCAGAAGGTCGAGTCGCTGAAGGGAATCGTCATCCCGGCGGATGTGACGGTCTCGATCACCCGGCACTACGGCGAGACGGCCGCCGAGAAATCCAACGAGCTCCTGCTCCACATGGGTATCGCGGTGGTCAGCGTGTCCTTGCTCATCTGGTTGACCTTGGGATGGCGTGAGTCCGGGATTGTCGCGGTGGCCATTCCGGCGACCTTGGCCCTGACGCTGCTGGTCTTCTACCTGTACGGATTCACGCTGAACCGGATCACGCTCTTCGCGCTGATCTTCAGCATCGGTATCCTGGTCGATGACGCGATCGTGGTGGTGGAAAACATCGTCCGGCATTTTCACCTGCCTCGAAACCACGGCCGGGCGTGGAAGGATATTGCGGTCGAGGCGGTCAGCGAGGTGGGCAATCCCACCATCCTCGCCACTTTCGCGGTGATCGCCGCCGTGCTGCCCATGGGCTTCGTGGGCGGTCTGATGGGGCCCTACATGCGACCGATCCCCGTTGGAGCCAGCGCGGCGATGTTCTGGTCGCTCCTCATCGCCTTCATCGTCACGCCCTGGGCCAGCATTCGGATGTTGCGATGGTTCCGCGGCGAAGCCCGCCTCGCCGCCTTGCACGCCGGTGGAGATCACGGTGCCTCCGGCGCCTCTGAGGACGCTTTGACGCGGCTCTACCGCAAAGTGATGGACCCGTTGCTCCATCACCCCCTCTGGCAATGGACCTTCCTGGGTATCATCACGGCTCTGCTCCTGGGAGCCATGGCCACGGTCGTTGGAGGTTGGGTGACCGTGAAGATGCTGCCCTTCGACAACAAATCGGAGTTCCAGATCATCCTCAACATGCCCGAAGGCAGTTCGCTGGAGCGCACAGCCCAGGCGGCCCGTGAGATCGCAGCGGCCGTGCGAGATGAGCCCGAGGTGACCGATTACCAGATCTACGTGGGGTTGGCCTCCCCGTTCAATTTCAATGGGTTGGTGCGGCATTATTTTTTGCGGCGGGGGCCTTCTGTCGCCGACATCCAGGTCAACCTGGTGGGCAAGCATGCCCGAAAGGCCCAGAGCCATGACATCGCCAAGCGGATCCGACCCGCAGTGGCCCAGGTCGCACAGCGATTTGGGGCCCGTGTGGCCATCGCCGAGGTGCCGCCGGGGCCTCCGGTTCTCCAGACGTTGGTCGCCGAAATCTACGGCCCCGACGATGCGGCTCGAGCGGCGCTGGCAGAGCAGGTCCGTTCCATCTTCCAGTCGACACCCGGCGTCGTAGATGTGGACTGGTATGTGGAGGCCGACCAACCCAAGCGCCGTTTCGTCATCGACAAAGAAAAAGCCGCGCTTGTCGGTATCAGCGCCGAGACCATCTCCCAAACTCTCCGCATCGCCGTCGGGGGCGATTCGGTGGACTTGTTGCATGTGCCCCGCGAGAAGGAGGATGTGAACCTGGTGCTCCAGTTGCCGCGCTCGGCCCGGGTGCGGCCGGAGGAACTGTTGGCCTTGCGAGTCCGTAGTGGCGATGCCAATGCCTTGCCCGAACCGGGAGGTGCTCAGTCGGGACCGCCCTTGGTGCCCCTCCGCGAACTGGTGCGCATCGAGACCGGCCTCGTCGATAAGAGTCGCCACCGGAAGAATCTCTTGCCCGTGACCTATGTGATCGGCGACGTGGCTGGAGTCATCGAGAGCCCCGTCTACGCCATCGCCCAGATGAACCGGAAGCTGGAGGCACTGCCAGGGAAGCCCCGCATCCACAACGCTTCCATGCCCATCTCGGATGCGGAACCCTCCATGAAATGGGACGGCGAATGGCACATCACCCTGGAAGTTTTCCGCGACCTAGGCATCGCCTTCGCCGCCGTGCTGGTGCTCATTTACGTGCTCATGGTGGGTTGGTTCCGGTCGTTCCTGACGCCGCTCCTGGTGATGATGGCCATCCCGTTCTCCTTGGTCGGTATCCTGCCGGCCCATGGCGCGATGGGAGCGTTTTTCACGGCAACCTCCATGATCGGCTTCATGGCAGGGGCGGGGATCGTGGTCCGTAATTCGATCATCTTGGTCGATTTCATCGAACAGGGCCTCCGGGAGGGCATGCCCCTCGACCGTGCGGTCATCGAGGCGGGCGCGGTCCGTTTCCGGCCCATGGTCTTGACGGCAACTGCGGTGATCGTTGGAGCGGCCGTGATTCTGGCCGACCCCATCTTCCAAGGATTAGCCATCTCCTTGATGGCGGGTGAGGTCGCCTCGCTCCTGATCAGTCGCATGGCCGTGCCGGTGCTGTACTTCATGGCGCACCGCCGAGCGGGACAAACGGCTCGAGAAGTCTGAACCGGGATAGCAGGCAGAGCCTCGGGGCTGGAGGGCGACGCCAACCGGGCAAGCAATCCGTCGGCCTTGTGCTGTGGCGGCATCCTTGACGCGGTCGAGACAAGGCGGAACCGTTGTGCTATGACCTCTCCCAATCCAGCGACGCCACGCTGCACGCCTCTTGAAGGGCGAGAGCTTGGCTTGGGGAGCCGCAGGGCAATCGTGTCCGCGTGGATTCCGGTGGGTCTCTGTCTGGTTTTGGGCCTTTGCGGTTCGCTGGCCGCCGAAACGGTCGGGGCCGCACAGGACTGGTGGGCCTTTCGTCCCATCACCTCACCGGGCATCCCTCGAGGAATCCAGCCAGCGAGCGCCAACCCCATTGATGCTTTTGTCCGTCAGCAGCTTGCCGAGAAAAAAATCGGCCTGAGTCCGCAGGCCAGCCCTCGGGAACTCCTGCGGCGGCTCCATATCGATCTGGTGGGGTTGCCACCGACCCCCGAGGAGATCGCAGCCTTCGAACGCGATCCGTCTCCGGAGGCTTGGTCTCGGCGGGTCGAGGCGTTGTTGGCCAGTCCGCGCTATGGAGAGCGGTGGGGGCGCCACTGGTTGGATGTCGTCCGGTTTGCCCAGAGCAATGGCTACGAGCGGGACGGGGAAAAACGCGAAGCGTGGCGCTACCGAGACTACGTGATCCGCGCCTTCAATCAGGACAAGCCCTACGACCAGTTCATCCGCGAGCAAATCGCCGGCGATGAATTGGCCGCGACGCTGTTGGAAAAAGACGGTCGGGCGGGCAATGCCTGGAAGGACGCGGTGGTGGCCACCGGCTTCCTGCGCATGGGTGTCCACGACGATGAGCCGGACGACAAACTCCAGGCCGAGTACGACGAGCTCGATGACATCGTGGGAACCACCGGGGCGGCCTTCCTGGGAATGACCGTCGCCTGTGCCCGTTGTCACGACCACAAGTTCGATCCCATTCCGCAGCGGGATTACTATTCGATGCTGGCCATTTTCCGGCCATTGCATGCGGCCGTCAACGGTGGCCCGGGACTCGACTCGCCGTCCTTCGCGCCCTTGGCCTCACCGGCTGAAATTGCGACCTGGAAAGCCTCGCAGGAACGCCAGAGGCAGGAGTTGGAGACGCAACGCACGGCGACAACCAACGAGGTGGTTCGCAAAGACCTCACCCGACGCATGGATGCAATCCAGAAGGCCGGGCCTCCCTTCGAATGGGCTCTGGCGGCCCGTGAGCGCAGTGGCCCGACGCCGGCGGTGCAAGTATTGGCCCGAGGCAATCCCCGGTCTCCGGGTGCTGAAGTGGCTCCCGGATTCCTGCGGGCAGCCGGAGGGGGCGATGCGCCGGTCGGGAAAGAGGGTTTGCCCACGGCGGGTCGTCGGCAGTCCTTGGCGGAGTGGATCGCCAGCCCTGCCAACCCATTGACCTCCCGGGTGCTGGTGAACCGGGTTTGGCATCACCATTTCGGTCGAGGGTTGGTCCGAACCACCACTGATTTCGGGCGCGTGGGAAGCCTTCCGACTCACCCGGAACTGCTGGACTGGCTGGCCAGCGAATTCATCCGCCAGGGTGGGTCGATCAAGGCTCTCCACCGGCTCATCCTCACCTCGGCCACCTGGATGCAATCGTCGGCGGTGCAAAATCCAGAGGCCCTCCAGGCGGATCCAGCCAATGACCTCTTGTGGCGTCAGAATCTCCGTCGCCTGGATGCCGAGGCGTTGCGCGACAGCCTGCTGGCGATCTCGGGCGCCTTGAATTTGGAGGCCGGTGGGCGGGGTTTTTTCCCGGCGCTCAGCGGCGAGGTGCTGGCGGGAGGCTCCCGACCTGGCACCGACTGGCAGGTGTCCGGAACCGGTGAGCGGGCCCGGCGCAGTGTCTATGCCTACATCCGGCGAACTTCCATGGTGCCGATGTTTGAGGCCTTCGATTACAGCAACGCCACCTCCCCCCTCTCGGAACGTCCCATCACCACGGTGGCCCCGCAGGCCTTGATGTTGCTGAATGACGCCTTCGTGCAAGAGCAGGCCGTTGAACTGGCCCATCGCATTCGCACCGAAGCCGGATCCGGTGCGTCCTTGGAGACGCTCTTGCAACACGCCTGGACTCGGGCCACCGGCCGCAAACCCTTGCCGGAAGAATTGGCCCGGATGTCCCAATATGAGCGGCGTCAGGAATCGGTTTGGGAAGGCCTGCGCCACCGGTTGACCTTCCGACCGGACGTGCCTGACACGTTGTCGGTGCCTTATTTCAATGCGCTTCCGCCAGATCGATTCCTGGTGCCACCCGGGTCCGACTGGGAATGCCATAAAGGTCTGTGGCCGCGCGAATACGAGGGCAATCGGGCATTGGAGCCGGGACGCGGTCCGTTTGCTTTTTGGAGTGGGGCTGCGGTGAGCGACGGCGAACTGACAGTGGAAATCGTGCCCCAGGTGGGCTGTTCCCAGGTGGGTCTGCTCTTGCGTGCTTCGGTCGGATCGGGCGGCACCGGCGAGACCGGGCATGAGTTGGTCTTCGAGCCCCGAGAAAGTCGATTGGTGCTGCGTCAGTTGACGGGCGCCGGGGTGGTGTCGCTGGCTTCCAGAGAGGGTGTTGCCTTGCGGGGAGATCGCTTGAAGGTTCGGGTTCGTCTCGAAGCCGGGCGCATGAGGGTCTATTTGGGAGACGATGCGGATCCCGCGTTGCAGGCCACTGCGGCCACGGGTTTCTCGACCTCGGGGCATTTGGGTGTTCGAGCCTGGGGATCCGGTGTGAGTTTGGATCAATTTCGGTGGACCCCATCGGGTGGTGCGCCTCGACCGTTGTGGGCGGAGCGCCCGCCCAATTGGGCCCGTCACCGGGCTTTCGAGAGCGCTTGTCTGCTCATGCTCAACCTCAACGAAGTGGCCTATGTCGACTGAATCTTCCGCGTCTTCCAGCGCCTCCCGCGCAAGTTCTCCCCTGTGCGCCGGATCCCGGCGTGATTTCCTGGCCCAGTTCGGTGCGGGTTTCACCAGCTTGGCATTGTCCGGAATGCTCGAGGCCGATGGTTTCTTCGCGCGCCCCGACGTGGCCGCCAGCGTGTCGTCGGATCCGATGCGCGTGAAACCACCCCACCTTCCAACGAAGGCCAAGGCCTGCATTTTTCTGTTCATGTACGGAGGGCCCTCGCAAATGGACCTCTTCGACTACAAGCCGGAGTTGAACCGTCGCCACGGGCAGACTGCGTCGCTCGAACAGCGTCGCCGCGACGTGAAGCCCGGAACCCTGCTCGGCTCCAAACGGACTTTCCGTCAGTACGGCCAGTCGGGTTTGTGGTGCAGCGACGTGTTGCCGCATCTCTCGGCCCACATGGACAAACTGGCGGTGATCAAGTCGCTGTATGCCGACTCCTTCGCCCACGGTTCGGCCATGATCCAGATGAACAGCGGCCGTGTTTTGCAAGGGTGGCCGTCGATGGGTTCTTGGATGTCCTATGGTTTGGGTTCGGCCAACGCGAACCTCCCGGGCTACGTGGTCATGCTCGATCCGCGCGGAGGGCCCATTAGCGGTTCGGCCAATTGGTCCAGCGGATTCATGCCCGCGGCTTACCAGGGCACGGTCTTCCGGGCCTCGGGCAATCCCATCCTGAACCTCGATCCGGCCGACGGGTCACCGGCGCAAATCCAGCGCGACACCATTTCCACGCTCAATGAGCTCAACGCCGGGCATTTGGCCTCGCGTCCGGGTTTCAGCGAATTGCAGGCCCGCATCGCCAGCTACGAGTTGGCCTTCCAACTCCAGCGCAGCGCTCCGGATGCCCTCGACCTGTCGCAGGAATCGGCCGCTACGTTGGAGAGCTATGGCGTGAACCAGTCGCGCCCGGATGATCACCCGCTGGCCTTGGGGCCCGCGCCCTTCGGCCGCCAATGCCTCATCGCCCGGCGCTTGGTCGAGCGGGGTGTTCGCTTCATCCAGATTTATCACGGAGGTGGTCACCAGCAGCAGAACTGGGATGCCCACAATGGCGTCGAGGAGAACCTCCGCATTCACGGGCCGGAGATCGATCGCCCCATCGCCGCCCTCTTGGCCGATCTCGAACAGCGGGGACTGCTCGATTCGACGCTCATCGTTTGGGGCGGCGAGTTTGGTCGCCAAGCGGTCTCACAGGGCGGCAACGGTGGCCGCGACCACAACCCCAAGGGCTTCACGTACTGGCTGGCGGGTGGTGGGGTCCGTGGCGGCACCAGCTATGGCGAGACAGACGAACTGGGCCACGAGGCCGCTGTGGATCGCCATCACATCCGCGACTTGCACGCCACGATCTTGCACCTCATGGGCCTGGATCCCCAGCGGCTGACTTACTTCTACGGTGGCCTCGATCAGAAACTGACCGGCGTGGTGGAACCGGAGGTCATCCGGCGCATCTTGGCCT
>Ga0247843_1002103_pt1 | contig 37641 bp, 37 predicted proteins | sample LaCruzMarch2017__FD_192420 | JGI IMG/M metagenome (GOLD analysis project Ga0247843, IMG submission 192420) | Freshwater microbial communities from meromictic Lake La Cruz, Castile-La Mancha, Spain - LaCruzMarch2017_8m | ecosystem: Environmental > Aquatic > Freshwater > Lake | place: Spain...
CGAACCCGACCGATCGCCTCAACGATCCTGGCCATCCGAACCTCCTGCAGCACCGCGATCCCTCCGGCCAAAACCGGACAAATCCCTTGCTACAAAAACCGGACATATCCCGTGTCATCGACATCTCAGGGCGCCTGCCTTGCCAAACTGCGGACTTAAGCTAGCCTTGTTACAGGCGTGAAATACAAATCACGCAACCCTCTGGGAGCTTGAAACGCATGGGGCAGAGAACGTTTGATGTGGCGCGAACCCGCATCACGCTCTTCGACGCGCTGCTGCGCGCCCGCGCCGAAGCCGGCGGCAGGACGAAGATCCTCGAAGATCATGACCGCAAGGAGCTGACCTACGACGACCTTGTCCGCGCGGCTTTCGCCTTGGGCGGCAAGATCAAGGCGTTTACGGCGCCCAGGGAGCATGTCGGCGTGCTGCTGCCTTCGGGCGTAGGCGCGGTCGTGGTCTTCTTCGCCCTGCACGCAGTCGGGCGCGTGCCGGTCATGCTGAACTTCACGGCAGGCGCGGCCAACATCAAGGGCGCGTGCAAGGCCGCGGGCGTGAAGCGCATTCTCACAGCGCACAAATTTGTCGAAGTTGGAAAACTTGAGCATCTCGTCGAGGAGCTGAAATCCGGCTTCACGCTCACATTCCTCGAACAGGTCCGCGAGAAGGTCCACCTGGGCGACAAGCTCGGAGCACTCGTCAAAGGCTTCCTGCCGAAGTCGTTCCGCGCGCCGGCGTCGCCCGACGATCCGGGCGTCATCCTCTTCACGTCGGGCAGCTTTGGCGCCCCCAAGGGCGCGGTGCTCAGCCATGCGAACATCGTTGCGAACGTGGAGCAGGTGCTCGCGCACGTGGACTTCGCGCCGGACTGGGTCTTCTTCAATCCGCTGCCGATGTTCCACTGCTACGGACTGACCGGCGGGACGTTGCTGCCCTTGCTCTCGGGACGCAAGGTTTTCCTCTATCCGTCGCCGCTGCACTTCAAGGAAATCCCGCAGCTCATCGCCGAATGCGGCGCCAACATCCTGTTTGCCACTGACACGTTCGCGCACCAGTACGCGCGCAGCGCCAAGGGCGACTCGTTGAAGTGCCTGAAGTTCTGCGTACTCGGCGCCGAGAAAGTGAAGCCGGAAACGCGGGATATCTTCCAGCGCCGCTTCGGCGTCGAGTTGCTTGAAGGCTACGGTGCGACCGAGGCGTCGCCCGTGATCGCGGTGAACCAGCCCAACAGCCAGCCCGGCGGCGCCAACGTGCACGGCACAGTCGGTCGCCTGCTTCCCGGCATGGAGACTCGCCTCGACGATGTGCCCGGAATTTCCGAAGGCAAGAAGCTCGTCGTGCGCGGCCCTAACGTCATGCGCGGCTATCTGCTCGCCGATGGCGGCATGGAAGACCTTGAAGACGGATGGCACGATACCGGCGATGTTGTCGCTATCGACGATCAGGGCTTTGTCACCATCGTCGGCCGCGTGAAGCGGTTCGCGAAGATCGGCGGCGAAATGGTCTCGCTCAACGCTGTTGAGGGGTTTGCTTCGGCCGTTTGGCCAGAACATCGCCACGCGGCCGTCTCCCTGCCCGACCCGCGCAAGGGCGAGCGCGTGGTGCTGCTCTCTGACGCGCCAGACGCCGACAGCGCCAAGATCCTCGAGTGGGCGCACAGGAACGGCGCGCCTGAAATCGCGGTGCCGAAGAAGGTCTTGAAAGTTGCAGAGATTCCGGTGCTCGGCACTGGCAAGACCGACTATGTCACCGTGCAGCGCCTCGCCGAGGAAGCGATCAAAATGCAGGATGCGGCTTAACGCCAGTTGTTTCAGCGGCGGCCGAAGGTGATGGTTGATTTCAACAACCAGTTCCACCCCATCCAATGCGCGATGACCGGCGCGGCATACATGTTGTGCCTGCTGGCGGTTTTCCGACCGAGCCTGTTCGTGTTCCTGTTGTCGTAGGGTCGCCGGAGGCTGAAGGACGTTCCGCGGGTTTCTTAGAAATCGCGCAAGCGTGCTGCCTTGCGATTGTCATCCTAACACCCTGCGCGATACTGCTTCATTGGCTGATGCGGTTGCACTAAACGTGCAGCACGCGCCCGTAAGCATCGAGCACGGACTCGTGCATCATTTCGCTGAGCGTCGGATGCGGGAAGATCGTTGAGGCGAGCGTCTCTTCGGTCGCTTCCGCCTGCATGGCGATCACATAACCCTGGATGAGTTCGGTGACTTCAGCGCCCACCATGTGCGCGCCGAGTAGCTCACCCGTCTTCGCGTCGAACACCGTTTTCACCAGCCCCTGATCCTCGCCGAGGGCGATGGCCTTGCCGTTGCCGACGAACGGAAAACGCCCCACCCGCACTTCCCTGCCCGCCGCTTTCGCGTTCGCTTCGGTGAGCCCCACGCTCGCCACCTGCGGGTGCGCGTAGGTGCAGCCGGGAATGCGCTCCTTGATCATGGCGTGCGGATGCTTGCCGGCGATGGCTTCGACGCAGATTACGCCTTCGTGGCTTGCCTTGTGCGCCAGCCACGGCGCGCCGGCGACGTCGCCGATGGCGTACAGGCCCTTCACATTGGTGCGTGCAAACTCGTCGATGACCACGTGGCCTTTGTCGAGTTTGACGCCGAGCGCTTCGAGACCGATATCTTCCGTATTGGCCTGAATACCCACCGCCACGATCGCGTGCGAAGCCGTGAGCGTCTCGCTCTTGCCGCCACTCTCCACGACCGCTTCCACGCCCGACGCCGTCGCCTTCAGGCTCTTCGCCTTCATCGCCGTGCGGATGACCATGCCTTCCTTCTCGAAGCGCTTCTTCGCGAAGGCGGAAATCTCCTCATCCTCCACCGGCAGGATGCGGTCGAGCATCTCGACCACCGTCGCCTTCACGCCGAGCGCGGCGTAGAAACTCGCGAACTCGATGCCGATGGCCCCTGCCCCGAACACCAGCAGCGACAGCGGCCATTCCCGCGGCGTCATCGCTTCGCGATAGCCCCAGATGCGCTTGCCGTCCGGCACCAGTCCCGCCTGCGGGATCGCGCGCGCGCGCGCGCCGGTGGCGAGGATGACGTGCTTGGCCTCGTAGGACGTGTCCTTGGCGTCCTTGTCGGTGACGATGACCTTCGGCGCCACAGCGCCTTTCTCCAGCCGCGCCGTTCCCGCGATCACCGTGACCTTGTGCTTCTTCATCAGGAACGCGATGCCGCCGGAGAGACGCCCCGCGACCTTGCGCGAACGATCCACCACCGCCGTCGCATCGAAACGCACATTGTCGGCAGCCAGACCAAAGTCCTTCGCGTGCTGCATGTTGCGGTACACCTCCGCCGTGCGCAGCAACGCCTTCGTCGGGATGCACCCCCAGTTGAGGCAGATGCCGCCCAGCTCCGCGCGTTCGACGATCGCGGTCTTCATGCCGAGCTGCGACGCGCGGATCGCAGCGACATAGCCGCCGGGGCCGGAGCCAATGACGACGAGATCGAACTGGCTCATGGCGAAATCCTGGTGCTGAGACCGAAGGCGCCGACGATGCCGTCGACGACGAACTGTGCCGCGAGGGCGGCGAGAATGATGCCGAAAATGCGCGTGATCATCGAGGCGACGGTGGCGCCCATGAGTCTCGTGAGCGGCCCGGCTGCGAGAAACGCGCCTAGCGTGAGCAGCAGGTTCGCGCCGGCGCCGGCGAGGATCATGCCGCGCTCCAGCGCGCCGTCGTTTTGCGTGAAATAGAGGATCATCGTGGCGATGGCGCCGGGGCCGGCGATCAGCGGAATGGCGAGCGGGAAGACTGAGATGTCATCGTGCTCTCCGGGATGCGCCTTGCGTTCGTCGATGACCTTCTGGTTGCGCTCCTCACGGCGCTGGGTCTGTTTTTCAAACAGCATGTCGACGGCGATGAGGAACAGCAACATGCCGCCCGCAATGCGGAAGGCGTCGAGCGAAACATGGAGCTTATCCAGGAGCCACTGACCGCCGAAAGCGAAGCCCATCAGGATGAGCGTTGCGATGAACACGCTCTTGAACGCCATCGCGCGCCGCCAGTCGCGCGTCATGTCCTGCGTCAGCGACGCAAACATCGGCGCAACGCCCGGCGGGTCGATGACCACAAAGAAGGTCACGAAGGCGGCGAGGAAGAGGTCGAGCATGATTGTTGTATTAAAGACCTATCAAGGCGACCTAATCCCGCCGCCCGTCTTGTGAAGCGTGGGGACCGCCTATTTCCGGGGGTGTTTTTGCATGAGAGCGTCGAATTTAGCCCACGTCGCAAGAAAATGAGGGTCTTGGCGCCCACTTGGCAGCCAACGCACGCCACCTTTCGAAACCGTCAGTCGTCGCGCGAGCTTCTTGCCGTCACGCACTTCCAATTCCTGGGCAGTCTGTTCGTTGAAAATTGCAACACCCCTAGTCGACATCGCTCCTTCAGCCATAGACTCTCTCCCAGCCATTTCAGACCCTTGTGGCGCCAGATTCCCTAAAGCAGCATCGCCATCGGATCCTCGATGAAGCCCTTGAACGCCTTCAGGTAGGCGCTGCCGATGGCGCCATCGACGACACGGTGATCGCAGGTGAGCGTCACCGTCATCACCGTGGCGATGGCGAGCGCATCGTTGCGCACAACGGGGCGCTTCTCGCCGGCGCCGACGCTCATGATCATGCCTTGCGGCTCGTTGAGGATCGACGCGAAGCTCTTGATCCCCATCATGCCGAGGTTCGACAGCGAGAACGTACCGCCCTGATACTCATAGGGCTTCAGCTTCCGGTCGCGGGCGCGCTGCGCGAGATCGGCCATTTCGGAGCTGATTGTGGCGAGCCCCTTGGTTTCCGCGTGTCGGATGATGGGCGTGATAAGCCCGCCATCGATGGCCACCGCGACCGCGACGTCGGCGTGATGGTGAAGCGCAATGCCTTCCGGCGAATAGCTCGCGTTCGACTCCGGCACGCGCATGAGCGAGAGCGCGCACGCCTTGATGATGATGTCGTTGACCGAAATCTTCACGCCCTGATCGGCAAAGCGCGCATTGATCTCGCCGCGCGCCTTCAAGAGTTTGTCGATCTCCAGATCGATGGTCAGCGGAAAGTGCGGGATGTCGCGGAAGCTGTCGGTCATCCGCCGCGCGATGGTCTTACGCATCATGTCGAGCGGCACGAGGTCGTAGCTGCCCGGCTCGATGCCCAGTTGCTCCAGCGATTTGGGCGCCGAAGACGGCGGCGGCACGGTGAGTGCGCGCGAGCCGTTCTGTTCAGCAGAGTGTCGTCCAGCCGATGCCGGCAATTTGCCCATCGCGGCTTCCACGTCCGCCTTCACGATCCGCCCATTCGGTCCAGTGCCCTTGAGGCCAGAGAGATCGATGCTTGACTGCTCGGCGATCCGGCGCGCGAGAGGCGATGCGGCGATGCGCTCGCCAAGGGCGCGCGATGGTGCGGCCGACGCGCGGGGGGGGGCCGGTGCTTCAGCAACCGGCGCGATTTTTGGCGGCGCGTCGGCGGTAGGTACGGGCGCTGCGGCTGGGCCCTCACTCTTGAGCCGCGCGATCGGCGTATTCACCTTCACGCCCTGCGCGCCTGCTTGCACAAGCAATGCTTCAACGACGCCCTCATCGACCGCCTCGACTTCCATCGTCGCCTTGTCGGTCTCGATCTCGGCGATGAGCATGCCGGAGGTGACCATGTCGCCCGGCTTCACCAGCCACTTCGCGAGACCGCCCTCTTCCATCGTTGGCGAGAGCGCGGGCATCAAGATGTCGGTCATGGCATGTCTCGAAGGTTGGCGCGGCCGCGCCATTTGTAGAAATAGGTGAGGTAAACGAGCCCGACGTACGCCAGAACGGCGGATGCCCACGTCACGTAGACGACGGCTTCGTCAACGGTCAGCACGCGGCCCGGCGCGTAGTGAAGCCCGGAGGTGTAGTTGTCGACGGCCGCACGACCTGCCGCCGTCAGCTCATCAGCCGCATCCAGTTCCACCAGCCGTTCGACCAGCCCGGCGTGCTGGCCCTGCGCGCCGTACATGATGATGACAATCATGCCGAGGGCGATGGTGGCGAACAGCAACGCAAGCGTGCGCGTCAGCCAGGATTCCTCGGCCAGAAAATAGTTCAGGCCCGCGAGATAAACCGAGATGACGGTGAAGAACACGCCGACGCCGGCAAGAAGTATGCTCGTCTGTTCGACAAGAATCTCGACAACTTCTCCCTCCGACATGGCTCTACCCCCGTGCGCAAACAGCCTTCACGGCTGCGATGATGTTCGTTTCGTTCGGCATTGCAAGCTTTTCAAGATTGGCGGCGTATGCGAGCGGCGCATCCACCTGATGCACTCGCGTGGGCGGTGCATCGAGCCAGTCAAAGGCTTCGGCGACCACGGCAGCGCAAACCTCCGCGCCGACGCCCATCCGGCCCCACCCCTCCTCGGCAGTGACGAGACGGTTCGTTTTCTTCACGCTCTCGATGACAGTGGCGGTATCAAGAGGACGAAGCGTGCGCAGATCGATGACCTCCGCCTCGATGCCTTCGGCGGCGAGCTCCTCTGCGGCCTTGAGGGCAAAGCCAACCATGCGAGCATACGCGCTAATGGTCACATCCGCGCCAATGCGCCGGACCTTCGCCTTGCCGATCGGCAACACCCAGTCTTCAACATCCGGGATTTCAAACTCGGCGCCGTAGAGCATCTCGTGTTCGAGAAAGACGACAGGATTGGGATTGCGGATCGCCGCTTTCAACAGGCCCTTTGCGTCTGCCGCATCATACGGCGCTATGACGATGAGCCCCGGAATGTGCGCATACCAGCTTGAATAGTCCTGACTGTGCTGCGCTGCGACGCGCGAAGCCGCGCCGTTTGGGCCGCGGAACACGATGGGGTTCTTGATCTGGCCGCCCGACATGTAGAGCGTCTTGGCGCTCGAATTGATGATGTGATCGATCGCCTGCATCGCAAAGTTGAAGGTCATGAACTCCACGATGGGTTTCAGGCCCGCCATCGCGGCGCCGGCTCCGAGGCCCGCAAAGCCGTGCTCAGTGATCGGCGTATCGACGACACGGCCGGGACCAAATTCCTCGAGCAGACCGCGCGTCACCTTGTAAGCGCCCTGGTACTGGGCGACTTCCTCGCCGATGACGAAGACGTCGGGATCGCGACGCATTTCTTCGGCCATCGCATCGCGTAGCGCGTCGCGAACAGTTATCTTGACCATCTTGGCGCCGGTGGGAGTTTCGGGATCGGCTGCGGGTGAGATGGCTGGCGGGGTGGACGATTCCGGCGGGGTCCTCGCTTCCTCGGGCGCCGACGTCTTCGCCTCGACTTTCGGCGCTTCCTTGGCGGCGGGTCTTTCGACCGCATCGCCATTCTTCAGCTGTGCGATCGGCGTGTTCACCTTCACGCCCTGTGCGCCTTCCGGCACCAGCAATGATTCAATGACGCCCTCATCGACGGCTTCGACTTCCATCGTCGCCTTGTCGGTCTCGATCTCGGCTATGATCTGGCCCGGCGCGATTGCGTCGCCTGCCTTCACGAACCATTTCGCGAGATTACCCTCCTCCATCGTTGGCGAGAGCGCGGGCATCAGGATTTGCAGGCTCATGTCAGGATCCGGTCTGGAACAGGCGGGAAGCGAAGGGCGTGACGAAGCCTGCCACGAGAAATCCGAAGCCCCAGATGCTTTGCATGAGCGACGCGCGCTTCAATGTCTCGGCGTCGGGCTGTTCGGGCGGCTTCAAGTGCTGGTGACGCCAGAAGCGCCAGCGATGGGCTGGATTGCCGCTCTCGCCGGAACGCTCCCGCGCCGCGAGATTCTTCAGGTGCGCCAGCACAAACGATGTTCCCGCCGCGCCGAAGAACGCTATCTGGAGAATGTAAGGCAGGGCGTCCATCGCGTTCGCTCATCGCTTACTGCTGCGGAGCGCTTCGTCGAAGTGCACGCGGATGGCCTCGAGGGCCTCGGCTTCGGGCGCGCCGGTCTGTTTGGCGTAGGCGTTGGCGACGTAGCGGCTGACATTGGCGAGCACCGCTCCCCACTTCCAGACGTCCTCTCCGTAAAGATCGGGTGGAAACACGGTGGCGAGTTCCTGCCGGTTGACGATCCACACGCTGAGGATTTCTTCTGCGCCGTCTGCGGCGAGAGCTGCGGCTTTCGGGACCGGAAGTTCTTTTGCCGGCATGATCAAGCCTCCAGCAGAATGTCGGTCATCAGTTCGCTCGGGTCCGGCTCAGGGCTTTCCTGCGCAAACTCAGCGGACGCTGTAACGATCACGCGGATCTCGCGGTCGATTTCCTTGAGGCTCTCTTCGTCCGCATGCCCCTGATCGATCAGCAGCGCTTTCACATGCTCGATCGGGTCGCGATGCGTGCGGACCTCGTCAACCTCCTCGCGCGTGCGGTACTTCGCAGGATCGGACATGGAGTGGCCGCGATAGCGGTAGGTTTTCATTTCCAGCAGCGTCGGTCCCTCGCCCTTGCGCGCGCGCGCGAGCGCTTGCTTGCCGGCTTCGCGCACCGCGAGCACGTCCATGCCGTCAACTTCTTCGCCTGGAATGTTGAAGCTCACGCCACGCTTGTAAAGGTGCGTTTCCGAGGTCGACCGCGTGATGGACGTACCCATTGCGTACTGATTGTTCTCGACGATGTAGATGACCGGCAGCTTCCAGAGCGCGGCCATGTTGAAGCTCTCGTAGACTTGGCCCTGATTGGCCGCGCCGTCGCCGAAGTACGTCACGCAGACAGCGCCGTTCTGGCGATACTTGTTGGCGAACGCGATGCCAGTGCCGAGCGAGACCTGGGCGCCGACGATGCCGTGGCCGCCGAAAAAGTTCTTCTCGCGGCTGAACATGTGCATGGAGCCGCCCTTGCCGCGGCTATAGCCGCCGGAGCGCCCCGTGAGTTCCGCCATCACGCCGTTGGCTTCCATGCCGCACGCGAGCATGTGGCCGTGGTCGCGATAGCCGGTGATGACCTGGTCGCCCTCCTGCATCGCGGCCTGCATGCCGACCACGACCGCTTCCTGGCCGATATAGAGGTGGCAGAACCCGCCGATCAGACCCATGCCGTAGAGTTGGCCCGCACGCTCCTCGAAACGGCGGATGAGCAGCATATCCCGGTAGTATTGGAGAAGCTCGCCCTTTGAGACCTTCGGGCCTTTGATCCGCGTCGATTCCGCCATGCGTCTCGCGAGCTCCCTGTCGTCATGGAGAGATTAGGTCGCGAGGGCGCCGGCGTCCACCAAAGCGCGGCCGACGGGCAGGAATGCGTTTTTGAAGGAACCCCCATGTCCGGGACAAGTCTTCGGGACAAGTCTTCGGGACAAGTCTTCGGGACAAGTCTTCGGGACAAGTCTTCGGGACAAATCTTCGGGACAAATCTCAGGGACAAATCTCAGGGACAAATCAACCTGGCAAGTCGATCACGACTTCGTTGGCGCGGGCGGCGCCAAGGATGGTGCGGGCGCGTTCTTCCAGATAGTCGCGATCAAAGTCGCTGCTGCCGGTGCGCAGCCGCGCCGCGCGATCCGACAAGGTCTCGATCGTCGCTTGGAGTTCCGCCTGCTCGGTCTCGAGCGCGCGCTCGTGTTCCTGCAGACCCAGATAACTTACCAGCCCCTGGCGACCCGTCAGCCCGTGCGCCGCAAGGTAGACAATCAGTGCAGAGAGTCCGAGTCTGATGACTGCGGCGCGAGTCAAGGTCATGGCGAATTTTTCCGATTCGCGGGCACCGTGAATCGCATTGCTTAATATATCGTTATTACAAGTCGCCCCTCAATATTCGGTGTGCAGGCTTGGATTTTGACACAAAATCAGGGGATTACAGCGAGGGGCGAGTGAGCCTCGGCCTGGTGACTGGCGCGACCCGGCAAGAAAGAGCAGCGCACGACACCGTCGCAGTCAGTCGCTTCTCGCCTCCAGCGATCAGCGACGCCGCAGCGTCGCCCACCCGGCATAAACGCCCATTTCATCGAGTTCTTCCTCGATGCGGATGAGCTGATTGTATTTCGCCGTCCGGTCAGAGCGTGCAAGCGATCCAGTCTTGATTTGTCCACAGTTCGTCGCGACGGCTAGGTCGGCGATAGTGGAATCCTCCGTTTCGCCCGACCGATGGGACATGACGGCCGAGTATCCGGCGCGCTGGGCCATCTCAACGGCTTCCAGCGTCTCCGTCAGCGTGCCGATCTGGTTGACCTTGATCAACACCGAATTGGCGAGGCCCTTCTCGATGCCCATGGCGATGCGCTGGGGGTTGGTGACGAAGAGATCGTCGCCCACGAGCTGGCATTTGTTGCCGATGAGATCGGTCAGCGCCTTCCAGCCTTCGAAATCGTCTTCCGCCATGCCATCTTCGATCGACACGATCGGATAGCGTTCCACGAGATCGGCAAGATACTGCGCGAACGCTTCCGGCTTGAGCGACTTGCCCTCGCCGTCGAGCTTGTAGACGCCCTTCTTGAAGAACTCGGTGGCTGCGCAGTCGAGCGCGAGCGCCACGTCCTCTCCCGGCGTGTAGCCAGCCTTCTCGATGGCTTTCAGGATGAAGCCGATCGCCGCGTCGGCGCTCTTCAGGTTCGGCGCGAATCCGCCTTCATCACCGACGTTGGTGTTGTGACCAGCCGCCTTCAATTCCTTCTTTAGCGTATGAAAAATCTCCGCGCCTGTGCGCACGGCATCCGCCAGGCTGTCGGCGCCGACGGGCATGATCATGAATTCTTGTATGTCGATCGGGTTATCGGCGTGCGCGCCGCCGTTGACGATGTTCATCATAGGCGTGGGCAAGGTGCGGGCCTGAACGCCGCCGATATAGCGGTAGAGCGGCGTGTCAGCGCCCTCGGCCGCCGCCTTCGCCACCGCGAGGGAGACGCCGAGAATGGCGTTAGCGCCGAGACGCGCCTTGTTGGGCGTGTTGTCGAGTTCAATAAGCGTCATGTCGATGCGGCGTTGATCGGCCGCTTCCATGCCGCCGATGGCGTTGAAGATCTCCCCGTTGACGGCCTCCACCGCGTCGCGAACGCCTTTGCCGAGATAGCGGTCCGGTTCCCCGTCGCGCTTTTCGACGGCTTCGTGGGCGCCGGTGGAGGCGCCGGAAGGGACTGCCGCACGGCCCATGGAGCCGTCCTCCAGGACGACATCGACTTCCACCGTCGGGTTGCCGCGACTGTCGAGAATTTCACGACCGATGATTTCGGCGATGCCAGCCATGAGGGCGCCTTTTCTGTGAGGGCTCGGGGATGGCCGAGGGTCTATCCCGCGACGCGCCGAAGGAGCAATGCGGCGCCACGCAAGCGGCGAATGCACAAACGCCAAAGAGCCCCGCCGGTCGCCTGACGGGGCTCGAATTCGCGTCTTGGAAGAGGACTACTCCTCGTCTTTGACCTTCAGCACCTGCTTACCCCGGTACGTCCCGGTCTTCAGGTTGATGTGGTGGGGACGGTGCAGTTCGCCCTTGTCGTCTTCTACGTACGCGTTCTTGCCGAGCGCGTGGTGGGCGCGCCGCATGCCACGGCGGGAGGGCGAGGTTTTTCGTTTAGGAACGGCCATGGCCGGAAAGCTCCAGTGCGCGTCAGGCGTCGGCCTGCGCGGTAAAAGCGGGCTTATGGGACACGATGGCGTCGAACGCAACCGGCGATATGGGGTTTAGACCCTCAGCACATATCCGTCCTCCGGTCGGGCCTGCCCGTCCAGAAGGGCCGCCCACGCCTCGCGCACTGGCCCCTCCCCGCTTTTCTCGATGACCCTCAGCCACCGGCCAGTGGACCCCAGAAATCCCTCCCACGCCGCCGCATACCGCAGCGCGAAGCCCTCCGGTCCCCAGTCCTTGTGGCGCTTCACGATCCGATCTGGCGCAAAGAACAGCACCCGGGGCGGCCCCTTTGTTTCCGCGACCCCCGCCTCCCAATGGGTGCCGCCGACCATGCAGTTGTAAACGAAGGCCTCGCCCAACCGGTCGGCGAGCGCATTGATGAGCGGCGCGTCGCCCGCCATGTCGACCAGAAGCGTCGGCGCGTCGTTGGGGAGATCGCCCAGCCGATCGTACGCTACGACGCGATCGCAGTAGCCGGTTTTGCGCACGAACTCGGCGTTACGCGCGGCCGTCAGGCCGATGACCTCCACGCCGCCGCGATCCTTCAGACACTTCGCAAGACCCATCGCCGTCTTCGACGATGCGCTCGAAAGCATCACCCGCTTTGCGCCGAAAAGCGCGTTTTCATGGAGGAAATCTTCAATGAGGAAGCCGGTGACAAACAACGGCCGGAACAGTGCTGTGTGGCCTTCGCGCGCCTGATCGTAAGCGGGGTCTGCGGCGACGCGCTCGTATTGATTATAGACCGGCGGAAGTCCCGCACGGTGTTTTGCGCCATCGACGAAGCCGCGCGGCGTCACCCTCGTGGGCGTCACCGCAAGATGACTGGCGATCGGATAAAAGCCCCAGATGCGTTCGCCCGCTGCAACCTCACCACACTTGGACTCGATCACATCGGCAAATCCCCAAACCGGCACGCGCCCGTTCGGCGCCGGAGCGGGAAAGAACTTCCAGTAACCGAACTGCTCGCCGAGCGCGGCGTAGGTCACGTTATTGGATGTCAGCGCGAAGCGATCGAGCCGGAGCAAAGCCTGACCGTCCCCGATATCCCCGACCCCGTGCGTGAACCGTGCAAGCCTCAGCGCGCCCTTGTCGACCAACAGATCACTCGTTTCGATCATCGCAATCTCCCCAAGCGCGCGAGTGAACCAGATGCGCGCGCGGCGCGGTAGTCTTGACCTTAGGGCGTACCCAACGGTACAAGGCCGTACCCGAAGGTACGCGACCTTGGAGTTTGCAATGTCTGACTGCGATTTCCCCCGCCCCCATTGGCTCACACCACTCTCGGACCCGCGAAATGAGGCGATCCTTTCGGCCGCCTTCAAGGTCTTTGAGGAAAAAGGGCTGCATGGCGCGACCATGCTGGACATCGCCACCGCAGCCAAAGTGTCGAAGGAAACGCTTTACGCCCGCTTCGACAACAAGGAGGGCTTGTTCTACGCGCTGCTGGCGTGGGGGTCCCACAAGGCGTCGGTGGACCTGGAAGTCCTGACCGAGGCGCTTGAAGACGACCCCGTCGGGGCGCTCGAAAACTACGCTGGCGCATGTCTCGGGAAGATGATGCAGGCAGAATCTATCGAGGCGTACCGCATTGTGGTGAGTGAAGCGCGGCGCATGCCGGACGTGGCGCGTGTGTTCGACGAATTTACCTGTCAGGCGGCGACTAGGCTGCTCGACAGGGTGGTCGATGCGCTGCACGCCAAACAGCTTGCGTATGTCGCCGACAGAAGTGCGTTCGCCGAGGCGTTCATCGGCCTTTTGCGCGGCAACCTGCATCATGGCGTCCTGCTGGGCATCGCACCGATGCCAAGCGAGGATGAGGTGGCGGCCTATGCGCGGCGTGCGATGAAGATGTTGCTGGCCGCCTTTGCCTCAAAGGAGCCGCCTCGCGCGGGGTTCGTCGACTGAGCGCACTGCGGCGCGTTCTCGCGGCGTCACCGGCGATCTGCTAGCCAAGGCGCGAAGGGAGCGACCATGCGCCTGTCGGCCTTTGCCACGCTTGCGGCCCTCGGCTGCCTCTTTGCAGCCGCGTGCGCCACCGCGCCGTCAACGTCCGCCCCGCTCATTGAGCGCGCCGCAGTGATGGACGGGTCACGCATGATGGCTCTGCGCTATGCAGATGCGTGGAGCGCCAGTGACTGGGCGGCGTTCGGGGCGCTTTACACACCCGATGCGCGCCATGTGAATACCGCTGGCGAATTCTGGCGCGGACGCGCTCAGATCGTCGATGTTCACCGGAAAAACCGCCTCACCATGGCTGCGGGCGTCCGCATGACGGCGCGTCTTGAAGGCGCGCGCGCTATCACGGACGACGCCATTGTCGCTGTCATCCGCCTTGAGGTCGTAAACGATCCTGCAAAACCGGGCGCTGTCAGCGCGACGGATGTAACGTTCACGCTTGTGGAACGCGACGCGCAATGGCGCATCGCGCAGGCGCACGCCTACCCGACCGATTAGTCCGCCAGAGAAATCGCGCCACCCATGGCGCTGCGGGAGTCCATGCGCGGCGGATTACCGTGAACGGTCACAGCGCCGCCCATGCTTGCGTCGGCCTTCGCTTCTTCGATGGCCCGCACTGCCGCCGCACCGCCCATTGTCGCGTCCACTTCTACGCGTCGGCATTCAAGATCCTTCGCTGAAAGCGCGCCGCCCATCGTGACATCTGCTTCCAGAGTATCGCACCGACCGCTGGCGCGCAGCGTCGCCCCCATCGCCACTTCCAACGTCAGCGATTGCGCCGCGAGGTCGGTGGCTGTGGCCTCGACGCCTTTGGCCAATTGCAGCGAAGTCAGTTGCGGCGCCACGACACGCACCACGACATCGAGATTGTCGTTGCCGCAGAATACTCTGCACTTCTCCCGCAGCCGCAGTTCGCCGTCGCGGTAGCGAATCCCGACGCGCGCAATGTCTTCCGGCGCGCCTGCAAGCGTCGCCCCGGCCGTGTCGCCCCCGACGATTTCAAGCTTGAACCGTCCATCTGCTTCGATCGTCGAGATTGTGGTGATGGCGTTCACCCGGCGTGTTTCGGCGTGAGCCGCCGCCCCGATCAAGACCAAGCTGGCGATGGCGGGAATGACGGCGGTTCTCAAAACGGAAAATGTCATTTCGGGTCTCCTGGAAATGCGCTCGCGCCCGGGAAACCGGGTGATCGCTGACAGGATGCAGCCTGGCGCCGATCTGGATGCAGCCGAACGCTAAACGAGCCGGCTCTGGACCACCGCCGCACGAATGAAATCTGCAAACAAGGGGTGCGGCTCGAATGGCCGGCTTTTCAGTTCCGGATGGTACTGAACGCCGATGAACCAGGGGTGGTCCGGACGCTCCACGATCTCTGGAAGCACCCCGTCGGGGCTCATGCCGGAAAAGATCAGGCCGGACGTCTCGAGGGTCTCGCGGTAGCCCGCGTTCACCTCGTAGCGATGGCGATGTCGCTCCGAGATCGCTTGGCCGCCATAGATTTCAGCCACCCGCGATCCTTCGCTCAGCACCGCGTCGAACGCGCCGAGGCGCATGGTGCCGCCCAGGTCGCCGTTCGCACGACGGCGTTCGAGTTCGTTGCCGCGCAGCCACTCTGTCATCAGCCCGACGATGGGGTGCTTTGCAGGTCCGAACTCAGTAGAGCTTGCGCCGTCTAGACCGGCCTGATTTCGCGCCGCTTCGATGCAAGCCATCTGCATGCCAAAGCAGATGCCGAAAAACGGCACATCGTGCTCGCGTGCGAAGCGCACCGCCTCGATCTTGCCTTCTGTACCGCGCTCGCCGAACCCGCCGGGCACGAGAATGCCATGCACGTCCTCAAGATCGATAAGCGCGCCTTCCGTGCGTTCGAAGGTCTCACTCTCAATCCAGCGGATGTCGACCCTCACATTGTTGGCGACGCCGCCGTGCTGCAGCGCCTCAATCAGCGACTTATAGGCGTCTTTCAGCTCCGTGTATTTTCCAACGACCGCGATGGAGACCGCGCCGTCAGGGTTCTTCAGGCGCTGCGCAATCGTCCGCCACCGCGTCAGGTCCGGCGTGGGGGCGAGGTTGACGCCGAAGTGGCGCAGCAATTCCGTGTCGAGACCCGCCTCGTGATACGCGATGGGCGCTTCGTAAATCGACTGCAGGTCGCGCGCCTCGATCACGGAGCTGTCGCGCACGTTGCAGAACAGCGCAATCTTGCGCTTTTCGCCTTCCGGCACGGGCCTGTCGCAGCGGCACAGAATGATCTGCGGCTGGATGCCGATCGAGCGCAGCTCCTTTACGGAGTGTTGCGTGGGCTTGGTCTTCATCTCACCGGCGGCCGGAATGTACGGCAACAGCGTGAGATGGATGAACACCGCCTGGCCGGGGTCCAGCTCCTGACCGAGCTGACGGATCGCTTCGAAGAACGGCAGCCCCTCGATATCGCCAACCGTGCCGCCGATCTCGCACAGCACGAAGTCCGCGCCGCCATGATCGGAGAGGATGAATTCCTTGATCGCGTTTGTGACGTGCGGGATCACCTGCACCGTGGCGCCGAGGTAGTCGCCGCGACGTTCCTTCGCGATGATCTCCTGATAAATGCGCCCGGTGGTAATATTGTCACTATGGTGCGCCGACACGCCGGTGAAGCGCTCATAGTGGCCCAGATCGAGATCCGTCTCGGCGCCGTCATCGGTGACGAACACTTCGCCGTGCTGGTAAGGCGACATCGTGCCTGGATCGACGTTGAGATAGGGATCGAGCTTTCGGAGCCGGACCTTGTAGCCCCGCGCCTGCAACAACGCGCCAAGGGCGGCGGAGGCGATGCCTTTCCCGAGAGAAGACACCACCCCGCCGGTGATGAACACATAACGCGCCATGGGTCAGCCGATCCTTCGGCCCCGGAAATGCGCAGCAGGCGGCCGGATCACTCGTCCGGACCGCTCCTGTCACGCGTGGAGCCCGGGTCTGAATCTTGGGGCGATTCGGTCGTCGACGCAGTGTCGGGCGACGGCACCGTCTGGACCGGACGCAGCGGGACAGGCGCCGCCTTCTGGGTGACTGGCGCGGGTCGGGGCGCGTTCTTCGTCGTCGTCGGCGTTGTCTGCTGAACCGCGCCGACCGGTCCGGCGACCAGCGGACCAGCGGACGCGCCGCCGGATTTACTCGCGGCGGCGCCAGCCGGCGGCGCCTTTGCAGCGCCGATGGGCGGGGCCTCCGGCAGCGGGCCGGCTCGTGTGGTCGCTTGCACCGGAGGCGGCGCCACGGCTGCGCCTTCAGCGGGAGCCGACGCTACGGGGGCTGCTATCGCAGGAGCCGGAGCGCCCGCCGTTGAAGTTGATTTCTCAGGCGCGGGCTGGCCGTTGTTCAGAAAGGGAATGTTGAGCTCAATCCCTGAACGATCCGCGCTGTCGGTGACCGAGCGGTCGGTCGGCCCCGCCCCGGCGAGGACGGTCAGCCCGATACTCGTGAGGAAGAAGACGCCAGCCACCCAGCTTGTGATGTTGACCATCATGTCCGCCGCGCCGCGGCCTGAAATGAGGCCGCCGCCCCCGCCGCCCATGCCCAGAGCGCCGCCTTCGGACCGTTGCATGAGCACTGCGCCCACGAGGACCACGCAAATGAGAAGGTGCAGGACGAGCAGCATGTTCTGCATGGAAAGGGGTACTCCAGAGGCTCGGCGCCTCAGATGGGTCGCGCGGGAAGCGGGCTCAATACCTGAGCGAAAGGTTAACTTAAAGGCCGCCGCCGCAGCATGTCAGCGGCGCGCCGCCGCAGGGTGCGCGCGTACGATCGCGGAAAAGTCCCCAGCCCTGAGGCTAGCGCCGCCCACCAGCGCACCGTCCACACCTTCCACCCCAAAAATCCCCGCTGCGTTGGCGGGCTTCACCGAGCCGCCGTAAAGAATGCGCATATCCACAGGAAGCGCGCTGCGGGCGGCGGCGTGAATTTCGGCGATCTCCTCCAACGTCGGCGTCAGGCCCGTGCCGATGGCCCATACGGGTTCGTAGGCGACGACGGTCGTCACACGCGCGCCCGGGGGCAGCGACCTGCGGATCTGACCCGTCACCACGTCGACAGCCTTGCCTGCCCGTCGCTGCTCCAGGGTTTCGCCGACACAGATGATCGGCGTCAGGCCTGCGTCTATGGCCGCCTTGGCTTTTTCCGCCACGATCGCGTCCGTCTCACCGTGCCCCTGGCGTCGTTCCGAGTGCCCGACGATGCACCAGAGCGCCCCGGCGTCGGCCAGCATCTCTGCGTTCAGGTCGCCGGTGAACGCCCCGTCCCCCCCGGGCCGGCAGTCCTGGCCGCCGATGGTGATCTCAGGTTGCGCCGCCGCCACGGCGGCCGACAACAGGGTCGCCGGCGGGCAAAGAGCGACGTCAACCCCGTGCACGCCCAAAAGCGCCGCCTTCAGGGCGGTGATTTCGCCGAGGTCGGCCTTCCGGCCGAACATCTTCCAATTGCCGGCGATCAGTGGGCGGCGGGTCATCTTGTTTCCTGTATGGGTGCGCCTGCGACGCGTGCGCCCGGACCGTTGTCGCGGTCATGAGCGGTCACTACAGTCCGCGCGATTTTGAAACCGGACGGGAACATGCTCAGCGAATTGCGAAAAGTCACGCGCGGATGGTTCGCCATGGCCATCATCGGCCTCCTCGCCCTCGCGTTTGCGATCTGGGGCGTCAACGACGTGTTCAAGCCGATCCAGTCCAACGAGGTCGCCAAAGGGCGCGGCATCACCGTAACGCAGCAGGAATTCACCACCTCATTCGACAACGAGATCGAACGCCTTCGGGCGCAAACCAAGCGGCCCGTCACGAAGCAGGAAGCTGTCGACGCCGACATCCACATGCGGCTGGTCGACCGGCTCGTTTCAGAAAAGTCCTTCGACAAGTTGGCTCGCAACATGGGCGTCGGCGTCTCTGATACGTTGTTGCTTGAAGAGCTGCGAGCGACGCAGGCTTTCCACAATCCCGTGACTGGCGCCTTCGACAATACGACCTATCAGAATCTGCTCGCGCGCAACGGCTTCACCCGCACGGCTTATGAGCAGGACCTGCGCAACGGCATGGCGCGCGAGCAATTGGCCCGGGCGCTGGTCGCGGGGCTGCGACCGCCTGGCAGTTTCGGGCGCATCGAGTTGGCGTTTCAGCAAGAGCAACGCACGATCTCGGTCGCCTTTGTGACGACAGATCGTGTCGGGGCCCCGCCCCTCCCGAGCGACGCGGAGATCGAGGCGTTCTTCAGGACGCAGGCGAACGCGTTCGCGCTGCCAGAGTATCGCGCCTTTACGATCGTGCGCGCCGAGCCGGCCGATTTCGCCGCCCGTGTCGAGGTTCCGGACTCGAAGATAAACGAGCTGTTCGAATTCAGAAAAGGGCAGCTGCAAACCCCGGAGAAACGCAGCTTCGTCCTCTTGAGCGGCGCGGTCGACCGCGCGGCCGCTGAGACCGCCGGTCGCCGGCTCGCCGCTGGCGAGGATCCCGACGCTATCGCGCGCGCGCTGAACATGCAGTCCGTCCAGTTTTCGCAAAAGGCGCGCACGGAAGCACCGAACGCGCGCATCGGCGATGCGGTCTTTGCGACCGCCGCCGGCCAAACCACCCCGCCCATCGAGGGGGTGACCTGGTCGGTTGCGCGGGTGGGCGAAGTGATCGCAGGCGACGCTCCGTCTCTTGCGGACTTGCGGCAGACGTTGCGCGCGGAGCTCGCCAACGACGAAGCCCAGACGCTTTTGAACGACGCCGTTGAAAAGTTCGACGACTTTCGCGGCCAAGGCGCCGCCCTGGAAGAAGCCGCGACACAGGCGGGACTGTCGATCACGAAGATCCCGCTCATCGACGCGCGGGGCCTTACCGTTGTCGGTCAGCCGGAAGCGACGGTGCTCGACGCAGCCGATCTGGTGCAGGCCGCGTTCGCTGCGGCGGAAGGCGATCCTACAGACTGGATATCGACCGACGCGGGCGGATCCTACCTCGTCCGCATCGACTCCGTGCGTCCTGCCGGGCCGCCGCCGCTCGCGCAGGTACGGGACCGTGTGGTTGTCGCCTGGCGCATGCAGAAAGTGGGCGAGGGCATGCGCAAGATAGTCGACGACATCAGCACTGCGGTCGCTGGGGGACGATCCTTTGCGGAAGTCGCGCGGGCGCAACGCGTGCCGCTCGCTGCGTCATCGCGAACGCTTGATCGCCGCACGGCGTCGCAGGACGAGACCTCGCCGCCGTTGATGTCGGCCGTTTTCTCAGCACGCGAAGGCGAGGTGGTGAGCGGCGCGGGCGGTCCTGGCGGCGAGGTGCTCTTCGTCGCGCATGTGGAAAAGATCGAACGGCCCGATCCGGCGCGCGATCCGCAAATGCTTGAAGCAGCCCGCCAGGCGATCTCGACCATGCTGACCAATGACCTCGTGGCCACCGTGCAAAACGTGGCGCGGCAAGAGGCGCGCGTTCGTCTCAACCAGACCTTGATAGATCGCCTCGTGGGCAAGACCACTGCCGAAGAGCAGGACGCCGCGCGTTGATCGCCGTTGAGCCCGCGCGCGACGTCGTCGTTGCGGGTCTCGCCGAGGGGCGCGCTCAACTCGTCTGGACGCGTCGCGTCAGCGATCTTGAGACGCCCGTTTCGGCCTTACTGAAACTTGGCGCAGATGTGCCGGGCGTGTTCCTTCTTGAGTCCGTACAGGGCGGCGATTGGCGCGGGCGTTACTCCATCATCGGCCTTGCCCCCGATCTCGTGTTCCGCATCCGCGATGGATGCGCCGAACGCAGCGCCGGCGGATTTGAAGACGCCGACTTTACATCAATGGTCGAGGCGCCAATTGAAGCGTTCCGAACAATCGTCGCACAGAGTGCTGCTGACATTCCGAACGGGCTGCCGCCGCCTTCGGCAGGTCTGTTCGGGTATCTAAGCTACGACATGGTCCGCTATGTAGAGAAGCTGCCGGACACGGCGTCTGATCCGCTTGATCTGCCGGAAGCGCTCATGGTGCGCCCGACCATCGTGGCGGTGTTCGACAACGTGGCGAGCGAAATCACGTTCGTGACGGTGGCGCGACCGGGCGCAGACGGCGACGCCTATGCAGACGCAACAGCGCGTTTGTCGCGCGCGGTCGAAACTCTTGAAAATCATCTGCCCGTCACGCGGCCTGTGGAAGCCGCCCCACGGGTTCCGCCAGAGCCGGTGTCGAACACGACGCCGGAAGAATATCGCGCGGTCGTGGATCGTTGCCGCGCCTATGCGCGAGCGGGTGATGTTTTCCAGGTGGTGCCAAGTCAGAGGTTTTCGGCGCCGCTGCCGGAATCCCCGCTCGCGCTTTATCGCGCGCTTCGTCGCATAAACCCCTCGCCCTTCCTTTTCTATCTAAACTTCAAGGGCTTTGCGCTCGTCGGATCGTCGCCCGAAATCCTCGTGCGCGTGCGAGACGGCGTGGTCACGATCCGGCCCATCGCCGGCACGAGACCGCGCGGGAAGACACCGGCGGAGGACGCAGCTCTCGAAGAAGAGCTCCTCGCCGACCCGAAAGAGCGTTCCGAACATCTTATGCTGCTCGACCTTGGCCGCAACGATGTCGGCCGGGTGGCGCTGACGAAGCGCCAGTCCAACCGCGACGGCGGCGTGCGCGTGACGCAGCAGTTTCACGTCGAGCGCTACAGCCACGTGATGCACATCGTGTCCAACGTGGAGGGCCGTCTCCGGCCCGATCTCGACGCGCTCGATGCGCTCTTTGCAGGCCATCCTGCAGGCACCGTGTCCGGCGCCCCGAAGGTGCGGGCGATGGAGATCATCGACGAAGTGGAGAAGCATCGTCGCGGCGTTTATGGCGGCGGCATCGGCTACATATCCGCTTCCGGCGATCTCGACACCTGCATCGCGCTACGCACCGGCGTGGTGAAAGACGGCGTTCTGCACGTGCAGGCGGGCGGCGGCGTCGTGCTCGACAGTGATCCTCACCTCGAATGGGAAGAGACGGTGCACAAAGCACGCGCGCTCTTCCGCGCGGCGGCGGAGGCGTGGCGGTTCACCTGAATCGTTCCCGCTCCCCTTCTCTCAAGGAAACGCCGCCATGATCTTGATGATCGATAACTACGACAGCTTCACTTACAACCTCGTGCACTACCTCGAAGAACTTGGCGCCGCGGTCGAAGTGCGCCGCAACGACACGATCAGCGTGGACGAGGCGCTCGCGTTGCAGCCGCAGGCGATCATCCTCTCGCCGGGCCCGTGCTCGCCCAATGAAGCAGGCATTTGTCTCAATCTCATCGCGGCGTCACCCGAGCGCATGCCGATCCTCGGGGTCTGTCTTGGTCATCAGGCGATCGGTCAGGCATTTGGCGGCGACGTAGTGCGCGCAGGCGACATCATGCATGGCAAGATCTCCGCCATCCGGTGCGAAGATCGCGGACTGTTTGCCGGATTGCCCCGTGAGTTCCGCGCCACGCGCTATCACAGCCTTGCAGTCGCTCGGGACCCGTTTCCCGAGACGCTGCGCATCGACGCCGAAACGGGGGACGGTGAAGTCATGGGCCTTAGCCACCGCACGCGCCCCATCTTTGGCGTGCAGTTCCATCCAGAATCGATCGCATCCGAGCATGGTCACCTGATATTGCGCAATTTTCTTGTCGCCGCCGGCGTGCTGACGTGAGCCCCCTGTCAATCGCGGACCTTGAGTCAGGCTTCGCCGCCATCATGGATGGCGAAGCGAGCCAGGGCGATATCGCCGCCTTCCTGCGCGCTACCGTTCCGCAGATGACGGACCCTGTCGCACTCGCGGCCGGCGCACGCGCCATGCGGGCGCGAATGATCCCGGTGAGCGGGCCGGAGGACGCCATCGACGTGTGCGGCACAGGCGGTGACGGCGCACACACCCTCAACATTTCGACGGCGGTGGCGTTCGTCGTAGCCGGCTGCGGGGTGACGGTCGCCAAGCACGGCAATCGCGCCATGTCGTCGAAGTCCGGCGCCGCGGATGTGCTGGAAGCGCTGGGCGTAAATCTGACCGGCGACACAGCGACACTGGAGCGCTGCCTGCGCGAAGCGCGAATCGCGTTCCTCTTCGCACAGAACCACCACCCCGCCATGCGCCATGTGGCGCCCGCACGCCGCGCGCTCGGCCAGCGCACGATTTTCAATCTCTTGGGCCCGCTATCGAATCCCGCGCGCGTGACCCGCCAGCTTGTCGGCGTCTACAGCGCCGAGGCAGTGCGACCGATGGCGGAAGCGCTCTCGATGCTGGGCGCCGCGCACGCGCTGGTGGTGCACGGAGCCGGCGGGCTGGACGAACTTTCCTGCGAGGGGCTCGCCGATGTGGCGCAGGCGCAGAACGGCGGCGTCCGCGTGTTTCAGCTTCACCCCGACACGGTCGGGGTCTCTTCCGCTCCCAACGCCAGTGTGCGCGGGGGCGACGCTTCGCAAAATGCCGATCAGCTTCTGCGGCTCCTCGACGGCGATCTGCCGGGGTCCGGCTATGAGTCCTTTGTTTTGCTCAATGCAGGCGCGGCGCTTGTTGCGGCCGGGCGCGCCGAAGACATTCGCGATGGCGTAGCGCTCGCGCGGACTTCGCTGCACGACGGAAGGGCGAGGCGCGCGCTTTCGCTGCTCCGGGATCTGTCGGCGCATGCGTCATGACAGATACGCTCTCGCGCATCATCGCCTACAAGCGCGAAGAGGTGGCTGCCCGCCGCTCGCAGCGGACCTTTGCAGAAGTCGACGCCAGCGCACGCCGACAGCGCCCAGCGCGCGGTTTCGCCGATGCGCTGACGGCGGCGCACGCAGCGGGACGCCACGCCCTCATCGGCGAAATCAAGAAGGCGAGCCCGTCGCGCGGACTTATCCGCGCCGACTTCCATCCTGCAGAACTGGCGCGAGCCTACAGCGCAGGCGGCGCGGCGTGCCTTTCGGTGCTGACCGATGGTCCAAGCTTCCGGGGCGATGACGCCTACCTCGTTGAAGCCCTGACCGCTTGCAATCTACCGGCGCTGCGGAAGGACTTCATGGTCGATCCTTGGCAGATCGCCGAGAGCCGGGCGTTGGGCGCAGACGCGATCCTCGTGATCATGGCGGCCGTCGATGACGGGCTCGCAGCGGAACTGGTCGCAGCGGCCCACGACTACGGCATGGACGCACTCGTGGAGTGCCACGACGCCGCCGAGGTGCATCGCGCCGTGCGCCTGCCCGCCCGCCTGATCGGGGTGAACAACCGTGATCTGCGCACATTCGTGACCCGCCTGGAGACGACGGAGGAACTGGCGCATCTGGCGCCGCTGGACAGAATACTCGTGGCGGAGTCCGGAATCTCTTCGGCCGAAGACGTTAAAAGGCTGGCCCGCGCGGGCGCTGCCGCGTTTTTGGTGGGTGAATCACTGATGCGGGAGGACGACGTCGCCGGCGCGACTCGCCGATTACTTGGCTTGGACTGCTGAAACGTCGGGACGACTGTCGTCACGCAACTTGACCCGAGTCGGGAACGGACATAGAACATCCGGGTTGACCTTTTGTTCCCGCGCCAACCGGCCGGGACCACGGATCCGGAAGGCAAGTCATGCTCACCGCGAAGCAGAAAGAACTGCTCCTTTTCATCCACCAGAAGATCAAAGAGACCGGCGTCTCACCCTCCTTCGACGAGATGAAGGACGCGCTGGATCTGGCGTCGAAATCCGGTATCCACCGCCTGATCACCGCGCTGGAGGAGCGTGGTTTCCTGCGTCGTCTCGCGCACCGGGCGCGCGCTCTTGAGGTCTTGAAGCTGCCCGACTCAGCGACGCTCGCTGCCCCGCCCCGGGGTCGGGCCCAGTTCAAACCTGCGCTCGTGGGAGCCGCCGCGACCGTCCGTGAGGCCGAACGGGAACTGGATGGCGGTTACGACATTCCGATTCTTGGCAAGATCGCCGCCGGCGTGCCCAAGGAGGCCATCGAGACCGAGATCGGACGCATCACGGCGCCGGTCGATCTAGCCGCCAACGCCGAACACTTCGCCCTCGAAGTCAAAGGCGACTCCATGATCAACGCGGGCATTCTTGAAGGCGATGTGGTCGTGCTGCAGAAGTGCGACACGGCCAACACAGGAGACATCGTCGTCGCGCTGGTGGACGGCGAGGAAGCGACGCTCAAGCGCCTCCGTCGCAAGGGCAATTCCGTGGCGCTGGAAGCCGCCAACCCCCGCTACGAGACGCGGATTTTTGGGCCTGATCGCGTACAGATCCAGGGCAAGCTCGTCGCGCTTATCCGCCGCTATGCCTGAGTTTGCCCGACGACGACCGTCATCCCGTATGATCGCGGGCTTGACGGAGCGTGAGACGGCGCCGCCTCGACGATCGGCAGACCACTGCAGGCTACGAAATCCGAAGCATCCACCGCGAATGCGGCCGCCAGAACCGCCGCGGGCGTGATTGCGAAGCTGATGAGCGGCGTAGACGCTATGTTATGGGCGAGCCCGTAAACGGCGACGCGCTGAAAATGAGGGACCGCAAAGACATCTGCGGTGACGCAGGCCGCCAGACTGGCGATGCGCATTCCCGCCAGCGTGCGCCATGCCGCATCCAGCCCGCCAACCAAGTCGCTGGGCGACACAGGCGGCGGCCAATGATCGGGTGACCGTTCAAAGGCGGCGATCAGCGCCGCGGTTGCAGCGAGCGATATCTGAAATCCGGCGTCCGCCGACGGACCCGGCGCCATGGCCACGACGATGGAACGCTGGCCGGTCGATAAGCACTGCGCCAAGCGCAAGCGTGGTCATCACGAAGGCGCGTAGCGCAGGGACGCTCGCGCCGCGGCCCCGAGGGGAAGTAGGCGTGTCTTGCGAAGTCGAAGCCGCGTGGGGCCAAGGGGGCCCTCTTGCGGACGCAGCAAGACCAGACAAGTGACGGCGCGTCCCGGGGACACGACCGACGAGGCGCAGAGGCGGATAAAGCGCAGCGCGGCGAGGAGCGTTTCAACTTTGTCGACAGCGCCTTCATGTGCGGGCGCTGCGCTCCGGGTTCGACCTCCAACACCCATCCTGCACGTCGCACCGCATCCATGCGCTCGACGATCTGAAAGGCTGCAACGCTGGTTGTCCTGAACAGCGCGGCAGCGGCGCCGCGTGCGAACGTCGCCTTGATCGCATCGCCCAGGCGCGCTTTACGAGGCGCGCGGCGCGGGCGCGCCGGCTTCGTTTTGGAAAGGTCATCCCCGCCGATGAGCGTTGTCACGCGCTTCGCACCATCCCCTACCGGGCTCCTTCACATCGGAGGCGCGCGGACGGCGCTCTTCAACTGGCTCTTCGCCAGACGCCACGGCGGCACCTACCTGCTGCGCATTGAGGACACCGATCGCGCGCGCTCCACGCAAGAAGCCATCGACGCCATAATCGACGGGCTCGACTGGCTTGGTCTCAACGCCGACGCCGACCCCGTCTATCAGTTCGCCCGCGCCGAGAGGCACCGCGAAGTCGCCGACGACATGATCGGGCGCGGCGGCGCATTCCGCTGCTACCTCTCGACGGAAGAGGCGGACGCCGAACGCGCCAAGTCGCAGGCGCAAGGCCGCGCCTTTCGTTCGCCCTGGCGTGACGACCGATCGGCGCCGGCCGATCGCACCTTTGTCATTCGCCTGCGCGCGCCGGACGACGGCGACATTCTCAACGACGATCTCGTTCAAGGACCTGTCCGCGTGAAAGCGCGAGACATCGACGATCTCGTGCTGGTGCGCGCCGACGGCGCCCCGACTTACATGCACGCGGTGGTCTGCGACGATCACGACATGGGGGTGACCCACGCCATTCGCGGCGACGATCACCTGACCAACGCCGCGCGCCAGATTCCGATTTTTCGCGCGATGGGCTGGGAGCCGCCGCGTTACGCGCACATCCCGCTCATCCACGGACCCGATGGCGCCAAGCTGTCAAAGCGCCACGGCGCACTTGGGGTGCAAGCGTATCGCGACATGGGCTATCTGCCTGAGGGTCTGTGCAATTATCTGATGCGCCTCGGCTGGAGCCACGGCGACCAGGAACTCATGACGCTGGACGAGGCGGCGGCGGTCTTCGATCTCGCCAATGTGGGTCGCGGGCCTGCTCGGCTCGATTTCGCCAAGCTGGACTTCGTCAATGCGCACTACATGAAGTCGGCAGACGATGAGCGGCTGGCGCGCCTGGTGTTGGAGCATATCGCGGCGCAGCAAGACTGGCTTGTCGGTGATCTAGAGGCGGCCCGCGTGCGCGCGGCCATGCCTGTCCTGAAGACAAGAGCTAAGACCGTGGTGGAACTGGCGGAACAGGCGTTTTTCCTTCTCGCGAAGCGGCCCGTGGCGCTTGACGCTGCAGCGCAAAAGGCGATGAAAGACGGCGTGGCGGAACGGCTTGGACGGCTCCTGCCTCGTCTGGAAGCCGTGACTGCCTGGGAGGAGGCGTCGCTGGCGCAGACGCTCAAGGACTTCGCCGTCGCCGAAGGCGTCGGCATGGGTCAGATCGGGCCCGGGCTTCGCGCCGTTCTCACGGGGGGCGCGCCCGCGCCGGACCTTGGCCAGACACTTGCGCTGCTCGGCCGTGACGAATCGTTAGGCCGGATCGCGGATAGCTTTTGACGCGGCGGTTGCGTCGCACAGGACACGAGAGGAACGGGTCATGCAGAACAAGGTGCAGCCCAAAGGGTCGGCAAAGCTTGAACTGAACGGCAAGACGCTTGAATTGCCTGTGTATGGCGGTTCTGTCGGGCCGGATGTCGTCGACATCCGCAAGTTCTACGCTGAGACAGGCGCTTTCACGTATGATCCGGGCTTCACCTCGACAGCGAGCTGCGAGAGCCAGATCACCTACATCGACGGCGATGAAGGCGTGCTGCTGTATCGCGGCTATCCCATCGACCAGCTCGCGGAGAAGTCGAGCTTCATTGAGGTCTGCTTTCTCCTGCTGCATGGCGAACTTCCGACGCCCGCTGAGCTTACGAAGTTCACCCGCGACATCACCTATCACACGATGCTGCACGCGCAGTTCGACCGTTTCTTCGAAGGTTTTCGGCGCGATGCGCACCCGATGGCCGTCATGACAGGCGCCGTCGGCGCCTTGTCGGCATTTTATCATGACAGCCTCAACATCGACGACGCGCGCCAGCGCGAAATCTCCAGCCACCGTCTCATCGCCAAGATGCCGACGATCGCGGGACGCGCGTTTAAGTACACATCCGGCCAGCCGTTTGTGACGCCGCGCAATGAACTCGACTACCCCTCGAATTTCCTTCGCATGTGCTTTGCCGTGCCGGCTGAGGACTATGTGGTCAATCCGGTCCTCGCGAAGGCGATGGATGTCTTTTTCATCCTGCACGCCGATCACGAACAGAATGCCTCGACATCGACGGTGCGCCTTGCGGGATCCTCCGGCGCGAACCCGTTCGCATGCATCGCGTCCGGCATTGCGTGCCTATGGGGCCCCAGCCACGGCGGCGCCAACGAGGCTGCGCTCAAGATGCTCTACGACATCGGCGATGTGTCTAACATCCCGGAGTTTGTCCGACGCGTGAAGGACCCGAACGACGACGTACGTCTCATGGGCTTCGGCCACCGCGTTTACAAGAACTACGACCCGCGCGCGAAGGTGATGCAGAAGCTCTGCCACGCCGTGCTGAAGGAAGTGGGCGCTGAAGACGATCCAATGCTCAAGGTCGCGCTCGAACTTGAGAAGATCGCGCTCAACGACGAGTACTTCGTCAAGCGCAAGCTTTACCCCAACATCGACTTCTACTCGGGCATAACGCTGCGCGCGATGGGATTCCCCGTGTCCATGTTCACGGTGCTGTTTGCGCTTGCGCGCACGGTCGGGTGGATCGCGCAGTGGTCGGAGATGATTTCCGATCCGTCGCAGAAAATCGGCCGTCCGCGTCAGGTCTACACGGGACCCACCGCGCGCGAGTACGTGCCCGTCAACCAGCGCGCTTAAACAACGTCAAGGACGGCCTGCGCAGCGATAACCGCTGCGGGGCGCCCGCCCCGCCCCATGGAAGAGAGCGCATCATTCTGCGCCGCAACTTGTCGCGCGCGGGCGGCGGGGTCGGCGAGCAGCGAGGCGGCGGCGCGCGCCAAGTTTAATGGGGTGCACCGGGTCTGGATAAACTCCGGCGCGATCTCGCGGCCCGCGGCGACGTTCATCAACGTGATGAAGGGCGCGCGATACAGCAAGAGGCGCGCGAGCGCCCATGTGATCCAGCCGAGGCGGTATCCCACGACGACGGGCGTATCCTGGAGGCCAACTTCTGTCGTCACCGTTCCAGATACGGCCAGCGCCGCCGTCGCTGCGGCGAACGCGTCCTCCTTGTGCGCTTCTTCCTCCACCACAAGCACAGGAAAGCCTTGCTCGGCAGCAAGCGCGCGAACGCCTGATGCAATGGCATGCGCCGCCACCGTCACGACACGCAGGCCCGGCGTGTGCGCCTGCAGACGCGCCGCCGCCGCGAAGAGATGTGGACCGGTGCGGCGAAGCTCGCTGCCTCGGCTGCCAGGCAAAACGAGCAATACCGGCGCATCACCAAGAGCGTGACGTGCTCGAAAAGCGGCGCCGTCTCCAAGGCGGTAGCGACCCAGCGCAGGGTGTCCGCAAACCGTACAAGGCAACCCGAAGGGCGCGTAATACGGCGCCTCGAAATCGTGGATGCAGATGAGGTGATCGACCGTCGCGGCAAGCGTCTTCGCGCGCCCGGCGCGTGCAGCCCACACCTGCGGCCCCACGTACTTTACGATCTTGGCCTTCGGCAGGCGCACGCGAAGACGTTGCGCAAGGCGGATCGTAAAGCCCCAGGAGTCGATAAGGACCACGGTGTCCGCCTGGAAGGCGACCGCTGCGTCCACCGTCGCGTCTGCAAGACGGATGACGCGTGGATACGCCTTCAGTCCGTCGATCATCCCGAATATCGCGAGACCTTCGATATCGATGGCGCTTTCAATCCCGCGCGCGGCCATCATCGCTCCGCCCACTCCCCCAAGAGCAATATCCGGCGCGCGCGCGCGCAACGCCTCGATCAGGTCTGCGCCGAGCGCATCGCCGGACGACTCCGCCGCGACAATGAAGATGCGTCGGCTCAAGGCGTGAAGCCGTAGACAAAGAGTCCAAGGTCGTCGGCGCGCTTGATGAGCGCGTCGCGCTGCATCACAAGCGCCCCGCCCGCCTCGACGGCGATGCCGGCCAGACCTGCGCGCGCGGCGCCTTCAAGCGTAGGCAGGCCGATGGTGGGCAGATCAATCCGGCGATCCTGAATGGGTTTGGGCCGCTTCACCAAAACACCCCGTCGTGCGCTCTCGACCCCACGGATGTCGGCTGGCAATCGCGCAACCCGCGCCAACATTTCGTCGGTGCCCTCCTGAGCCTCAAGAGCGAGCACGAGACCGTCGCACACGACGCACCCCTGTCCAATGTCCCATGAGCCGAGCGCGGCAGCGACTTCGGCGCCCTTCATGATATCGCCCTGCTGCGCTTCATCGGGACGCACCGCGCCGAACGCGCCTGCGGGTGCGAGCAACGACGCCAACACTTCATCGGCCCCGACAAGTCGAAAGCCCTCCCGCTCGTGCTCGTCGCCGAGCGCGCGCAGCAGCGCATCATCGCCTTTGCGCGCCGCCGAGAGAATCCGCGGCATCATCAGCGCGGCGCGAGCGTCGAGTTTCAGTGACTTGAAGTCCGGGCGTTTGACCATGCCCACGAACGTGACGGCGTCACAGCCTGCCTCTCGCAATGCTCGCAAGCGCCCACCCATCTCGCCAAGGCCGAAGTCGCCGCCAGGGTGTGTTGCGAGCTCAGCGTCGCTTACGCCAATGATCCGCGCCACGTAGTAGGCAGCGCCCGTCGAGGCGCAGTGCTGTGCTATACGGACCGGGAGTTCACCGCCGCCAGCGATGACGCCGAGTTTCGTCCAAGCGGCCATACCGCGTCAGATCTTAGGCATGCACAGCGGACGCTGCGCATCGGCGCGAATGAAGGTCACGATTTCACGCACCTCGGCGACATGGGCGTAGAGTTCGGCGACGTCTTCCAGTCGCTCCTGGAAGGTGCCCTCTTCCGCAAAGAGCAGTCGGTAGGCCGCACGCAGATCGTGAATCGAGTCCCGTGTGAACCCGCGCCGCTTGAGGCCGACGACGTTGAGACCTGCGAGTTGCGCGTGATTTCCGAACACTGAGCCATATGGAATGACGTCCGCCACGACCGCCGCAAGCCCGCCAATGAAGGCGTGGTTTCCGATGCGGCCGTTCTGGTGCATCGCGCTGAGGCCGCCCATGATGACATGGTCGCCGACCTGCACATGGCCGCCGAGGGTGGCGCCCTGCGCGAGGATCACATTGCTGCCGACGCGGCAATCATGCGCGACGTGGCTCTGCGCCATGAAGAGCCCGTCGTCGCCCACCGCCGTCTCGCCACGACTGCGCACGGTGCCCCGGTGCATCGAGACGTGCTCGCGGATCGTGTTGCGCGCGCCGACGATGAGTTTGGTAGGCTCGCCCTTGTAGGATGTGTCCTGTGCGGGTTGTCCAAGCACTGCGTAGGGATGGACGGTGCAATCTTCGCCGAGCGTGGTTTCGCGCTCGATGAATACCTGCGCGATCAAACGCGTACGCGCGCCGAGGGTGACGTTCGGCCCGACGATGCAGTACGGGCCAATCTCCACATCTGCGCCCAGCTCTGCAGTCTTGTCGATGATGGCGGTCGGATGGATGGCGCTCATTTTTCCTGCAGCTCCACCTTCATCGCCGCGAACTCGGCTTGCGCTGCGAGTTCGCCGTTCACTTCGGCGCGGCCGCGAAACTTGAAGATGTTGCGCCGTGCGAACACGACTTCGACAGGCATTTCAAGCACCTCGCCCGGTCGCACCGGCCGCCGGAAGCGCGCGTTGTCGACGGACATGAACAGGATCGTGTTCTTGGTCACGTCGACATCCAGAGACTTGGACATGAGGACTGCCCCCGTCTGCGCCATCGCTTCGATCTGCAGCACGCCGGGCATGACTGGTTCGTGCGGGAAGTGGCCTGGAAAGTACGGTTCGTTGAACGTCACGCACTTGATGCCGCGAATGGATGTCGACGCCACGTAGTCAATGGCGCGATCGACAAGCAAGAACGGATAACGGTGCGGGAGGCGGCGCAGGACTTCTGCGATGTCGATAACGTCGCCCTTCTCAGCCGCCGTGCTCTCAGGTTTCTCCGCCATTGCGTTTTCCGATCGCCTTCCCGAGCCACGCCACCTCGCGTAGCCATTGGCGCAAAGGCTTGGCCGGGTATCCGGCCCAAGTCTCGCCCGCTGGCACGTCATGCATGACGGCGGACCCCGCGGCAAGAACAGCGCCCCGGCCGATGTGGCGATGGTCGGCGACGCCGACGCGACCGCCCATCATCACCTCATCCCCGATGGTGACCGACCCGGAGATGCCTCCAAACGCCGCGATTATTGCACCCCTGCCTACCGTCACATTGTGCGCGATCTGGCAAAGATTATCGATCTTGGCGAGTTCGCCGATGACGGTATCCCCAAAAAGACCCCGGTCCACGGTGACGCCCGCGCCGATGGAGGCGCCGTCCTGAATGATCGCACGCCCGAAATGGGGAACGTCCACTGGCCCTTGCTGGTCGACCGCAACGCCGAAACCGCTTTGGCCGATCATGGCGCCGGCGAGGATCGTCACACTGTCGCCGACGAGCGCACACGCGAGCGAGACGCCCGCGCCGATCCTGCACCCTCTGCCGATAGCCACGCCGGGGCCGATGACCGTGTTCGCCCCTACACAAGCGCCAGCGCCGATCCGCGCATCCGCGCCGATCACGACGCCCGGCGCCAGACTGACCCCTGCTTCGATCTGCGCGGACGGGTCGATCATGTCCGTGTCACGCGCGAAGGTGCGCTCACGAGCGATGCGGCCGGCGACACGCGCGAAAAAAGCGCGCGGTTGAGACGCAACGATGTAGGTCGCGCCCGGGTTTGCGTGGCCGATGGCGTTCTCGAGCGCAATGATCACCCCCGCGGCAGTCTCTGGCGCAGATCCCTTGCCGTCGAAATAGACCAGATCTGTTTCAGCGGCGTCGCCAAAGGCCGCGACGCCCAGCACCTGACGCTCGCCATCGCCACCGAGCACAGCGGCGTCGCCCGCCAGATCCGCCGCCGAGATCGGTCCGCACGGCGTGTAGAATCGCGGATCGATCATGCCGCCGCCTCGCGCGCCCTACTTTTTGGGAGCGGCTTTCGGCGCGGCCTTGGTTTCCCCGGCCGCTTCCGGTGCAGGTCCGACCGTCACCGGCACCCAGACTGGCGCCGGCGCGCGCGGGCTTGCCGCGTTGAACCGCGTGACGGCGTCCTGCGTGATATCAACGCTCGTGCGCGCTTTTGCGATCTGCGAACGATCCACGACGATCAGCGCGCCACGCTGGGTCATGATCTGGTCGATGATGGGATCGAGAGATTGCATGAGCTGCTGGTCGGCGCGCTGAGAGGTTGCCTTCACTGACAACTCAAAGAGCTGCTGGTTCTGGCGAAGCTCGTTTTCGCGGCGGATCTGGCTTTCTACCCGCGTCTTCAGCGTCGGGTTGGCCGCCACCTGTTGGGCCGTCTGGCCCTGCAGCATGGGCTGCAACAGCCTGCCTTCGGATTCAAACTGACCGGCCAGCGCCTGGTTCTGTGTGCGAAACTCGTTGGTCTTCTGGTCTACAAGGGTCTTCAGCTTCTGCTGCATGTCCGCCCAGGCCGTGGCTTGCGAACGCAAGCGATCAAGGTCGAGAACGACGACGACAGACTGGGCGGCGGGGGCGGGCGTGGCGGTCTGCGCCATCGCCGCGCCAACGCCGACTGCGCCAATCGCGCCGCCCGCGAGGGCGATCGCTGCGATCAGGGACTTGGTGACACGCATGTGCGTTTTCCTTTAAAATCTCGTACGGGTGGAGAACCGGAAGCCTTCCGTGCGGTCGTATTCTTCCTTGGCGAGAGGGTGCGCGAAGTCGAACTGGACAGGGCCGAAGGGGCTGTCCCAGAAAATGCTCACGCCGACTGACGCACGCAGGCTGAGCGCATCATCGACATAGGCGGTGACCTGCGAGAAATTTCCCGGGTCCGCTGGCGAGCCGTCCGGCAGCGTGCCGCCGCGATAGGTCGTCACGACCTGTTTGCGACGATCGTCTTCGTCCAAGAGGCCAAGCCCTCCGAACTCAGCAAACAGTGCGCCGGATATGCCGTACTCTTTCGGCAAACCAGTCGGGAAGGTCATCTGCAGAGTGCCTATGTAATAGGCTTTGCCGCCCAGGCTGTCGCCTTCGATCAGCTGCGGTTGCTCGGGCGTGGTTGAATCCTCGACGATGATCAGCTGACGCGGACCGATGCCCGCAACGTCGAAGCCGCGGAAGTTCGAACCGCCCTTGAAGAAGCGATCGTTGATCCGGACGTTGTCGTCGCCCCAACCGAGGATGTAGCCCGCGCTGAGCGAAAAGCTCGCGACGACGTCGCGGAAGATGCCGTAGTAGGTCGTTGCTTCAAGTTCGCTGCGCAAATACTTCACATCGCCGCCAAGGCCGGCGGCGTCCTGGCGCAGCGACATGTCAAACCCGCGCGTGGGATCGACAGGATCGTTGCGCTTGTCCCAGTTGAACGCGTACCCCAGCACCGATGTCAGGAAGGTGCCTTCCTGATCACACAGGAGCGGCCGCCCGACGTTGCGGGCGTCGAGCGAACACTGTTCCAACAGCTCGTCCGGGGTGGTCGGATCGTTGTCTGTGTCGCCCAGATTGACGAAGCCATCGGCGATCTGCGTGTCGTCCTGTCTGACTGTGTAGGTCAGACCAATTCCGGTGGTGTCGGTAATCGGGAAACTGGCGCGAAGGCCTGCGCCCGTGGACTGGTTCTCGAAGGAGGATTCATCGAGGTAATCGGTGCGCAACGTGTAGATGTCGAACCCGGCGGCGAGATCGCGCCCCATGAAGCGGGGCTCTGTGAAGCGGATATCCACCTGCTGGCGGCGTGCGCTGGTGGAAGCACGAAGCCGCAGAAACTGGCCCCGTCCGCGAAGATTGCGCTCGCTCACCGACACGTCGAAGAGGAAGTTGTCGGTTGAGGAAAAACCTGCCGCGAAAGCGAGTTCGCCGGTGGTGTCTTCTTCCACTTTCACATCGACGACGGCGCGATCAGGCTGAGAGCCTTCCGATTCCTCAACCTCGACTTTCTTGAAGAAACCCAGCGAGCGGATTCGCGACCGGGAGCGATCGAGAAGCACCCGATTGAACGCATCGCCCTCTGAGACGCGCAGCTCACGACGGATGACTTCATCGAGCGTGCGCGTGTTGCCGACGATGTTGATCCGCTCGACGAAAACGCGCGGCCCTTCGTTGACTTCAAAGGTGATATCGACGGTGCGCGTCTCGGGGTTGCGATCAATCCGAGGACGAATGTCGACGTTGGCGTAACCGCCCGTGCCTGCAGTGAACGTCATCGCGTCTATCGACGTCTCAATCAGTTCGCCCTGGAACATCTGTCCGGTCCGGATCGGCACGACAGCGCGCAACAACTCCGCCGGCACCTTGTCCAGCTCCGTTTCGACGCGAACCTCGCCGAAGTCATACTTCTCCCCTTCGTCGATCGTGAAGGTGATGAAGAAGTCTTCCTGGTCAGGCGTCAGCTCTGCAGTCGCGGAAACAATGCGGAAATCGGCATAGCCGCGATTGGTGTAAAACTGGCGCAGGAGTTCACGGTCGTATTCAAGGCGATCTGGATCGTAGTTGTCGTTCTTGGAGAAGAACTTCCACCACTTCGATTCCTCTGTAAGCACCGCTTCGCGCAGGTCGCGATCAGAGAACGCGCTGTTGCCGATGAAGTTGACGTTGCGCACGCCGGTCACGGGCCCTTCGTCAATCTCGAAAATCAGATCGACGCGGTTCTGTTCCAGTTCGCGCACTTGCGGCGTGACCGTCGCTGCAAAGCGGCCCGCGCGCCGATACTGTTCAATGATCCGCTGTACGTCCGACTGGGCGCGCGCGGGCGTGAACACGGAGCGGGGCTTGGCCTGAACTTCCTTCTGGAGGTCCTCCTCCTTCATGGAGTTGAGGCCCTCAAACACCACGCGGTTGACGATAGGGTTCTCGACGACGCGCACGACGAGGTCGCCATCGCGCTGCCCGATCTGGACGTCTGCGAAGAGGCCGGTGGCGAAAAGGGTTTTCAGCGAAAGATCGACGCGTTCCGGTTCGACCAGGTCGCCCGGACGAAGCAGCAGGTAGGACTGGACCGTACTGGCTTCAACGCGCTGATTGCCCTCGACCACGATGCGCCGGATGGCGAGCTGCGGCTGCGGAATTTGCGCGGTCGCCGGGGGAGCTGGCTGGGCGGCCTGAGGCGGCGGGGCGGCGGGCGCCGGCGACTGGGGCGCCGCCTGCGGCTGCGCCTGGGGACGCGCAGCCTCCTGCCCTTGCGCCGATTGCGGCAGCATCACGCCCGCGCCCACTGCGGCGACACCGGTCACGGCGCCGACCATCACATCACGCAATCTGCGCTTCATGCAGAACCCTCGATCACTTCGGCGCTCCCCTGCGCCGCGGTTTAAGACAGTATTCTTCCGACGAACTCAAGGAGCTTGAACCGTTGGAGGTCGTTCCACGTGGCGAACAGGAACAAGGAGATGATCATCGCGAATCCAGCCTGGAAACCGATCTCCTGCGCCTTGGGGCTCAAGGGCCGCCCACGGATCGCCTCGATCGCGTAGAAAACGAGGTGTCCGCCGTCGAGGATCGGAACCGGAAGCAGGTTCACGATGCCGACCGCTACAGACAACGTCGCCGCGAAGGCCAGAAGCGACAACGCCAGCCCGGCGACCTTGTCAGCGAAACTCGCCTCGCCGACGAAGGCGCTGCGTGCAACCTTGCCAGACGTATCGAAGATCCCGGCCGGTCCAGCGATGTGTTCGGCCGACGCGCGACCCGAAAAAATGTTGCCGATATATGCACCCGTGGACGCGATAATGTCCCACACTTGCGCGGCGCCGACCCCGATTGACTCGATGGGGCCGAACTTCTGGAGCTGGCGCTCCTCCGGCAGTGTCTTTCGTTCAACGCTCAGAAAACCAGTGGGCGTCTCGACGCCAGTGAGATCGATGTCGGTCCGCTCGCCGACGACCACGGGAAATGAAAGGCGCTGGCCGGCGCGCTCGACGTCGAATGTGAGCGTCTTGCCAGGTGCGGCGCGCACAGTCTCCTGCATGGCGCCGAAAGAGGCGATGGCGCGACCATCAATGGCGCGCACGACGTCGCCGCCCTGAAGTCCGGCGTTCGCCGCGGGCCCATCCGCGCGCACGGTGTCGATGCGAGGCGAAAGCTGTGCAACCGGGGTAATGTCTCTGCCGAGAAAGAACGCCAGGAGCGCGAACACGAGAATGGAAAAGATGAAATTCGTCAGCGGACCAGCGGCCGTCGTGAGGGCCCGCGCGCCGACGGGCATGGCATGAAAAAGGCCCTGTGCGCGAGCGCTCTGAAGCGCCTCCGGCGTGGTGTAACGCGACGTCGGTCCGGTGCTCATCGGGTCCGCGTCGTCCTTGAATTTCACATATCCGCCGAGCGGCAGCGCCGCGACGCGCCACTCGACACCCTGCTTGTCGCGCCAGCTCAGCAGCGTCTTGCCGAAGCCCAGCGAGAAGGTGTCGATGGCGATCTTGCACCAGCGCCCCACCTGGAAATGTCCGAACTCGTGCACAAACACGACAAGGCTCAGCACGAGCACGAACGGCAAGGCCGATGTCAGCAGGTAGGTCACGACCCCTTCGATCATCTCATCCTCTCCGACCGCTACTGCGGTCTGTATCCCTTTCAGGATCCCTGTCAGGATCCCTGCCCGGCGCGGGATTCACTCAGGCGACCCGCACGCGCGATATCGCCTCACGCGCCGCGATTCGGGCCGCAGCGTCGATAGCGCGCACCTCATCGAACGATGACGGCGAATTTGCGATGGCGCCAAGTCCAGACCCCTCCCACGACTGCAATACCTCCTCGACGACGGCGGCGATCTCCAGAAAGCCGATCTGGCCCTTGAGAAAGGCCTCCACCGCAGACTCGTTGGCCGCATTGAGGATGGCCGGCGCGGCGCCGCCGGCCGTCAAGGCCTCGCGCGCCAGCCGCAGGGCCGGAAAGCGCTCGAGATCGGGCGGCTGGAATGTGAGATCGGTCAAGGTCGTCAGGTCGAGGCGTTGCGCCGCGACC
>Ga0247843_1002104_pt1 | contig 37638 bp, 20 predicted proteins | sample LaCruzMarch2017__FD_192420 | JGI IMG/M metagenome (GOLD analysis project Ga0247843, IMG submission 192420) | Freshwater microbial communities from meromictic Lake La Cruz, Castile-La Mancha, Spain - LaCruzMarch2017_8m | ecosystem: Environmental > Aquatic > Freshwater > Lake | place: Spain...
CTACCGCTGGTGCGGCTACGCCGAAGCCGTGGCAGGCGGCAAGGAAGCACGCGAAGCCGTGGCCTTCCTCGCCGCTCTCAATCCTCACGGCGGGATGCGCCCGGAGTCAGCGGCCGTCGTGAAGCCCAAGGAAGCCCTCCGCCGCTGGCGCTGCCATCTTTTCGGCATCCCGGAGAACGAGATCAGGCAGAAGGAAGAAGCCTCGAAGGGCGAAATGGCCGCCGTTTACCGCGACCGGATCCCGCGGGAGAAGGCGCTGGAGGTGCTGGCGCGTGGCGGAAAGCTGTCGCAAGCCGACTACCTGCGCTGCAAGGTCCGCTACTTCAGCGACGGCGCGGTGATCGGCGGCAAGGCCTTCGTCGACGAGATGTTTTCCGCGTTCCGGGAGCACTTCGGGCCGAAGCGCAAGGATGGAGCCCGGCCGGTGCGCGGGCTGCGGGGAGAATCGAAAGACGACCTCCTGTTCAACTTCCGGCAGCTTCGCACCCGAGTTTTCGGATAGAGAGGAAACCGTCGTCTCGGAGGTCCTTGAATCCTGAATTCAAGCTTGCGGACTTTCCTTCGATTCAATTTTTGAAGACTCCCTACAAACCCCAGTGCATCGATGCCGGAGCGTAGGTCCGCAGCTGGAGTTCCACCGAATTGGGCTGCGTTGTCGAAGCCGGTGGACTCGCAAAGAACACTACTTCCGGATCGGGCAACCGGCCAACAGCGGCTACCGCTCGACTTGCAAGCGCATGAAGCGCCGGGGATGCGCGGGTTCGCTTCGCAGGTAGAGGTCGCGGACTTCGACCGCGCGAAGGTCGCCGCTTCCGGTCTCGCCAATATCCGTTCCTGGAATCAACGCGACAAACGCCCCTCCTCCGCTGCTGACCGCGAGGTTGGTCCACGGCCCGGCAGGGCTGGCGGCGGCTTGGACGGTCAGGGTCAGGTCGGTGGCGGAGAGCCGGCGGGAAAACAAGAGCGCCAGCTTGCCACCCGCCGCCCCACCTGCGGGAAGCGGTGCCACTGACCCGAGATTCGGGTCCCCGCCGAGCGCGTATTCCAGCAGGTTGACCATTCCGTCCCGATCAACGTCCGCGAGGTCCGCCGCGTTGCCGGAATTCGCGTGGGTCGCGAAATGCGTGAAGCGCCACTGCTGGATCGGCGGCAGCGGGGTCCATACGAGGTTCACCGCGCTGGCGGCATGTTGGAGCGTGAAGGCCCCGTAGCCGCTCGCCGGCCGGCCGTTGAGGTCGCCGCCGATCGTTCCCAGCTTGAAGCTGCCGGTGATCGAGGTCGCGGCCACCACCGGCCAGCTTCGCGCTTGCCCCCAGAAGGCGGCGCGAAAATCCACCGCGCTGCCCGGCCGGTTGAAGATCAGGTCGATGGCCGCGTTGTTCGTGATCGAGACCCCCGCGGCGTTCACCCGGTCGAGGGAGGGTCCCGCTTCGAGGTTGTCGCCGAGTTCCCAGCCAACGCGGCTTGCCGAGCCGAACGCAAGGGTCCCGCTGAAGGTGATCGTGCCGAAGCCATCGCCCGGTTGCAGCGTGCCGTTGACCACCGTGTTCGCGGTGATGCTTCCGCGCCCCGCGAGCTTCGCCGCGGTGGCCACGGTGACGGTGCCACCCGCGACCAGGCTGCCGTTCATGACCAGCGTGCCGGCGCTGACCGTGGTGTTGCCGGTCCAGGTGTTAGATCCTGCCAGGGTCCAGGTCCCACCGTCGTTCTTCGCCACGGCGAGGACGTTGGGCGTGACGCCGTCGAGCACGTTGCCGGCGATGATCCCCTTGCCCGCCCCGGCCAGATCGAGCGTGCGGCCGGTGGTGTTCGGCAGCAGGTTTCCCTCGAGGGTCAGCGTCCCGGCGCTGACCAGCAGCTTCGTCGCCCCGCCGCCGGTCAGGGTGAAATTGCCACCGATGAGGTTGTCGCCCGCCTCGTTGATGATCGCGCCGGTGTTGCTGCTGGTCGTGAAGCTGAAACTCGCGGGCAGTTCGATCGGGTCCAGGCTGCCGTCGAGCCGCAACTGGGGCGCCCCGGCGGTGCCGTTGTTGAGGACGATGGTCTTGGTGCCGTCGCCGAGCGCGTGGCTGTTGGTGATCCGTAGCGCGCCGCTGTTCACCGTCACGCCGCCGTCGAAGCTGTTGACGCCGCTCAAAACAATGGTCCCGGCGTTGATCGGACAGTCGACGTAGAGCCCGCCGCTGCCGCCGATCGGGTTCGGAACGAGCAGAGTGCCGGTCCGCTCGAAGCGCAGGGTGGCGTTGTTGGTCACACCACCGCTGCCCAGCCCTCCTCCCGGCCCGTCTTCACCGACTTGCAAAGTGCCAGCGCTGATCACGGTGTCGCCGGTCCAGGTGTTCGAACCGCTCAGGATCAGCTTCCCGGTGCCCGACTTGATGAAATCGCCACCGCCGTCGATGACTCCGCTGAAACGGAAGTTCGCGCTGCCGCTCGTGTTGAAGGTGGTCGCGGCTCCGAGGGTCAGCGGGGTGGCGACGACGTAGGTGAGACCGGCCCCGTCGGTGGCGCTTGAATTGACTGCCGGCTCAAGCAACCCGTTGTTGAGAAAAAGGAGACCGCCTCCGTTGATCGTGACGGTCGTGGCCGCGCTGCTGGTGCCCACGAGGCTGAGGCTGTTTACAACGAAGCCGCTCCCGAGATCGTGGGTCGGATTGGTGGCTCCCCCCGCCAGCGTCTGGCCGGTGAAAAACTGCAAGGCGGTGCCCCGGCCCGCGACCGGCGAGACGGCACCGGTCCAATGGCTGCCGTTGCTCCAGGGTAGCGGGCTGCCGGTCGCCGTGTTGTTCCAAACATAAGTCAACGGCGCGGCCGAAAGCGTGATGGTCCCTCCCGCGCTCAATCCTCCGAAGTGGCGCACTGTCATCCCGGCCGCGAGCGTGCCGATTTCCCCCGGTGCCAGCGCGGAGGTGAATACCGCGAGGTCATCGAGCTGGCCGTCGAACCAACGCCCCGGCTGGACGGCGGGATTGGCATGGCCGCCGAAAACCGGCGGCGAGTTTTGATCGAGGGCGAAGGTGAAGTCGGAGTCGCTGCCGACCAGCGTGCCGTTCACGTGGAAGGAAAGCACCGGCCCGTCGCGGACCACCGCGAAATGGTGCCAGATGCCGGCGGCGATGCCGGTCCGGGCGATGTCGACGTCGAAAATCGTGCCGTTGTGATGCTGGATCCGAACCGTCGTCTGGCCGGCCGGGCAGTTGACGTAGATCTCGTTGTTGGTGCCGAAACCGTCGCCGTCGGAGAGATGCCAGACGAAGTCGTCGTTCGCGGTGTCGCGCCGCTTGAACCAGCCGGACACCGTCCAGTCCGCGGTGTTCCAATTCAGCTCCGCCGCGCTCACGCTGCGCTTCAGCCTTGCCGCCGTGGTCCCGGCCTCCGTGAGATCGACCGAGCGCGCGCCCTGGCTCGACAGCGCCGCGGGATGATCGGGAAGCATCTGGAACGAACCCGCCCCCGCGAAGTCGATGGTCCCGTGACTCCCGTTGCCGGAGACGTCGGGAACCGTCGATGCCGCCGCGGCTTCCGGCTCGTCGAAATCATAAGCCGCCAGCACCCGCGGATCCGGCGAGGTGTCGGTCGCGGTGAAGTTGAAGAGCGGCACGCCGGTGTAGCCCGGATCCGGCGTGAAACGCGCGGTGTGACCGTCGTCTAACAGCACCACCGCTCCGTTCACGCCGCCGCTGACGCTGAAACGCATCTGCTCCGGCGGCGTGCTGTCGTCGGTGACGTAGCCGCGCAGGTCGATGTCCACCGCGTTGTCGCCGTTGCCGGTCACGCCGCCGTTCATCGCGGTCGGCGGGTCGTTGGTCGCCGCGAGGTTCCAAGTGGAGAGCGGCGCGATGACCGGCAGCGCCGTCGGTACGGGCTCGCCGGCCGATAGCGGGACAAACCACAGCGCGAGCGTGGTGTTCATCACGTTCGTGAGCTGGATCGCGAGCTTCTTGTGGCCGGTGTTGGCATTCTGGCCTGCGGGATTCGGCGAGCTGGCCAGCGGCACCGCGTTCATGATCTGGAAGGTCCCGCCGCCGCTCACGATCTTGCACCAGAGCCGCTCCGCGCCCTGGGTCATCATCGCGGACGTGCCATCGGGATCGATCGTCACCGTGGTCGCCGGGGACGTGAAATGCCCGAACCACCAGACCGTCTTGCCGGTCGCCGCCTGGATCTCGTCCTGCACCAGTACGTCGTCGCGCTTGCCGGTCAGCCGGGTGCCGCGCCAGACGCGGGTCATCCCGCTGTAAACCGGGGTCAGGTTGTGGATCGCGAAGCTCTCGCTGCCGCCGGCCTCGCTTTGAAAGGCCAGCAGCGGGGCGACGGCGTCGAGCACCATGTCGGCGTTCGCGCTCGGCGCGATGGTCAGCGTGTTCTGCCCCTCCGGCCGCATCCGGTAGTAGTCCCAGCGGTCGGTGCCGCTGACCGGCGTGTCGCTGAAGTAACCGGGCAGCGCGTAATTGTCGCCGCCGAGGTCGTGGAACCAGCGCTTGCCGAGGGCATCGAGCACGAAAGTCCCGGCATCGAGATTCCCGTGCGCCGCACCCATCTCGCCGCCCTTGCAGCCGACGAAGGTCGCGCGGCTGTCGTTCCATTTGCCGCGCAGCGTGACCATTTCCTGCGGCTGGAACGCCGTGCCCGCATCACCGTGAAACGCCGAGTCCACCGGCGTCGCGGAGCCGGCCACCGACGCCGTGCTGTCGCTGTGCCACAACGCGTCGAGCGCGCCGCCGCCGCCCTGGTTCTCCCACCACGCGAAGACCGGCTTGCCATAGCGCCGGGCCATCCATTGGAAGACCGGACCGCGCGAAGGACCACCCGCCCCGGCGTCGGCGAAGTTGAAGATGATGTTGGTCGGCCCGGTGGCGCCGATCGGTGCGAAGCCGCTCTCCGACACGCCCTGGGTCCCGCTGATCCCGAAGTCGCTGCCCAGGACCCATTCCAGCCCGGCGAACATCCGGATCCCGTATTCCGTCGTGTAGCCCCAGTAACCCGGGCCTTCATACCAGGCCCCGCAGTCGGTCGTGAAATGCGCCCACACCGGCCGCGTCGAATTCAACGCACGGTTCAGGATGTTCTCCGCCAAGGCCTCGCTCTCCGTCCCGACCGCCAGCGCCCCGAGACTCAGGCCGCCGTTGCACACCATGTTCCAGTTGTTGCCGGTGCTCCGCGACCAACTGACATTGGAAGTGAACTGCGAAAGCCCTGGATTCAGGCCCAGATTGATGATCGCGTTGCGGATCGTGTCGCGCCGCGGCTGGCTCCAGTAGTGGTAGAACCAGTCGTAGCCGATCGCGCAGGCATGGGTCATTTCGGCGGTGTCCAGGAAATGCCCGGGATGCCAATCGGGGAAAGCGGCCACCGCAGAGAGTTCGGTCCAGGCCCGCTCGGCATACTGGCTGTCACCGGTGAGTTGCCACGCGGTGCCGAGCTTGTACATCCGGTCGACCACCCGCCGCGACTCCGTGAGAATGGTGCCGCGGACATCCGGCGCATAGGTCACCGCGGCTTCCGTGAGGATCGTGTTCGCGCTGTTGATCGCGTTCTGCGCCCAGGTCTTCGGCTGGCTGGCGGTGGGGCTTTGCCAGGTGGCGCGGAGCTTCGCGAAGCGCGCCGCCGTCGCGAAGAGCCGCGGATGATCCCGCGCCATCGTGTCGAGGAGTGCGGCCTGCGCCGGCTGTGCGTTGGTCAGGCCGGGTTGAAGCAGCGCATCCCCCGGGACCACGCTGAAACCCGCATCGCCCGGCTTCTTCCAGCCCACGCTCCAGTGGTCGGCCCCGCTGTCTTCCTTGTGGAGCAGTTCGACATAGTAGCGCCGCCCTTGCACCAGCGGCAATACCACCGACTGCTGGCCCGCTTGCACATTCCAATCCCGGAAGCCGGTCGCCGCCGTGACACCCGCGACCAGCACTCTGTTGGCCGGCAAGGCATCGCTGCTGAGATAAAGCTCCACCACCTCGTCGCCGCTCACCGCGAACTGGTAGTTGCCGGTCGCCGGCGGCACGATGAACCCGGTGACCCGCGTCCCGCGGGAGTCGCTCCAGTCCCGCGCCAGGCTCTCGAAACTCGTGATGAACTCCCGCCCGCCCGGCTTGGCCGGATAGTCCGGGTCCGAGGTCAGCGCGGCGATCGTGCCGCCCGCAATCCCGCTCCAGTGCTCCTCTAACAGCGAACCACCCGCCTTGGCCGCGCGCGATGGAAACAAGCGCGCCGACGGAATCACCTCCCGCGCCACCGAGGCCGACGACCACTCCAGCTTCACCCCGGCCGACCCGCTTTGCTCGATGTATTCGAGCCGCAGATTCACCCGCTGCCCCGCTTTGAGAAGGATCTGCCCCCGCATCTCGGACGGCGTCGTATAATAAGTGCGCGCCACCAGCAGACGGTCGTCCACCCACAGCCGCACCCCGTCGTCCGCCGTGACATGGAAGGTGTAGAGCTGCGAGAACTCCGGCTCGACCTGCCCGGTCCACACCACGGAAAAGGAGTCCCCGCTCGTCAGCGAAGTGCCCGCCGGGATCGTGGCGCCCCACGCAAAATCCACCGTCGCGTCCGTCCGGATCCCGGCCGGCGTCGTGAAAGTCGCCGTGTCGTAGTAGGTGCCGGTGAGCCCGTTCTGGGCGCGGACGACCGGAGCAAGCAGCAAGAGGCAGAGAAAAAGGAATCGCATGACTGGCGGGCAAGCCCTTGGGTTTCAGGCAGGAATCGACGCCAACCCTAGAACTCCCGCCACGCCGCGGCAAAGCGAATCTTCCCGGGCCGGGACCGCTCCCGCCTCCCTCCCTATCGCCGCAACCAGTAGGCAACGCCGGTCTCAATCCACAAATCGCGGCCGAAGCGGTAAACGAACGCCATCGCTAGGAAGATCATGACCACGCGTCCGAGCCGGTTGCCCGGTCGCGCACGCCGTTCCAACAGATAGGCGCACAAGGCGGCAAGCGGCATCGCCACCAAGCCCGCCGTTCCTGCAGTTGAATGCTCACCGGCCGCGTTGATGAAAACCGAATAGCTCAGGCACGAGAGCACCAGCGTGGAGAAAAGCAGCCAATCCAAGGCGGCTGCCTGCCCCGGCACGCGAACTTCTCCCGCTCTCATGGGGCCTCTCTAGCAATCCGGCAGACTGAAAGCAAACCCGCCGTGAACCGGATCACGCCACCTGCCGGTCCACATCCACCCGCAGGTGCTCGATGATGTATTCCTGCCGGTCCGGCGTGTTCTTGCCCATGTAGAAGGCCAGCAGCTCCTTGGTCCCCTTGCCTTCCTCGAAGGTCACGGGATCGAGCCGCATGTCGGGGCCGATCATGAACTTGAACTCGTCCGGCGAGATTTCACCGAGGCCCTTGAAGCGCGTGATCTCGGCGTTCTTGCCGAGCTTGTTGATGGCCTTCACCCGCGAATCCTCGTCATAGCAGTAGATCGTCTCCTTCTTGTTGCGCACCCGGAACAGCGGCGTCTGGAGGATGAAGAGATGTCCTTCGCGGATCACCTCCGGGAAGAACTGGAGGAAGAACGTGAGCAGAAGCAGGCGGATGTGCATGCCGTCGACATCGGCATCGGTGGCGACGACGACGCGGTTGTAGCGCAGTTCCTCGATCCCGTCTTCAATCCCGAGCGCCGCCTGAAGGAGGGCGAACTCCTCGTTCTCATAGACGATCTTCTTGGCCAGGCCGAAGGTGTTCAACGGCTTGCCGCGGAGCGAGAAGACGGCCTGCGTTTCGACGTCGCGGCTCTTGGTGATCGAGCCCGAAGCCGAATCGCCCTCGGTGATGAACAGCGTGCTGTCGAGCCGCTGCTTGTGCTTCGAGTCGAGGTGGGCGCGGCAGTCGCGCAGCTTCTTGTTGTGGACCTTCGCCTGCTTGGCGCGTTCGCGGGCCATCTTCTGGATGCCCTTCATGTCCTTGCGCTCGCGCTCCGCTGCCTGGATCCGCTTCTGGATCACCTCGGCCACCTTGGTGTGCTTGTGCAGGTAGTTGTCGAGGTGCTGCTTGAGGAAATTCCCGACGAAGGTGCGCAGCGACTCGCCCTCCGGCGCGATCGTCGCGGAGCCGAGCTTGGTCTTGGTCTGCGATTCGAAGACCGGCTCGATGATCCGCACGCAGACCGCCGCCTCGATCCCCGCGCGGATGTCGGCGGGGTCGTACTGCTTCTTGTAGAATCCCCGGACCGCATTCACCAGCCCCTCGCGGAAGGCCTGCAAGTGCGTGCCGCCCTGCGTCGTGTTCTGGCCGTTGACGAAGGTGTAGTATTCCTCCCCGCTCTCCGCGGTGTGGGTGAAGGCGATCTCGATGTCCTCGCCCTTGAGGTGAATCGGATCGTAGAGCGCCTCGCTCTCCATTTCCTCACGCAGCAGGTCGAGCAGGCCGTCCTTCGACTTGAACTTCTTGCCGTTGAAATTGATCGTGAGCCCGGGGTTCAGGTACGAGTAGTAGCGGCACATCCGCTCGACCGTCGCGTCCTTGAACTTCGACTTCGGCGGGAAGATCGAGCGGTCGATCTCGAAGGCCAACCGCGTGCCGGACTGGGCTTCTTCCTTGCGAGGATACTTCATGTCCTCGGTGATCATGCCCTTCGAGAACTCGATCGCCTTGGTCTGCCCGTCGCGCCACGCCTGGATCTCGAAGAAGCTCGCCAGCGCGTTCACCGCCTTGATGCCGACGCCGTTCAGGCCGACCGATTTCTTGAAGGCCTCGCTGTCGTATTTCGCACCGGTGTTGATCTGGGCGGCGCAGTCGAAAAGCTTGCCGAGCGGGATGCCGCGGCCGAAGTCGCGGACTTCCACGCGGCCCTCCTCGTCGATCTCCACCTTGATCTCCTTGCCGTAGCCCATGATGTGCTCGTCGATCGAGTTATCGATGACTTCCTTGAGCAGGATGTAGATGCCATCGTCCGGCGAAGACCCGTCGCCGAGCTTTCCGATGTACATGCCCGGGCGCATCCGGATGTGTTCGCGCCAGTCGAGGGATTTGATGTCGGCTTCGGTGTATTCTGCGGCCATGGGGAATTGTTTCGGAAAAGTTGGGCAATTCCCGCCCGGCTGGCAAGCCCCCGGGAGCGCCGGTCCTGAGTGGAGTGTCGCCTTGAAGGCGACATGACGCGGTCGGGCGGCATCCTGCCGCCCGCTGGCGACTCATTGGAAAGGAGTCGGCCCATTGCCATGTCGCTTTGAAAGCGACACTCCCGGCCTTACTCCAGAGCCGGCTGGACCAAGTCCCAGCGGCGTTTGAACGCCGGATAGCGGGCGGCCAGCACCGTGGCGGCCTCCTTTGCCCGGCCGGCGTCGCCGGCCAGCAAATCGAAGGCGATCGCCTGTTCATGCCGCCGGAGCCGCTCGATTTCACTCGTCTCATCCTTCACCAGCTGGCGGTGGAGGTCGATCAGACTATCGGGCGAAAGATCGGCCCAGCGGATGTCCCGCGGAGATCCACTGGCATCGAGCACCTTCAGCCCGCCGTTGCGGGAGCCCGTGATGGTGCCCACCGGCGACTTGTCGCGCAGTTGAAGCATGAGATTCTCCGGCGCTTTCGCCAGTTTGTCCTCGAGGTCGCCCAGAAAGGCCGCAGCAGCCTCGGTCAGAAGAAGGATCGCGGCGGTCATTTCCTGCCCCGACTTCTCAACGAATCCCGGCGACTTGATCAAAGCCGACGCCTCCGAAAATCGACACTCGGCCGCATTCTTCCGGACCGCGGCAAGCACATCCCCACCATCCGGAATAGTCGGACTTCCTGCGGGCGGATTCTTCAGCACCCGCGCCTGCCGCTCCAAATCCAACTGCAGCGACCGCACGTTGAATGGTGCCCGGCCCTTGGTCCTCAACTCGCCATGCAGCTTGTCAAGTTCCGCGGCCAGAGCACCACAAGCCTCGGCGGTCACCGGCAGTTTTCCGGGATCCAGAGCCGCGATCTTTTGAGCATCGGTCCGGTAACCCCGCACGATCTCCTGATAGGGCGAAATCCACGCGTCCGATCCCTTTGCTTCGGCCGCGAGGACGGCCTCGAAGTGGGGCATGGCGAGCTCCAGCAACCCTTGATCCCAATTCTTGAGACCATGCATCAAAGCAACCAGCAGGTCGGGACCCGCGGCAGTCTCCTGCTTCCGCACGATCCCCCGGAAACCGGAAGTCTTCGAAAGGGCATCGACCAGCACGGCGCGCATCCCCGCCTCCAGTCCCGCAGCGCTCTGGAGATGCTCCGATGCGGCACGAACGTCCTTCTTCGCCTCCCCGGAGCGGCCATCGAGAAAGGAACAAACAACCGCCTCGCAAGCGGCCCACGATCCGGTCGGCTGCAAGACGCCAGGCAGATCCCGGACCTCCGCGAACAATTGACGGGCCTTGCCGTAGTCGCCAGCGCGCAAGGCTTCGCCCGCTTCCCGATACGCCGGACCGGCGCGCAGGTTCTGCTCGCCACTCCCCGTCGTCGGCGTCGACACGACCGGCGCGGTCGTTCCGATCGGTGCCGGGGGGGCAGCGGGCTGCGTGACCAACCAGACTCCGAAGGTAAGCGCCCCGACCACCAACAGCGACGCTCCCGCAAGCGCGAGCTTTTCGCCGCCTTTCGAGGGCTTGTGGCGGGCGACTTTGCTGGTCCCCTTCTTGGCGGGCCCCGGCGCGACAGGCCCGCTTGCGAGCCGCTGCCGGGACGTTTCCAAGGCACCGAGCAAGTCGTCATACGAGCGGTAGCGCTGTTGCGGATCATGGGCCATCGCCCGATCGACCACCGCGCAAGTGTCCGCGCTGACCCAGGCGGCGACCTTTGCCAGCGGCAGGATCTTCTTCTTCGCGTCGCGCAGCCGGTTGGTGTCCATCGACTCCTCGTTGCACGGCGGCTTGCCGGCCAGCGCGTGGTAAAGGGTCGCGCCGAACGCATAGACATCGGAGCGGAAATCTTCCGGCAGTCCCTCGATCGTCTCCGGCGGGACGTAGTAAGGCGTCGCCCAGATTTCGGTGGCCTGCGCCTTGCCGCCCTTGGTGACCAGCGCCAGGCCGAAATCGACGATCTTCGCGTTGCCACCGGCATCCAGCAGGATATTCCCCGGCTTGATGTCGCGGTGGATCAGGCCGGCGGCATGGGCGGCCTTCAATCCGGCGGCCACCTGGTGGGCCAGCGGGAGCACTTCCTTCTCGGGGATCATTCCCCGCTCGCGGATATGGTGCTCGAAATGACCGCCGGGCACCAGCTCCATGGCGATGTAAAAGCGGTTGAACGCGCGGCCGGTCGTAAACACACGCACCACGTGGGGATGGCTGAAGGACGCCGTGATCCGCGCTTCTTCCTCGAAGGCGCTGATCCGCTTCTCGTCGCTGCCGTATTCCTCGTTGAGGATCTTCACCACGACCTCCCGGCCCAGCGTGTTGTCCTGCGCGATGAAAACGACGCTCATCCCGCCGATCGCATGCCGGCGCAGCAGCGTGTAGGGGCCGAATTCCCGCTTCACCCGGGTGTGCTTGCCGCAGCCCGGGCATTCCACGTTGGAAAAAGGTGCCACCGCGGTCACGTCCATGGATTTCCCACAGGCATGACAATACGCGATTTCCATTTCCCCCTCCGGCATGGCGAAGGGTAGCTAACGCGGCCCGTGGCTGGAAACTTCATTTTCACGAAACATCTTCCCGACATTGACAGCCGCCCCGCCCGCCCGCGACGCTTCCCCCCGAATGGAAATCCGCGTGGAAAGCGATGCCGGCACCCGCCTCGACGCCTTCCTGGCCTCGAAGATCGCCGACCTTTCCCGGTCCCGGCTCCAGGAGCTGATCCGCGAGCAGTTCGTGCTCCGCAACGGCGAGCCCGCCAAGCCCCGCGACGCCGTGGCGATCGGCGATGTCCTCAGCATCGCGATCCCCGAGGCCGTGCCCGACCTCGCCCAGCCGCAGGACATCCCGCTGAGCATCCTGTTCGAAGACGAGCACCTCGTCGTCCTCGACAAGGAATCCGGCATCGTCGTCCACCCCGCCGCCGGCAATCCCGACGGCACGCTGGTCAACGCCCTGCTCCACCACTGCAAGGGCCAGCTTTCCGGCATCGGCGGGGTCGAACGCCCGGGCATCGTCCACCGCCTCGACAAGGACACCTCAGGCTGCCTGGTCGTCGCGAAAAACGACGCCGCGCACCAATCGCTCAGCGAGCAATTTGCCGGGCGGACCATGGAAAAGCTCTACCTCGCGGTCGCCCAGGGCATCCCTTCGCCCGACCGCGGCACTGTCTTTACCCACATCGGTCGCCACCCGGTCAACCGCCAGAAGATGGCCGTGGTGAACCCGCCCGGCGGCAAGACCGCAATCACCGATTACGAGATCCTGTCGATCGACCGCTCGACCGGCAGTTCGCTGGTCCTCTGCCATCTCCACACCGGCCGCACCCACCAGATCCGCGTCCATCTTTTGCACCTCGGCTGCCCGCTGGTCGGCGATCCCATCTACGCCAAGCCCGAGCGCCAGAAGGCCCGCCCCGGCCGCCTGATGCTCCACGCCTGGCGGCTCACCTTCGATCACCCGGCCACCGGCGCGCGGATGAAATTCGAGGCGCCCATCCCGCCGGAATACACCCCGTGGCTCCAGATGCTGGAGCGCCCCCTGCCCTGACTTCCCATGGACGAAGACGCCTTTTTCCAAGACCTGCTCGCCGCCGTGGAGCAGCAATTGATCTCCCCGCAGACCCGCTATGTCGCGAAGACCTTCGAACGCCTGACCGCGAAAGGGATGAGTATCCCCGACGCCAAGGAGCGCATCGCCGCCGTCCTCGGCGAGGAAACCGACGCGATGTACCGGCGGAAGAGTGGCTTCGATGAAAAGAGCTACCGGGAAAAGCTCGCCGCCATCGATCCGGAGGAGCGCTTCGAGGAGGAGGCCGAACCGGAGGCCGACTGATCCCGCTGCAAAATCACCCGCCCTTGCTTCCCGCCACCGGCCCGATCGTCCCTCCCGGCACGAACTCCGCGGGCGTCAGGACCTGCCTCACGTCCGTCTTCCTGCTGCTCAGATTCGCCGCCCAGCGGACGATCCGCCGCACCACCGGTCGACTGTTCCAACCGATATAGGCCACCGTCGGCTTGCACCACGCAAAGGTGGGATCGGCATCCGTGCAAATCAAAGAAACATCCTCCGGCACCCGCAGCCCCCGGCGTGCCAGAAACTGCTGCGCGGCGGCGAACAGCACGGCCTCTTGAATGATCAGTGCCGTCGGCGGGGTCACTTGAAACAAGGTTTCGAGGCCCGCGTGAAAACCGTCGATATGATCCTCCCAATCCGGCAAATGATAAGGTCCGCGAGGGATGCCATGAGCCGCCAGCTCTTCCAAGAACGCCCGCTCGGATGCCCCCGGCTCCGGCAAACGCCGCATTCGCCGGGCGATCAGCACGATCCGCCGGTGCCCCAGCTCGATCAGACTCCGGGTTGCCAAGGCATACGCCGGCGGCTTATCGGGACCCACCCCCGCGATCGGCAAGCCGCTGCGACGACCAAACAAGGCACATACCGGCAACGACCGCCCGTGGAACCACTGGAGTATTTCGCGCGGCCCGCCAGCGACGATCCAGGCATCCGCCGGGGTCTTCGCCACCATCCTCTCGACGCCCTTCACGTTCATCCCGAAATCCTTCATGGTGCCCGGGGCGAATTTCGTCGTGTGCCCGATCCGCGCCAGTTCGTGCTGGAGGTCCACCACATAGTCCAGTTGCCGGTCGGCCGCCTCGCTCAGCAAGAGCGCCACCCGCAGCGCGGGCAGCGGCTGGGCTTCCCGCGGCTCGATGCTTCGCCGTCGTCGGGGCCCGTTCCTCATCAGCACGCCCTCGCTTTCCAGCAGCCGTAGCGCTGCCTCCAGGGTTTTCCGGCTGACTCCCAGCTCCGGTGCCAAACGGTCGACCCCTGGCAGATGCCCACTCCACTGCCCACGCATCAGTTCATCGCGAAGGTAGTTGGCGACTTGTTCGACGGCAGAAAGGACCCGAATCAGTGGCATGAGAGCAGCCTAACCTCCCCAGGAGGGCAGAATGGAAGAACAAAGCCCGTTTCCGCCGACCTGGCCCGACCTGCTTGCGGCCCGTCGTTCCCGCCGTCCGCCCTGCTGCCGCATTGTCACTCCGGTAGCCCGGAGACCTTCATTCTCCTTCGACTTTCCCGGCATCCGTGTTTAAGAAGCGCCGCCCATGCCTCCAACAGAGCCTCCGCAAGCCACCGCCCGCTCGCCCTTTGCCGGCTGCCTGATCCTGATCCTGGCCTTGCTGATGCTGGTCTTCCTGATCGGCTTCACCGCCTGGATGCCATTCCGCCAAGCTGCCGAGATCGAAAAGTTCACCGTCGCCGCCCCCGCCCCGCTGGCCGTCGATCCGATCGAAGGCAACGAGACCAAGGTCAACGATCTGGTCGCGCGCCTCGAAGCCTTCCGCAATGGCCTGCAGGACGATGCCACCAAGCCCGCCCGCATCGAACTCAGCGCCGACGACCTGAACCTCGCCATCGCCGCCTTCACCCCGGTCGAAGAACTTCGCGGCAGCTTCCGCATCCGGGAAGTTACTGCCGACGCGCTTCTCATCGACATCTGCTACAAGCTCAACGGCCGCCCGCGCCGTTCGAAGGAGGGTGAGGAAGGCTTGATGTCCTCCGACCCCCGCTACCTGATCGGCACCATCAAAGGCCGCCCGCAGCTCATGCGCCGCGAACTGGTGCTGAAGGTCGACGCCCTCGAAGTCCCCGGCTCCGCGGTGCCGGAGGGCTTCATGAACCACTTCTCCACCCTCCGGATCTTCGAAAAATCCCTCAAGGACCCGCTGCTCGGTCCCGCCATGGCCGCCATGACCCGCGCTACCCTGGAGGACGGCAAGATGGTCCTCGCCCGCATTCCCGGCGAAGTCCCGCCGGACGTCGTCAGCGACGCCGATTTCAAAAAAGGCGGCGGCCGCCTGATCACCTGGCTCGGCATCGGCGCCTGTGCCTTCCTCGCCTTCGCCGCCCTCATGGTCTTCTACGGCATCCGCCGCCAGAAGAAGGCCGAGCGGGAAGGCAGCCTGGCGAGCCCGGACGGTGAGGATCTTTGAATGCCGGGCCGCACCGAACCAGGCCGCATTCTTCACCGCCCATTGATCTTCGCAGCCCTTGCGAAACCGGCTCTCGTCAATCTTTCGAGACGATCTCCTTCGCATCCAAGACCGCGAAGCGCGGTGCCGGATGGCTCTCGCTCAGGGGACAACGAAGCCATTTCTGCTCGAGATCACGCTGGACACCTTTCCGCTCGGCGCTGGTGAGTCGCTTCCATTTCACTTCGCCCACCAGCAAGCCGGTTGGATCCTCGGGATCGGGCGCGACCAGATCGATCTCGACCGACTTGTCCCAGTAACGCGCGGCACCGGGATAGCGGCCGCGGCACCAGTCCTCGAATACGGACGCTGCATGACCATGCACCAAAAGTTGCTTCTTCTCCGTCGGGTAGCTCGACCAGAGGCTCCGGTGCGGCGAATAAACCCCGAACCAAAATCGAAGCGCCGGATCCTGGATGCGGTAGAGGGTGCGCTTGGTAGTACGACTGCTCTCTCCATACGGAAGATCCCGGGCCAGCACGGAAGCATCCATCAACTGCTGCAAGAGCCGCGAAAGATTGGTCGGCGCGATGCCGAGCCGCGCGGCGATCTCCGAGGTCCGCGACGCCCCGCGACCGACCGCTTCGAGCACCGCCAGGGCATTCGCTCCGGCCAGTCCTTCATCGCCGAGGATGCGCCGCGGCTCCTGCTCCATGTAAGGCGCGAAGTCGAAAAACAAGGTCTCCACCAGATCCAACACGCCTTTCCCCGGCTCGACGAACTCCCAGTACTTCGGAATGCCACCAACGCAGGAGAATTTCTCGAACGAGGTTTCTTCTGACGGGTCCAAACGACAGGCTTGGCAGAACGGGCGGTAATCCATCGGCCCGACCTGCAACAACTTCTGCGCGCGACCATAAAGCGGGGCTGCACGATGGAGGAAAAGATCGTGCATCATTCGCATGCTCGAACCCGAGAGGATTAGCAAACAGCCGTCCGGAATCCCCTCGTCCAGCCAGCGTTGCAAGCGGCTCGGAAGGCTCGCGTCCCGTGCCGTGAGGTAGGGGAATTCATCGAGGCAAAGCACCCACGGCTTTTTCTGGAGCCCGAGGATCTCCAACAGATCCTCCCAGCCCCGCGGCTCGAGCCGCGTTTCCAAGCTGTCGCGAATGTCGGCGAAAACCTGAGCCACCTGCATCTCCAAGGGACCCTCCAGCGCCTGGCTGAACATCCCGCTCTTTCCCGCCATCCACTGCCGCAGCAAGCGCGTCTTGCCGACCCTCCGGCGGCCGAACACCACCAGCAGCCCCCCGCGCCGGGCGGCGGCATCCAGCGCGGAAAGCTCCTCCTCCCGGTTGACAAATTCCAGTTTCACGGATGAATTCATATCCGAGAACATTATGCTTTTCAATCATAATGTTTACCATTCCCCGTCCTGCGCGGGGCGCCGCTCTTCCCCTGCCCGGCTGCGCATCCCTTTCGTGGCCCCCGTTTCTCAGTGCTTCCCCTCTGCTCCTGAAACCCGGAGTTCCCCGGCCTCCGCCCTGCCGTGTAGGGACGCGACCTTTCTAGGGAACTCCAGCGGATCGTTCCCGCTCCTCCTCCCCCACGATCGTCCCCCCGCTCATCTTCACCACCCGCCTCGCCTTCGCTGCCAGCGCCGGATCGTGGGTCACCAGCACCAGCGCGGTGCCGGCTTCACGGTTGAGGCGGAACAGCATCTCGACGATCGGGCCGCTGGTCTCGGCATCGAGGTTGCCGGTGGGTTCGTCGGCGAACAGGATCTTCGGGCGGTGGATGAAGGCGCGGGCCAGGGCGACGCGCTGCTGCTCGCCGCCGGAAAGTTGCAACGGATAGTGGTCAAGCCGGTCGCCGAGACCGACCTCCTTTAACAAGGCCTCCGCTTCCTTCTCCCGCCCCCGCTCGCCGCGCAGTTCCAGCGGGACGAGGACGTTCTCGATCGCGGTCAGCGTCGGGATCAGTTGGAAGCTCTGGAAGACGAAGCCGACCAGCCGGTTGCGCAGCGCCGCGCGGGTATCCTGGCTGAGGGATTCCATCGCCTGTCCGTCGAGCAGGACCGAGCCGCTCGTCGCGTCATCGAGCCCCGCGCAAAGGCCGAGCAAGGTCGTCTTGCCGCTGCCGGAAGGACCGATGATCGCCATCGTGTCGCCCTCCTCCAAGGTCAGCGAGACGTCGCGCAACACCGTCAGCTCGTGGCTGGCCGTCCGATGGACCTTTTTCAAGTCCCGCACCTCGAGGAGCGTCCGTTTGACAGCTCGGGGGGCGGGTTCTAGGCTGGCGGGCGATGCGGATGTCATGTCGGAAATTCCTGGCGCTGGGGCTGCTGCTTGCAACGGGCGGCGGACTATGGGCCGAAGACGCGCCGAATGCAAACGGCGGGAAGAAGCGGGTCGTCGTCCTCGGCGACAGCATCACCGCCGGCTACGGGCTCGATCCGCAGGAGGCCTACCCGGCCTTGTTGCAAAAGAAGATCGATGCCGCCGGCCTGCCCTACACCGTGGCGAATGCCGGCGTGAGCGGCGACACCACCGCCGGCGGCTTGCGGCGGATCGCCTGGGCGCTGGGCCAGCAAGGCGCGGAGGTGCTGGTCATCGCGCTCGGCGGGAATGACGGCCTGCGCGGCATCCAGCCGGAGCAGACGCGGGAAAACCTGGCCGGGATCATCGACAAGGCGCGCACCAAGAACCCGCAGATGAAGGTCGTCATCGCCGGGATGCAGATGCCGGATAACATGGGCGCGGAGTTCACCACGAAGTTCAAGTCCCTCTACCCCGAGATCGCGAAGGAGAAGAAGGCCGCGCTGGTCCCGTTTTTGTTAGAAGGCGTCGGCGGCAGCGAGGAGCTGAACCAGGAGGACCGGATTCACCCGACCGCGGAGGGTCAGGCGAAGGTGGCGGAGACGGTGTGGAAGGTCTTGAAAGGGGCGCTTGAGAAGGGAAGCCAAGCAGCACCTTGAACTGCGGGTTGAGTGGGGCTTCGTCGAGAGGACCACGACTCCTGTTCCCATTCTTCGTCCATGGGGGGGCTTGAATGGCGTTTCACCGTCACATTGGCGCTTCCCATCGGCAGAGCCAACCGTCCAAGCCGACTAAAGATCGGCGCTCCCTTTGGAGAGCCGCCAATCTCCTAATCTCCTAATTCCCCAATCCCTCCCGCTCACCAAATCTTGCACCTCTCCTCCGGCTTGCGCCACATCGGGTCGCCTTCCTTGATCCCGAAGGCGTCGAAGAACTCCTGCTGGTTCACCAGCGGACCGTAGGCACGGAAGTTGCCGGGAGCGTGGGGGCCGCGGGCGACTTGCATCCGCATCGCGTCGTCGCGGTAGAGCGTCCGCCACTGCTGCGCCCAGGAGATGAAGAAGCGCTGCTCCTGGGTCAGGCCGTCGATGAGTTCCACCTTCTTGCCCTGGAGCGATCGCTGCAAGGCCTCGAAGGCGATCGAGGTGCCGCCGAGGTCGGCGATGTTCTCACCGAGTGCCAACTGCCCGTTGATCGCAAGTCCCGGCAAGGCCTGATATCCGTTGAACTGCTCGACGAGCTTTTTCGCCCGTTCGCGGAAGCGCTGGTCGTCCTCCTTCGACCACCAGTCGGTCAGGTTGCCATCGGCGTCGGAGTTGCGGCCCTGGTCGTCGAAGCCGTGGGTGATCTCATGGCCGATGATCGCGCCGATGGCGCCGTAGTTGGCCGCGTCGTCCGCATGGAAGTCGAAGAACGGCGGCTGGAGGATGCCGGCCGGAAAGACGATCTGGTTGGTGGATGGCGAATAGTAGGCGTTCACCGTCGGCGGCGAAATGCCCCACTCGCGGCGGTCGACCTTTTGCCCGGTCCGGTCGATCGCCTGCCGCGACTCCGCCATGCTCGTCCGCACGATGTTGCCGAAGAAGTCGTCGCGGCGGATCGCGATGGCCGAGTAGTCCTTCCATTTCGCCGGGTAGCCGATCATCGGCTCGAAGCGGTCGAACTTTGCCAGCGCCTTCGCACGGGTCTCGTCGGACATCCACTCCAGCTTCTCGATCCGCAAGCGGAAGACCGCCTGGATGTTGCGGATCATCTCGTCCATCTTCGCCTTGGCTTCCGGCGGATAGTGACGGTCCACGTAGAGCTTGCCGAGTGCCTCGCCGAGCGAGCCGTCCACCGCGCGGATCCCCCGCTGCCAACGCGGTTCCTGGCTTGGCGTGCCGCTCAGCACGGTGCCGTAAAAGCGGAAGCTCTCGTCGCCGAAAGGCTCCGCGAGGTAGGGCGCGGCCGAACGCAGCATCTGCCAGCGGAGGTAGCTCTTCAGGCCGGCGAGCGGGGTCTCTAACAGGATCTTGGAAAGCCCTTCGTAGAACTTCGGCTGCCCGACGACCACGTCCTTCACCGCGTCCGGCAGGCCGATGGCCTTCGTGAACAGCGGCAGCGAGACCCCCGGATAAGCCGCCGCCGCCTCGGCGATCGTCATCTTGTGGTAATTCGCCATCCGGTCCCGGAGTTCCACCGGCAACTTGGCGTTGGCGGCGAGGGCCTTTTCGAACTCGAACACCCCCTTCGCCCGCTCCGCCGCGGCAGCAGGCGCGTCGCCGGCGAGTTCGAGCATCTTCGCCACGTGGGTCATGAACTCGCCGCGCTCCCGGGCGAAGGCTTCGGAGAAATAGTATTCCTTCGAAGGCAGGCTCATCCCGCCCTGATAGAGCCCGAAGGCATAGCGGTCGCTTTCCTTCGCATCGGGTCCGAAACCCGCGCCGAAGAATGGGCTGCCAAGAGAGAGATGCATGCCAGCGGCCCGGTCCAACAACTGCTCCCGGTCCGCCGCCGCGTCGATCGCCGCGAGTTCGGCCGCAACCGGCCCGAGGCCGAGCTTGTTGATCGTCGTGATGTCGATCGCCGATGCGTAGAAATCGCCCACCTGCTGGCCCGGGCTACCCACCGGCCCGGGCTTCGCCGCCACCTCCTCGGCGATCACCTTCAAGCGCCCGATGTTGATCTCCGCCAACTCCATGATCGCCCCCCAGCGCGGCTTGTCCGCCGGGATCTGCGTGCGGGCATACCAGCCGCCGGCGGCATACTTCGCGAAGTCCGCCCGCGGCTCGACCGTGCGGTCCATCTTGTCGACACCGAAGGCCTGGGTCAGCGCTTCGCTTTCCTTCGACGTCTTCTCGGCGAAGAGCCCGAACCCGGCGGTCAGGGTCAGGAGTGTGGCAGCAAGCGGGAGATGGGGTTTCGGCTTCATGAGGAAAAGGGCGGGCCGCAGGAAGATGGAGCATCCACCCGGCGGTTCAAGCCCTGCGATAGGTCAGCACCGCGAGTTCCGGCGGGCAGGCGAAGCGGACGCGGAGACCGACGGTGCCAACGCCGCTGGTGACGAAAAGGTTCGAATCGCCGCGGGTGTAAGGCCCTCTGATATACTTCCGGCCGAAGTCGACCTTGGCCGGCGCATAGCCGACGAGGGGCACCCGGCACTGCCCGCCGTGGGTGTGTCCGGAGACTTGCAGCAGGATATCCCGCCGCGCCGACATGACATCGAAGTAGTCCGGTTCGTGGACCAGCGCGAGCACCGGCGTGGCGGGGGCGATGCCTTTCAGCGTGGCCGCGGGGTCCGGCTTGCCGAGCCAGACAAAATCGGTGCCCGCCACCGCCAGCGGGTCGCCATTGATGCGGAGCTGGCTGTTCCGGTTGATGAGAAAGGGAATGCCCGCCTTCTCGAACGAGCGCCGCATGAACTCACGGCCGGAGTGCCAGCCGTCGTGATTGCCCATCACCGCGAACACGCCGTGGCGGGTTTGCACCCGTTCGAGGATCCTCAACAAGGGCGCGAGCACTTCACCGCTGTGCGTCACGTAATCGCCGACGAGTGCGAGCAGGTCGAGGTTCTCCGCATTGACCCGCGCGACCACTTTCTCGACCAGCTCATCGTCCTTGTCCGGCCGGAAATGAAAATCCGCGAGCACGCCGACCCGCAGTCCTTCCAGTCCCGGCGACAGGTTCCGGCAAGCGATGTCATGGCGATTGACCCACAGCAGGCGGGGCTCGATCCAGAACGCATTGGTAAAAGCGGCTGCGGTTCCGCCGGCGAGCAAGCGCAGCGCGCGGCGACGGCTGAGTGCTCCGAAAGGTCCGGTGGGAGGCAAGACGAGCTTCATCGGCGGGATGGCATTGTCTTACTGTGAAAGCCTGATGAAGTCGCGATGAAATGGGGCATTGTTGGAGCGCTGACTTTAGTCGGCGAGGGTGGGTGTCGCGGGTGGGCTGCCGACTAAAGTCAGCGCTCCAATAAGGCCCCTCCTCACTTCAAGTGCTTGTCCGCGAAGTCGAGATAGCACTTCCAATCGAAGGGCAGCACGTCGTGGACGCCGCTGCGGACGTGGTAGCCGATGCCGCCTTGCACGCTTGTATCCACCGCCGGCCAGGTCGCGGCGGGCAAGCCCTCCGCGCCTAACAGCCGATACACCGGCTCCGCCGCCTTGGCCCCGGCGAACTCGCCTTCGGGGTCGGCGTGCTTGTCATCGATGGCGCTGGCGACATAGAGCGGCCGCGGTGCGATCAGCGACATGACGAAGTGCTGGTCGAAGGGCAGCTCCTTGTCCGTGCCGTTGTATTTCCGGAAGCTCTTCGCGAACCAGTGCGGGAAGACCGTGTTGAGCCGCGCGAGATCCTCCCCCACCCCGCGGCGGAACAGCTTCGCACCGCCCGCGCCTGACTCGTTGCTGATAACCATCGCGAAGCGCTCGTCGCTTGCCCCGGCCCACAGCGCGGCCTTGCCGAGACGGGAAAAGCCGAACGCCGCGACGCGCCTGGAATTGATCGCGGGCTCCTTCTCCAAGGCATCGAGCCCGCGGCTCAGCGCCCAGGCCCAGGCGGCGATGCCGCCGAAGTTGTCATCGCCCTTCTGAAGTTCCGGGAAAAGCGGATGCACGCCGCTGGCGAAATGCGGCTGGTGATCGGCGGCAACATCCTCGCGGTAGATCGTGGCCAAGGCATAGCCACGGGACAGGATCTCCTCGACCGGCCACTGCCGGGCATTGCCGCCGCGTGAGGCATCGGTGGCGCGGTTTCCCTGAATACCTGTTAGATCGGCATAGTGTCCCGCCTTGTTCTCGACCCAGCTTTCGGTGAGGCGGATGCCGGGGTCCTTGTGGATCGAGTGATTGCCCCAGAAATTCAGGCCGAGGATCGCGGGGACCGGACCTTTCGCGCCGTTCGGGACATAGACCAGCAGGTCCATCCGCGGGCCCGGCTTGCCGCCGGGATAGATCGCGATCTGGATCCGCGTCGCCTTGCCATCGAGCGCCGACGGGGCGCGGTCGAAGACTTCGAAGGTCAGCTTCTCCGGCCGGCCGGGGTTCCGGCCGTACATCTCGCGGGTGAAGAATTCGAGCAGCTCCGGCCGCCGCTTCTCACGCCATTCGGCGGCGGTCGAGATCTTGCTGCCGTCCATGCGGACCAAGGGATCCGGCGGTTCCGCGGCACCGGACTGGAGGACGAGAACGGCGAACAACGCGGAGCTGAGTGGCTTCATGGAGCGGAGAAAGGCAATGGGACCAACGAAAGGGACGAAACGAACGAAAGTGAAACAGCCAGATGGGAGCGGATCTGGATCCCCTTCTGCTTTCGCTCGTTTCGTTGCGATCCCGGTTCTTACTTCTCCACCGCCTTCGGAGCATTCTTGCCGGTGAGAGCCTTGAAGGCCGTCTTGGCCATCTCGCCGGCGCCTTCCGCATTCGGGTGCACCCGGTCGGGCAACAGCTTCGGCTTGTCTTCGAGCGCCTTGTGCATGTCGATCACGCCGAGGTTCATCTCCTTTGCCAACGCGTTGACCTTCTTGATGTAAACCTGGAGGTTCTTGTCGTTGATCTTGAAGTTCCCCGGCTCCGGCACCGGGCACGGCCGGCAGACGTAGATCTTCGGCTCGCTGGCGAGACCTTGGAACGAGTTCACGAGCTCCGCGTAGTCGTCGGAGAACTCCTTCTCATGCTCGAAGTTCTGCGGCTTGGTGTCGTTGGTGCCGAGCATGATGATCACCACATCGGGCAAGAACTGCATGGCCTCCTGATATTTCTTCTCTTTCCAATAAGGGAAGTCGCCCTTCTTCAGCAGCGTGCGGCCGCTGACGCCGAAATTCCCGACCTGCCATTTGTCGCCCAGCATTTCCTGAAGCTGTGCCGGGTAGGACTTCCCGGGGCCGGCGCCCGAGCCTTGGGTGATGCTGTCGCCGACGCAGGCGACTTTGACGGCAGCCTTGTACTTCGCGGGATCGATCGGCTCCATGGGATCAGCCAGAACGGCGGACATCGACAACAAGCCGGCGGCGAGGGAGAGGATTCGGATTTTCATGGTCGTGACTCTACGCGCATCCCGCCGCTTTCCATCCACTGCGGGAAGAAATCTCCGTGTCACCGCCCGCGGCCCCGTCTCCAAACAAAAGGGTGCCGGCGGTCCCAATACCGCCGGCACCCGAATCCCCCAAGAAGGATTCCAAAAGCAATCAAGGCGCAATCACCGCGTTGAGGCGGGCGAACTTCTTGAACTCGCCAGCCTTCGGAATCGTGACGGTGATCGTGTCGGCAGCACCGGCATTCTCGACGATGTTCACTCCGGCGGAAGAACCCGCATTGTCGGCACCGATGGCGAAGACTTCCGGCCACAGCGCGAGCGTCGTGCCCGCCTGGACGGTCAGCGTGAGGTCACCCGTCTCCGAGCTATCGACACGGGAGAAAGTGAAGACGAGATCGTTGCCGATCACCTCACCCCCCGGTGCACCGGCGCGGGAAGCGACCGAGGGATCGCCGCCGATGACGTATTCGATCGCGTTGGCCAGACCGTCGAAGTCCGGGTCTGCGCCTGCGGCGGGATCCGCCACTTCGAAGGTGTCGATCCATCCGGCAAAGCCCGGGATCACCGTCGAGACCAGCACGATGCGCTTGTTGGTCAGATCATACTGGAGCTCGTAGTTCGCCGGCACGCCGGAGACCGAGGCGAACTGCGTGCCGGTGAGGGTGTCGAAGGTCGCGATGACGTATTCCGCCGCACTCGCGCCGCCGGCCAGGGTGGCGATCTTCAGAGCGGCGCTGCTGATGTCGAGGTTGCCTGTGACGTTGAGGCGATCGCCCGCCGGGCCGTCGGGCTCGATCAGCAGCGAGCCGTTGATCGTGGCGGAGCCGAGCACGCCGAGGGTGCCAGCCGTGACGCCAGGAGCAATCGCGCCGTCGGTAGCGACGGTAACACTGCCACCGAGCGGACCACTGCCGCCTAGCACCGCGCTGTCGGCCGCGCCGATGCCGTCGCCGACACCCACCGCGGCGGTCGCGAGGGTGGCGTCGCCAGCGACGATCAAGCCGCCGTTTTCGATGCTGGTGGCTCCGGTGTGGCTGATGGTGGCTCCGGAGAGTGTGACCGTGCCCGGGCCGCGCTTGGTGATGGTGCCGGTGCCGGAGACCGCGCCGGGGACCGAAAGCGCGCAATCGCGATCGAAGATCAGCGCGGAATTGTTGGTCACCGGACCGCTGCCGAGGCCGCCGTTCAAGCCTCCTTCGCCGACCTGCACCGTGCCTCCGTCGATCAACGTGCCCAGCGAGAAGGTGTTGTTGGTTCCAGTGAGCTTGAGGAGTCCCACCCCGTGCTTGATGATGGACAGTCCGCTGCTTCCCCCGTTGACGACGTTGCCGGAGATTGCGATGTCGCCCGTGCCGCCGAGCGACCAGGTGCGGGTGGTGCCGAATCCGTTCTGGAGGGTCCCGGAAAGGGTGAGCGTCCCGCTGTCGCTGCGGATTCCGTAGGACCCGCCGCCGTTGCTGATACTGATGACGCCGGCCCAGGTGTTGTCGCCAGAAATGTTCGCAAGCACCGCGCCTTCGCCGTTCTGGTCGCCGTGGCCGCCGGTGCGGATGTTGGTGCCGGTGACGGTGACCCCGCCGACCAACTCGATCCGCGCGCGGGCGGCTGAATTGGTCGCCGCGTTCATATCAATGAGGGTGGTGCCGGAAAGGGCGGAATTGTTCTCGATCCGAAGCGCGCCACGGTTGGTGACGGCGGTACCGAAGACCATGGTGGGCGTGGTGAAAGTGTTCGCCGCGGAAAGCGCCAGCACGCCGCTGCCGGTCTTGTTCAGCAGGCCGTTGGTTAGGGCACCACTGATCCGGGCGTCGACCGCCGCAGTTCCGTTGACGACGTCGATGGTCCGGGTGGCACCGCCGAGGTCCAGCGGGTTCTCGAGGGTAAGCGTGCCAGTGGCGTTCACCCCGGCGAGGCCGAGGATAGCGGGATTGAAAGGAGGCGTGACGCTGCCCCAAACGAGTGGCGCAGAGGCCCCGCCGATGTTCACTGTCAAGTCGCCGCCACGGGCCGAGAAGCCGTTGACCCGGGGCGACGTGGCATTGAAGACCACCTCTCCAGCACCGGATCCAATGGCACGGGTGAAGCTGCCGTTGGTTTCGAACCACGTGCTCGCCGATCCGGCCATCACCAGGTTCGTGGTGGCTGGAAGCGCACCCGGATGGAAGTAGACCGAGCCGTCCCCGATCGTGGTGCCGCCTTCCCAGTAGTTGCCGGTGTTGGAGAAAATCACGCCTTGGTTGTTGGCCTTGCGGATCAAAAGTCCGTAGCCGGATGACACTGGCGCGGTCATTGCCCCGGAGATTGTCAGTGAAGTGCCGAGGTTGCCAACACGGATGGACGAGTTGTCCATCGAGACCGTTCCCTCGACCGAGCTTGCACCCGAGGTGCCCTTGATCGCGCCTTCCGGCGCGCTGGTGCCGCCGCCGCCGGCGATCTTGACCGGGACCGAAGATGGGATAGTGACGCCGACCAGATTGAGGAAGCTGTTGTTCTGAATGTCGATCGACGAGAACGAAGCGAGCGCCGCCGCTCCGTTGATGGTGACGCCGCCGTTGTTGCCCGAGGTCGCGCCGCTGACGGTGAGGGCTCCGCTGAGGCCGGAATTGGTTCCACCGAGAGTCAGCGTCCCGTTGCCGGATTTGGTCAGGCCGGAGCTGCCGGCGAGGTTGGCATTGATGGTGGCGGTCACTCCGTTGGTCACGATCGGGGCGGGTGCCGGAAGGGGATCGGGGCCGTCGGGATCAAGCGAGTCGAGGGTCAGCACCCCGCCCGCCAGGATGTAGTTCGCGGTGTTGAAGGTGAGGTCGTTGGCCGTGATACCGGCCGCATCGATGGTCACGGTGGCGGCGATGCCGCCGAAGAGCGCATCCTCGTTGCCGGTGGTGGTGGCGGGCCAGGAGGCGGGATTGCCGCCGGTCGCGGCGTCGTCCCAGTTGGTGGCCGCGGTGTCCCAGGCACCAAGGCCGCCATCGGCGTTGGCGCTGGTGTCATTGCCGTCCCAGTAGAGCGTTGCGGCTTGGAGCGAGGTGGCGGAGACGAGCGACAGCGCGAGGCAGCCGAAAGGATTGGAGCGGAGTTTCATGGGTTGTGGTTATGGATCGGTCGATTGAAGAAGGTGGTGCGCACGTGCGAACCGGCAGCCCGAGGTTTTCTTGGGGGGGGGAATCCCGCGTTCCGGTTCCAGCCCGGTGCCGGGTTGGAACGCCGGAAACACGGAACCTCCCTTCGACGCCCGAAGTCTGCCACGAACCGTTTACTGAAATCTTCCCGCGTTCACGGGAGCGCAGCGTTGATCGGCCGCTTCAGGTCAACCCGAGCTGGATCGCCTTGGCCACCGCACCGGACAGGTTGTGCACCTGGAGCTTGCCGTAGATGTTCCGCACGTGGGTGTCCACGGTGTGATAGGAGACGCCCATACGCTCGGCGATTTCCTTCTTGATGAGGCCCTTGGCGAGCAGCGAAAGGGTCTCGCGTTCGCGGTCCGTTAGATCGATCTCCGGCTCGGCCGGGCGCACCGCATTGAAGGTGGTGAGGATCATGCGGGCGATGTGGGAATTGAGCGGCGCGCCTCCTTCCAGCACCTCCTCGATCCCGCGGAGGATGGTGTCGAGCCGGTCCGCCTTCAGCAGATAGCCGCTCGCGCCGGCGGCGAGGGCTTGCAGGACGACCGGCTTGTGATCGTAAACCGTGATCACGAGGATGCGGACCTTCGGGAAGCGCTTGCGGATCTCCGCGATGCCATCGAGCCCGTGCATGCCCGGCAGGCCGAGGTCGAGCAGCACGACTTCCAACGGGGTGTCCGGCCGGGTGCCTTCGAGGAAGGTCTCGATCGAGGGAAAGGCCAGCTTGCACGCGAGATGCGGGCTCGACTCGATGGCCTGCTGGAGGGCGCGGCGATAGTCGGGATGGTCCTCGATGACGCAGGCGTGGCGGAGCGGCGGGTTCATTTCGCGGAAAGGGATACGGGAGAAAATCTCAGTACAAGACGAGTGCCACCGCCGGGACGGCTGTCCACTTCGAGGTCGCCGTGCAGCGACTCGGCACGCTGGAAGAGGGTGTGGAGTCCACCGCCGACGTTTGATGGACCGGGCTCCATCCCGCAGCCGTTGTCGTGGATCGAAAGCTCGAGTGTTTCCCTCTTTTTCTGAAAGCGGATCTCGACCTCGGTGGCCTGGGCGTGGCGGAGGATGTTGTGGAGTGCCTCCTTGAAGAAGAACACGAGGTTGCGCCGCTGCTCGAGGTGAAGCTCGGGCACTTCCCCTCCTTCAAAGGTCCAGCGATGGTCGCGCAGCATGACCGAAGCGATGTCGCGCAAACGCTCGCCCAACGGCTTGCGGAGGCGGCCGGGGGCGAGGGTGATCTCGACGATCTCACGCAGCGACTCCGAGCTTTCACGGGCCAGCCGGTTGATCTCACCGAGGGTCCCCGGGGCCGGTGGCAGATCGGAGAGCAAGGCGATGGTGGCAAGAGTCGAGCCGACTTCATCGTGCAAGTCCCACGAGATCCGCCGCCGCAGCCGTGCGACCTGGCGGCGGCTGGCAAGGCGGGTGCGAACTTGCCACACGGCGAGGCCGAGGACGGTGGCGAAGAGGCTGCCGAAGCAAATGATGATGAAGACCCGGTGATGGCGATCGATCAGCCCGTTGCGAAGCTGCGAAAGCGCCTGCTGTTCGCAGAGCAAGTCGAAGCGCCGGGACAGCCGCGACACCCATTGTCGGACAGGAATGAGGCGACCGGTCGACGAATAGCCATCGGTCAGTCCGGCGCGCGACCAGACCCGTTTGGCGTCGTGCGGGATGCTCTCGGCACGGTCCGGGGTGTCCACCTTTTTGCCGAGGGCGATGTTGTAGCCATCGTGCAGCACCTCGAGTTCGGACAGCAGCACCCGCGGTGTGGTGAAGTGGTCCGGTTGATGGAGCTTCATCGCGGTCAGGCGGACGAAGCGACCACGGGCGGGCGTGAAGCGGAAGTTCACCGGATTGTAGCCGGGATTGGGGAAATCGCGCGTGCCGGTATCCCACAAGGTGGTCCACGGGCCGGCCGCCGGATCATCGCTGACCTCCAGCCGGAACCACACCGGAAAGCCGAAACCAGGGCCCTTGATCGGCGCGTCTCCACGAGCCGCGATGATGCGGATGGCATCGAAATCCCGCGCCTCACCGAGGTCGATCTGCGCCCAGGTCGGGATCAGATCATTCTGCACCGGATCGCCGTGCCAGCCCAAGCTGTGACCCGGCTCCGGCATCTCGGCTGGCCCGAGCGGCGACTGGCCATCGACGAGGTAGCCGATGTTCCAACCGACCTCGGTGTCGATCGTGAAGCTCGCGTTGAAACGGCCCTCGCCCGCGATGTTCTCCGGGCCGTCGAAGACCATCAACTCGGCCAGTGAGAAGAAGCGCACCGTCTTCCCCGGCAAGGTGGGGAGATCGATCGGGACAAAGCGCAGCGCGACGACTTCGACCGCCGCCAGTTCCAGAAAGACCGGGTCGCCGCGCCGGAGGTCGAGCCGGGTGTCGTCGATCTCGGCAAGCACGACCCGCTCGGTCGCGCCGGGCAGTAGCGCCTCGATCCGCATGCGGTTGGGGAGGCCGTAGTTTGATCGGCGTCCGCTCTGCGTGGAGAGCCGTGTCGGGATCATCGCGAGGCCATCGATCCGCTGCGTTTGGTCCCACGAGATCTCGAACCAGTTGCCCTCGGAATCGCCGGTGAAGTTTGAATGGAAACCGTGGGTCCCAAGCGCGTCGAGGTCCGGCATCACCGGCAGCGTTTGGAGCTCGGCGGCGATTTCACCGAGGCGGCGCTCCGTCGTCACGAAGTTTTCCGACAAGCGACTGGCGAGCCAATGCCCGACCTCAAGCTCGGCGGCACGCGAAGGCGCGAAGGCGCGGTGGCGAGCAGCGACGCGAGCAGGATCGCAAGACTGCACGGTGAATCCCCTCCCCCTAATCGGCGCGAGGACCGCGTGAAGACCGAATTGATAGAGGAGGATGGCATCGTTCAAGGAACGCGAACCACCCCCGGCGGCAAGGTGATATCGCTCTTCACCGAGCCGTCGGCCTGCTTCTCGTGACGGACCCGGATCGGCCCTTTCGGCGTCGGATAGCTGCCTTCCGCCCACTGGAGACGGCCAAGCTTCGGCTCGATCTTCACCTTCGAAAATCCCGGTTCGGCCGGACTCACGCCGAGCACGTTCTTGCTCAGCCACGCGGTCGGACCACCCGCCCAGCCGTGGCAGAAGCTGTGGCGGAAACCGATGTAACAATGCGCGCCGAAGTCCCCGTGCAGGTCCTTCTTGCCGGGTGCGACCGGTTCATTGATGCGGCCGGCATTCTCCGTCCACGCGAGGTCGAAGTCTTCCCAGAAGCTGGTCGCGCCGAAATCGAGCATCCCGCCCCAGTAGCGGCTGATCAGGTCGAGGCCGGTGTCGATTTCGTTGGACTTCGCGAGGGCATTCAACACGTAGAAGCCGTAGAAAGTGCTCAGGTCTTTCGGCCCGTCCTTGGCCAGCACCTTCGCGACCTCGGCCGGATCACGCAGCCCGGCGATCGCCAGCAAGGCGGCCGGCGACTTGCGCCCGGAGGCCTCCGGGACATGGCGTTTGAGCTTCGCCGCAGAGGCGGTGCAAAGCCCCGCGGTCTCCGCGTCGCCGAGCAGCGTCATCTGCCGCGCGCCGCTTTCCATCGTGAGGTGCATCATCGCCTGCAAGCCCTCGTGGACCGCGACCTTGTTCTCAAAGGTCGGCCAATCGAGGAAGCGCATGCCGTCCAGCGTCTCGCGACCGTCCTTGTCGACGAAGCCGCTGAGCCGCTTGAGCAACGCGGTCATGTAGGGCTGCTGCTGCTTCAAGTAAGCGAGGTCGCCGTGATGGGTGAACCAGTCCTCGTGGATCAGGATCCACCACATCGAATACGAGCTGATGCCGTTCATCCACTCGGTCACCGGCGTAACGTCGCGGGTCATGTCGAGGCTCCTGGGAACCACCTCGTTCGCTCCGAAAACCGCATTGATCACCGAGACCTCCGGGTGCATATCGCCCAGCCACACCAGGCGGTCGCGCTTCACGCCGTCCCACAGGTAATCCTGCATGTTGAGATGAACGGTCCACGCGCCGGTCTGCCAGATGCGGTCGAGCCGCTCGTCGGAACAGCGGAAGGACCCGACATACGGGACATCCCGTAGTTTCAGCACCGCGCGGACCTGTGAGATGCGGACCTCCGCCTTGTCGTCGATACCGTCGATCCGCACGAAGCGGTAGCCGCTGGGCCCGACGGTGGTCTTGCCGAGCCAGGGCAGCTTCACGTTAAAGTCGCGCAGGGCGTGGTCGTTCTGCGCGCCGCGCTCGCCGATCTCCGCGGAGGTCTCCGCCACCGACTCGCCGAAGCGGATGCGGACGGACGGCATGTCTTTCGACTCGGTGATCGGAGTGATAAATTCCAAGTCGCCGGTGATTTCCACCCCGAAGTCGAGGATCACCCCGGACTTGCCCTTCAGCACCAGAGGCGGCGCGGGGTCTTTCAAAACAGCTTGGCCGGGCTTCGGCTCGAGCAATTTTTCGGCGTTCGCCACTCCTTCCCCGCTGGTCCAGACGACGCGGACCGGTGGCAGAAAGAAGGAGGACAACGCGCTTTTTTCGGCACGGGCGACGTGCTCCGGCAACTGGGCGGAAGCAGAGTCGGCGAAAAGAAGGACGCCAGTGAGAAGGGCCAAGGATGAGTGCATGACGGAATGAATCAGGGGACAAGCGTGACGACCACGCGATAAAATCGACGCGGCCCACCGTTTGCCATCAAGGGAATGGTAACCATGCCGCTGCCGGTCGGAGCGACGGCATGAAGATCCCAGGTGCCGGCGAGCGAACTGGCGGTCCGGACTTCGTAACCGCGGCCCGCGAGTCTTTCGAAGGCGATGCCGCCGGGCACGAGCTCCGCCGTGAAACGGGAGCCGGCGTTCGTCGGGTCGGTGCCGGTCACCCGCTCTTCCTCGTTGCTCCAGCCGTCGCCATCAGGGTCCGCGCCAGGGGCGGGATCGGCGATGCCCGGGTAGCCGGCAATCCACGCGGCAAAGGGATCGTGGGTATAGACCAGCTCCAGGACCTGCCCGGTCTGGCGGACCGACCAAGTGCCTGTTAGACCGGCCACCGCCGTGGTATCGAGATTGATCGCCGAAGCGTTTAAGCCGCTCAGGCTGCCGCTGGCCGTGGCAATCGGGAGCACCCGGGAGACCGCCGCATTGAAATCGAGTCCGAGTGGACGCACCTCGATGACCAGCGGGGCCGCGGGGGTGGCTGTTAGAGCGAGGTTCGCCGCGAGTAAAGAATCGCACTCCCCCGCTCCCCAGCCGCTGATCTCGCAGACGAAGGACGAGTGTGCGCCAAGCGTGACGGTGCCCGTCGAAACAAGCGCGTCCACGCCTTCATCACCGGGCGAAAGGATCGCCCGGGCCAAGGCGGAACTGCCGGCAAAAGTCGCGCTCGCGATGGTTCCGTATCCGCCGAGGGTCGCCCCGCCGGATACGGACGCGCTGCTGGCGAGCGAACCGTTCACCAGCAGGCTCCCACCGGTCACGGTGGTGGGCGCGAGATAACCGTTGATGGCCTCCAGTCGCAGCGTGCCGGTTCCCTGCTTGGAAAGCGCGATGCGGGTCGTCGCGCCGTCGGTGATGTTCCCCGCGATCACCGTCTCGCCCGCCCCCTTCACGATTACGCTGCGGTCGGTCGAGGTGGCGAGGGTCACCGTCAGATTCCCGGCCAGGGTCAGCTTCCCGGCCAGCGACTCGATCTCGTATCCACCACCGCCCGAGGTGATCGTCACCGGGCCGAGCCACTGGTTGTCGCCGCTGACATTCCGCAGCATCACGGCACCGGCCGGGGTGTTGCGGCCGACGGTATCGAGCGCGAGGTTGAACGCGTGGCCGCCGCTGAGTTCGATCCCCGACACGCCGGAAGTGTTCGACGCGAGGATGACCTTGGTGTGGCTCCCCATCGCTTTCGGATGAGCGAGATGGAGGTAGCCGACAATTGAAGCCCCACTGCCGAGCGTGAAGTTCGCGCTGCCGAAACTGTTATCGCCCGCCAGAGTCAAGGTTCCCCCGCCGAGCTTCGAAAGGCTGCCGCCGCTGATGTTGCCCGCGATCGTGATGGCGTTGGATCGGTTCACCCGCAAGGCCCCGTTGCTCGTCACCGGCCCGTTGCCGAGGCTGCCAGTCGTGCCGCCGTTGCCGAGTTCGAGCGTGCCGCCGGAAATCGTCGTGGTCCCGCTGTGAGCGTGGTTGCCGGTCAGCGTCAGCGTGTTGGTGCCGAGCTTGCTCAAGGCCAGGCCGCCCGACAGTGTACCGGCCCAGGTGGCCGCATCGGAGCGGGAGAAAACGAGCGATCCGTTTCCGGATATCCCGACGGTGCCCAATGCCCCGGCCGTCCCTCCACTACCGATCTGCAAGGTGCCCGCGGCCACGCTGCTGGCCCCGCTGAAGGTGTTCGCGCCGGTCAGCAGCAGCGTGCCGGGGCCTTGCTTGATCAAGGTGGCCGCACCACTGATGACCCCGGAAAAGCTACCCTCGCTCACCCTCAAGCCCCCGCCGTTGATCTGCCCGCTGCCTTGCAAACTCACCACCCGGTCCACGGTCGAGGTCGCGGCGAGCGGCACGAACGTTCCGTCCACGGTGAGGGTCGTCGATCCCGTCCGGAACAAGCGGTCGCCCGCCGCGGCCAGCGTCGCTCCCGCCGCCACCGACACCGCCGAGGCATTCACCGATCCGCTGCCGGCAAAGCTCACCTGCCCGGCGAGCACCGACAATCTGCCCGGCGCGACCGCGCTGCCGAGAGTGACGGTGTAGGCCGACGCGCGATCAAAGCGGGCATCGTCCCCCGGATTCCACGCCCCCTGCGTCCCGCTGCCCAGCGCGCCGGTATTCCAATCGATCGCAGCCGTCTGCCAGGTGCCGTCCAGCGGCGAGGCGTTCCAGTAGCGGACGGTTTCGAGCAAATCGGGGAACCCGTCGTTGTCGAAGTCGTCCGGCGGCAGCGGCGAATCGGGCAGCCCGTCGTTGTTGGAATCCAGGTCGTCGAGGTTCGGCAAGCCGTCGCCATCGGGATCGGTTCCCCCTTCTAACAGGTCGCTCAGGCCGTCGTTGTCGAGATCGCCGTCGGACAGCGCGATCCAGTCGATCTCGAACGACGCCCCCGCGCCGCCGGTGGGATCGAAGCGGAAGTCGATGATCTGCCGCCCCAGCCAGTCAGCATGGGCGGAGGGATTGTGGATCAGCGCCGACCAGGCATTCGCCGTGCCATAGGTCGAATTGACCACCCGGGTGCCGGACACATTACCCGCCCCGACCCGACCCCAGAAGATCTGCGCGGTGCCGGTGGCCGTGCTTCGATACCGGACGATCACGTGCTTCGCGAGATCGCCCGAAACGTAACACGCTGCGAGCTTCTGGAACTGCGGGTCGCCCGCAGTGACCGGGGCCGCCGCGATGCCACCCGCGACCGTGACCAACCCGGTGCCCCCGCCCGCCGACCAACCTTCTGCATTGCCCGTGGCGTTGAAATTCCAACGGGCATCGAGCGAGAAATCGAAGCTCCGCTCGACAAACGTCTCCACCCCGCCGCTCTCCGCCATCACCCGGACGACGTAGGTTCCAGCCTGCGTGAACGAGACCTGCGGGTTCGCGGCATTCTGCGTGCGAAAGCTCAGCGTGCCGGGGCCGGACACCTGCTGCCATGCCCAGGTCACCGGCCGATCGCTTGAAGCAATCAGGCGGAAGTCGTTCGCCAGCGACGGGTTCTGCCCCGCGCCGAGACTGACGACCGCGGCTTCTGGCGCGACCCCGCTTTCGACCACCGAGATCTGGTCAAAGTTGGCGACCGAGTTGCCGCTATTGTTAATCGATGCGACAAGCAATCCGGCATGCATCGTGTCCGGCGCGCCGACGATGGTTTCCACCGGCCCGAGCAGGAACCACGCGGTGCCATCGGTCGACCGGTGGCAGGTGAAGGTGTCGCCGCTGCGGGTCAGGCGAAGCCAGTACGGTGCGGCGAAGGAGGCGCTGCCGGAGTTGTTAGAGGCCGTCGAGCCGCCCGCGGTGTCGCGGCTTTGGAAAGGCGTGCCATTCCGCGGGGTCATCGACATGAAGGCGTTCACCGCATTCGCGGCGGTCGAGGCACGGACCATCACGCCCGCCTTGGCCCAGACGTCGCTCTTATCCTGCGAAGCCACTCGCGCTGTCATCTGGGCGTCGCCGCTGTAAGTTTTGGAAAGATAGTAGAACTGGTCGCTGGTCCCGAAGATGTCCGAACCGCTCCCGCTCAGATTGAAAGCCGCGCCGCTGCCGCTGTGCGAGCCGGCGACCGTAGGACCACCGATGTCGCCGCCCGTCCAGGTCGTGCCCGGCGCAGGCTGACCGGCCAGCGGCTCAAGCAGGACATTCGAAAAGGAGACCTGCGACACCGAGGTGTTGGTATGCCCCGTCACCGCCAGCCCCCACTGCGCGCCCGAAGGCATCGCGGCAAGCGTGACCGGAGCCCCCTGCTGCACCCAGTTCACCCCGTCCTCGCTGCGGTAGCCGGTGAACTCGTTGCCGATCCGCTTCATCCGGACCCAATACGGGGCGCGCAGCGTATGGGAGGTCGGCTCGGTATAAGCCGCCGCTTCGCGACGGCGCGTGAATTGCAAGCCGCCGCCGCTGCGCACCGTGGCGGCAACGTTCGTGCTTTCGCGGCGCAGGGATGATCGCAGCATGATCCCCCCGAAGGCATTGCCGCCGTTCGGCGCGCTGAAGCCGGTGACCCGCGCGGTGATCGAACCGTCGCCCCGCAGCGGCTTCCACGCGAAGCGGTGCGAATCGCTGACTTCTTGGAAGCCCATTCCCGACCCGGTCAGCGAGGCGGTCCCCGTGCCGAATGACTGGCTGCCCGGGGTCGTCGCGTCGCCCAGATTCTGCGTGGTCCATGACCCTGCCACCGCGATCTCCGGCACCGCCGTGCCAGTGCCGCCCGGAGCCAAGGCTTCCACCCGCACCGTCTCCGCTCGGACCGTCGAGCCATCGGTCGCGGTCACCGTGAACTGATAGATCCCGGCCGTCGGGAAAGTCAGCCGCGATGGCAGGGCGTTGGCCGGAGAAATCGTCGCGGTGCCGGGACCTGAGCTTTGCACGATGGACACTGTGGTCGATGCACCGCCGAGCGTCCCTTTCAACGTGAGCCCCTGGTTGACCGGCAGCTCCGCCCGGCCGTTCTGCGGCGAAGCGAGCGCGAAGTCGAACTGCGGCGCGACGTGCTCGTCCTTCAACTCGCGGACCAGGTCCGCCACGCCCGCCTCGTCGAGCGCCCCGCGGTAGAGCCGCACTTCGGCAATCCGGCCATCGAGATAGCGCGCCGCCGCCCGGCTGCCACCCAGCGTCAGCGAGACCCCGTTGCGTGCGACATTGAAAAACTCCGCCGCCTGGACCCGCGTGACCTTCGTGCTGCCGTCGAGATAAACCGACAGGTTCCGGTCGTTCCCCACCGCGTCGCCCGTGACTTCCGATCCGTCCCATGTCGCCACCACCACGTGCCACTGGCCGTCGACGATCGATGCCCCCGGCGCATAAGCCGTCGTGTCCGCGTTGCCGATCCCCAGCGCCGGCTTGCCGGATGCCGGAAGCGCGAGCCCCCAATCGTTGGTCGATCCCGCTTCCTCGGCGTCGAGCAAGCCGGTGTTGTTGAACCACTGGCCATCGGTCCCCGCCCCGGCCGCATCGGCCCGCAGCACCATCGCCACCGTGAACGCGGTCTCGCCGTTCATCGGATTCGCCGCCGCCGGCAGTCCCAGCCTCGCGGTTCCGGGGAAATCCACCGCTGCATTACCGGTCGGCGTCGCCGCGTGGGCCAGGGTCACCGTCCCGGCACCACCGTCGCCCGCGGCATTGCTCCACGCCTCGCTGCCGCCTTGCCGCGCCCAGCTTGCCACCGCTCCGCCATCCGCGACGGCGGCCACCAGATCCTGCGCGACCCATCTCATCTCGAGCGCCGGCGTCGTCGGCCGCACCCAACGGTGACCGCTGATGCTTTCGATCTGCCTCATGTCGGTGCGCACCCGGCCGTCCCGATAGAACCCGGCGTCCGGCCCGCTGGTGACGCCGATCACATACCAGCGTCCGTTCTCGAACATGTAAAGCGGCCCGCCCGAATCCCCCGGCGCAGTACCACCTTCATAGTAGGTCGTCGGCCGCGCCGCGCTCTGAAGCCGTGTCGGCGGTCCGTCGAAGTCGTAGTAAAGCCAGTCCGCGGTGACCGCCGGCGGTGGCGAGCCCACGTTGTTGACCTCGATCCGCGTGGTCATCGCACGGAACACCCCGTCGTAGAACGGCCCCGTCCCGCCGTAGCCGATCACCCCGTTGCCGCCCTGCCCCACCTTCCACGCCAGCTTGCCATTCTCGCTGCTGCCGGAATAGGGCGCGGTCATCTTTCCCAAGGTCCCGGTGAAAGGCGTGTCGGTCACGATAACAATGTGATCCGCCCCGATCGCTGTGAACACCGCCCCGGTCCGAGTCTGCCCGTTCCAGTTCGCCGTGGTCGTGCCGCTCCCCGCGTAGCTCGTGCAATGCGACGCACACAGCAGCACGTTCGGCGCGATCAACACCGCCGAACAACCACCCGCGGCCGTCGCCCGGCTGGCGAAAGGCGGCAGGGTCGCCAGCTCGACCGACTTGGCACTGCCGGTGTCGCGGTTGAACATGACCCCGTGAGCAGGCATCGCGAGTGCCCACGCAAGCGCCGCAGCACCCCGGACCACGGCGCGAATCAAAGACATTTGGATTTTCATGCGTCCGAGCGACACCTGGAAAAGAGGCGCTTGTGAAACGATTCGTATCAGGCTCTTCTATTGCGCTCGCCAGGAACCTGGTCAAGGACTCATCGCCGCTCGCCCATCCCGTATTTTCGGGATATTGCCACGCTTCCCCCCGCTCGATCCCCTCTCCATGACTCCTGAAAAGAATGGTTTCTTGCCGCAATGACTCGCCGCAAGCCATCGTAGAAGCTCCAACCGCTCCATGAAGCCTATCCTTCTTCTCGCCACCCTTCTCCTTCCGCTCCACGCGCAGGATCTGGTTCCGCACGAACTCCATGCCGAATACCACCGCGGCCCGATCGCCCTCGGCACCACCACCCCGCGGCTCTCGTGGAAAGTGAAGCCTGCCCAAGCCGGGACCCGCAACTTGGTCCAAAGCGCCTACGAAATCCAGGCCGCAAAGTCAGCCGAAGGCTTCGAGTCCGCACCGCTCTGGTCCTCCGGCAAGGTCGCTTCCGCCGCCACCGACCAGATCGCCTGGGCCG